>JAEEGK010020998.1_pt1 | contig 13836 bp, 9 predicted proteins | sample 8958771 | NCBI WGS metagenome assembly JAEEGK01 (sample SAMN16246547, study PRJNA631951) | gut metagenome | biome: gut microbiome; feature: rumen; material: SC-attached | host: Bos | place: Iran: Karaj | collected 2018-10 | reverse complement strand
AGGGATATAAAAATATTAAAGAATTGACCGAAGCCGGAAGAACTAAGTTAAAAGCTGGAAAGAATGAATATGTGGATTATAAAATAGATGAACATGCTATGAATATCTTATTATTTACCTCTGGAACTACTTCACAAGCAAAAGCAGTAATGCTTTCTCAAAAGAATATAGCTTCTAATATCTATGCACTTCAGTGCACGGAAGATATTAGACCAACAGATACCAATATTGCATTTTTACCACTTCATCATATATTTGGCTCAACATGTATGGCTTTGATGCTTGCAGATGGTGTAAGAAATACGTTCCCAGACGGTTTAAGATATATTAAACAGAACTTAAAGGAGTATAAAGTTACTGTTTTTGTTGGTGTGCCTATATTACTAGAATCTATATATAAAGCAATAATGAGAGAAATAGATAAACAAGGTAAGAGCAAGACGATAAAAAATGCAATTAAGATTAGTAATTGTTTATTAAAATTTCATATAGATATTAGAAGAAAGCTATTTAAGCCTATACTGGATGCCTTAGGTGGCGAATTACGGATGATTGTTTCTGGAGGCGCAGCAGCAGATCCTTTATATCTAAAAGGCTTTACTGATTTGGGTATTACAACAGTTCAAGGATATGGTTTAAGTGAAACTTCTCCTGTAATTGCGGGTGAAAACTTTAAGGCTATGAAAAAGGGTTCAGTAGGTTTCCCTATGATAAACGATACAATTGAAATTGTAGATAAAGATGAGAAGGGCATAGGAGAAGTAAGAGTAAAAGGTCCTAATATAATGCTTGGGTATTATGAAATGCCAGAATTAACAGCCGAAGTCTTAAAAGATGGTTGGTTTTATACTGGAGATTTAGGTTATTTTGATAAAGATGGGATGTTATTTTTAACCGGAAGAATAAAAAATATGCTAGTTCTTAGAAATGGTAAAAAGGTATTCCCTGAAGAAATAGAAACAATAGTAAATAGAATTGATTTAGTCCAAGAATGTATGGTGTTTGGACTTGAAGATAAGAAAGATAATGATATAATTGTTTCAGTAAAAGCAGTTTTTGATAAAGAGATTATAAAAGAAAAATATGCCGATAAAACTGATGAAGAACTAGAAAAAATATTGTGGGATAAAATTAGAGAAATTAATACTACTTTCCCTAGATATAAGCATATTCAAAAACTTATTACTACTTATGATGAGTTGATAAAGACTACTACTAAGAAGGTAAAAAGACAGGAAGAAATGAAATTGATACACGCTGAATTGGCTAAAAAATAGAAGGGAGTGATTCCTATTATGAAAATTGCAATTGGAGCTGATCATGCTGGGTTCCCATTAAAGGAGAAATTAAAAGAATATTTATTGAAAGAGGGTTATGAAGTTAAGGATTTTGGAGCTTATACTTTCGATAAAGATGATGGTTTCCCAGATTATGCGATTCCGGCTTCTAAAGCTGTGTCTAATGGTGAGTGTGAACGAGGAGTTTTAGTTTGTGGAAGTGGAGTTGGAGTTAGTATTACAGCAAATAAGTTTAAAGGTGTACGAGCAGTGAACTGTACTTGTAAAGATTTTGCAGTGCTTTCGAGGCAACATAACGATACAAATGTAATATGTTTCCCAGGTAGGTTTATAAGCGAAGAAGAAGCAATAGAGTATTTGAAAATTTGGCTAGAAACGGAGTGCCTTGGTGGAAAGTATAAGGAACGTATGGACAAATTGGATTTAATATAATTTACAAAAGGATAGGAGATACCTTAAATGAACGATTATATAAACATAATAATGATTTTTTCGATTGGTTTTATAGTGTCATTTTTTATGACGCCATTTGTAAAAAATTTAGCTGTAAAGTTAAAAGCAGTAGATGTACCTAAGGACGAGCGAAGAGTTCACAAAAATCCAACACCTCTTATGGGAGGAATTGCTATAATTTTAGGCTTTATAATGGCCTTGATCTATCATTTTGTTATGGCGGGTTTTGATCAAGCGTTTTTTGATAATAAAATTTTAGGTTTAATACTTGGAATTGTAGTTATAGAAATAGCGGGTGTATGGGATGATATAAAGCCAATTAGACCTTGGACTAAATTGATATTTCAAATTATAGCAGCGGCTGTAGTTGTAGGTTTTGGGGTTAGAGTCGAATTTTTAACTAATCCATTTGTTGAAGGTGGTATATTTGAATTAGGTGCTTGGTCGATTCCTATTACAATGGTTTGGATAGTTGGAATTACAAATGCTATTAATTTTATAGATGGACTTGATGGACTAGCTGCCGGAGTTGCAACTATTTCATCACTATCGTTATTGTTTATAGCGGTATATTTAAACCAACCTCAAACAATAATATTAGCAGCGGGTCTTGCTGGTGCAACTATGGGATTTTTACCGTTTAACTTTAATCCAGCAAAGATATTTATGGGTGAAACTGGTTCTGCGTTTTTAGGCTTTACTTTAGGAACAATATCTATAATGGGCCTAGTAAAAAGCTATACAGCAATTGCAATAATTGTTCCATTAGTTGTTTTAGGATTACCTGTTTTTGATACAGCTTTTGCAATAATACGAAGAGTACTAAGCGGAAAGTCACCTATGGAGGCAGACAGAGGTCATTTACATCATAGATTATTGGACTCCGGATTATCTCAAAAACAGTCTGTTATTATTTTATACATAGTAAGTGCATTTTTGGGATTGGCGGGAATAGTTTTAATCGAAACAGGAATTTGGAAATTTACTTTATTAATTTTGACAATAGTAATATTTATAATAGCAGGTAGTAGATATATGGGAGAAATGAATAACACAGAAAAAGGGGACAAAAAAGATGAAAAAGATTAGAGTAATGACTATTTTCGGCACAAGGCCAGAAGCAATAAAAATGGCACCGCTTGTAAATGAACTTAAAAAGAATGAAGAAATTGAAACGATAGTTTGCGTAACTGCTCAACATAGACAGATGCTTGATCAAGTATTAGATATATTTAAAATTGTACCAGATTATGATTTGAACGTAATGAGAGAACGTCAAACATTATCTCAAATTACATCTAGTGTATTAAACGGAATAGAGAAGGTTATAGAGGATGCAAAGCCAGATATAGTATTAGTCCATGGAGATACAACAACTACTTTTGCTGGAGCCCTTGCAGCGTTTTATAAACAAACTAAGATTGGACATGTTGAAGCAGGGCTTAGAACGGGAGATAAATATTCTCCTTTCCCTGAAGAGATGAATAGAACTTTAGTTGGAAAAATGGCAGATTTGCATTTTTGTCCTACAAGCAATAATAAGAATAATTTATTAAAAGAAAATATTAATGAAGATGGAATGTATGTAACCGGAAATACTGTAATAGATGCATTAAAAACAACTGTAAATAGTTCTTATGAGTTTAAGACTGAAGAATTAAAAGGGGTAGATTTTAATAAGCGAATAATATTGGTTACCGCTCATAGAAGAGAGAATTTGGGCGAACCTATGAGAAATATATTTAAGGCAATAAAAAGAATTGCAGAGGAATATAATGATGTTGAAGTGGTTTATCCAGTTCATTTAAATCCTGCAGTTCGTGAACCGGCAAATGAAATTTTAGGAGATATAAAAAATGTTCATTTAATAGCACCATTAGATGTTCAGGAGTTACATAATTTAATGGATCGCTCTTATATGGTTATGACTGATTCAGGTGGACTTCAAGAGGAAGCTCCGGCTCTTGGGAAGCCAGTTTTAGTATTAAGACAAGAAACTGAAAGACCAGAAGCAGTAGAGGCTGGAACTGTTCGTATGGCTGGAGTAGAAGAAGAAAAAATATATAATTTAGCAAAGCTTCTTTTAGATGATAAGGAAGAGTATGAAAAGATGAATAAGGCAACAAATCCGTATGGAGATGGAAAAGCTTCTATGCGTATTGTTGAGGCTATAAAGTTTTATTTTGGAGTTAGTGACACTCCACCTGTTGAATTTTAATAGCAAGAAATGACATATTTTGACGAGCAAAGAGAGTATACTTTATATATGGAGGTGTACTCTCTTTGACTATATATGTGGATCAAATGTTTTTAGAAAACTTTATAATGAACTATATTATACTCTATGCAACATCTAAATTTTCCGGAGTAAAAAGCAAATGGTATAAACTCGGGATAAGTGCGGGTATTGGAGCAATATACGTTATTTTTAGTTATATATTTGGTTTTTATAGTGAGCAATTATTATCGTTAAAAATTATTTTGGCGGTAACTATGGTTTTTGTGGGCTTTAATATACGAGGAATAAAAGATTTTTTGAAAGCAATCGTTTTTTTCTTTGGAATTACTTTTTTAATAGGTGGGGCAAGCTTTGGACTGGCGTTTTTACTTAATTTTAGTATGATTTCTGAGGGCGGAGTATTGTATGTAGAGGAATTTCCAGTTTTAATGATAGTATTAGGCACAGCAGTTAGTATTATTATAATAAAGTGGATAGGTGTGTTTTTAAGAAGTAGACTAAATTTGCAAGAGCTTTTATATGATGTAGAAATTAAAATTTTAGATAAAAAAGTTCTAATTAAAGCCTTTCTAGACTCAGGACATAACGTAAAGGAAACTATTACAGGCTATCCAGTAATTATAGTTGAAAAGGAAGTTATGAAAGAACTTGTGCCAGATGAAATTATAGAGCAGATACATAAGAATGATTTTGACTTTGAAGAAAAATGGAAAAAGCGATTAAGAATTATTCCTATTTCTACTGTGAGTCGAGATAAGGAAGTTGTAATTGGTTTTTTAGTAGATGAGTGTGTTATACATATGAAAGAGGGAAATAAGGCTATAAAAAAGCTTATTGTGGCTAGTTGTGATAAGAAACTAAGTAAGGACAGCAAATATACTGCATTAATGGGAAATATTATTTAAAAAATTGATACAGTATATTGACATATATTTTGTAATAAAATATAATGGTTTTGAAAAACGAGATATCTAGTTTTTAAAACTAGATATAAAAATACAAACGGAGGGAACTAGTATGGGAAAACATAAGATTAAATATAACGATGCTATAGAAATTAGCTCAGTTAAGGATTTACTAGAGAAAGCGGTTAAAGATTCAGGAGATAATATTGCTTATAAATATAGAAAAGGTGAAGAAGTAGTAGATGTTACCTATAAAGAAGCCCAAAATGATACGTATGCGCTTGGAAATGCTTTATTAAATATGGGCATTAAAAACACGCATATAGCAGTTATTGGAGATAATAGTTATGACTGGATTACAGTTTATCTTACTGTACTAAAAAGCGATTCTGTTTTGGTTCCTGTCGATAAAGAACTTCCTATAGATGATATTATAAATGTTGTAAATGACAGCGATAGTACGATTCTTTTCTATGCTGAAAAATATGAAAAAGAATTTATGGAATTAGCAGATAAAATGCCTAATATCAAACAATTTATTGGCTTCGCTAGAGAAGAAGATGAAGGAAAATTTTTATCATATAATAAACTTAAAGAAAAGGGTAGAGAGATATATTCTAATGGAAATAACGAATATGATAAATTGTCTACCAAGGATAATGAGCTAAAATTACTTGTATATACTTCTGGAACTACAGGTATCGCTAAAGGAGTTATGCTTACAGAACATAATTTAATAAGTTGTGTTTATCATGGTTTAAGAGTAGCAGATATTTTTACAAGATGTTTGTCTGTTTTGCCTTATAATCATACTTATGAGTCAACTTGCGGAATATTAATAGCAATACAAAGACGTGCAACTCTTTGCATAAATGAGAATTTAAGGACAGTTGAAAAGAATTTAAAATTCTATAAACCTGATTATATATTACTTGTTCCTGCCTTCGCAGAAGCTTTTTATAAAAAGATATGGAGCACTGCTGAAAAGTCTGGAAAAGCCGGCGCTTTAAAAGTAATGATAGCTATTAGTAATGCGCTTAGGAAGGTTGGAATAGACGTAAGAAGGAAATTGTTTAAATCAGTTCTTGAAGCTTTTGGTGGTAATTTAATTGAGATAGTTTGCGGGGGTGCACCTTTAAGACCTGAACTTGCTAAGTTTTTTGAGTCTATTGGAATAATTTTAATAAATGGTTATGGAATTACAGAATGTTCTCCGTTAGTTAGTGTAAACCAACTTAAATTTAATGATCCAGCAACTGTTGGTGTTATACTTCCTTGCTGTGAAGTAAAAATTGAAAATAAGAATGAAAATGGAGAAGGGGAAATCTGTGTTAAAGGCGATATAGTAATGTTAGGTTACTATAAAAGACCAGATCTTACTGCAGAAGTATTAAAAGATGGTTGGTTTAATACTGGAGACTATGGTAAGATAAACGAAAAAGGTCAACTCATGATAACTGGTAGAAAGAAGAACCTTATTGTTTTAGAGAATGGTAAGAATATTTTCCCTGAGGAACTTGAACTTTATATATCTTCAATCTCATATATTTCTGAGGTTGTTGTATATGGAGTTAAGGATGAAAATGGTTCTGAAACTGGTCTTTGTGCTGAAGTTGTATTAAATGAAGAGACAGTTAAAGATTTAGGAATAGAAGATGTTGAAGCTACTGTAAGAGCGGATATTGCTAAAGTTTGCGCAAAGCTACCGTTCTATAAGAGAATTTCAAGGGTGGTTATAAGGAAAGAAGCTTTTGAAAAAACTACTACTAATAAGATTAAGAGAGCGAAAGTTGGACAAAACCAACAATAGAAATTATTGACATTATTATAGATACTAGAGTATAATAATAACATAAGGCGAAAGCCTATAAATGTTCTGTTCATAAAAAAAGAAAAAGCGGGGAGTGTTGGTCCCCGCTTTTTCTTTGATAAAATTACATACACACCTCAATAAGAAGTATGTAAAATAAAATTACCAAAAGAGTTATCTTTAACGCTCTGTTCATTATTATACCTCCTTTCTTTAACATTTGGTAATAAATACCATAAATGGAATATATCACAAGCTAAAATTATATTTTGTCGAAAAATATTAAATATTAAAAATTTTTTAAAAATATTTTTGAGATAAAAAAATGGCAAATAATATTGATATTATCTGCATAAACAAATATAATAGTATGAGTGATTTTTTGGAAAGTGGGTTTTAAGATGATAAAAAAATTAGCAAAATGTATAAGACAATATAAAACTACGACATTACTTGCACCTACATATGTAAGTATTGAAGTAGTGTTAGAGGTAATAATTCCTCTTTTAATGGCGAGTTTAATAGATAAGGGCATTGATGCAGGAAATATGAACGAGATAATAAAGTATGGAATAATACTAGTTATTTTGTCATTTTTTTCGTTATTGTTTGGAATTTTGGCAGGTAGAGCAGCAGCAAAGGCTTCAACTGGATTTGCTGCAAATTTAAGACATGATATGTACTACAATATCCAAAATTTTTCTTTTAGTAATATAGATAAATTTTCAACATCTAGTATTATAACAAGACTTACAACAGACGTTACTAATGTTCAAATGGCATTCCAAATGATTATTAGAGTAGCAGTAAGAGCACCGCTAATGCTTATATTTTCTTTGGTTATGGCTATGTATATAAACTTAAAAATATCGCTTATATTTTTAGCTGCAATTCCTATACTAGGATTTGGGCTATGTTTTATTGCTATGAAAGCGCATCCTATTTTTGAGCGAGTATTTAAGACCTATGATAAATTAAATAATGTTGTTCAAGAAAATTTACATGGAATTAGAGTAGTAAAATCGTATGTAAGAGAAGATTTTGAGGAAAATAAGTTTAATACTGTATCTGGCGAAATATATAAAGACTTTGTAAAGGCTGAAAAATTAGTAGCATTAAATGCACCTCTTATGGAGTTTGTTATTTATTCTTGTATGTTGCTTATTTCTTGGTTTGCAGCAAGACTAATTGTTGCAGGAGATCTTACGACTGGAAGTCTTATGACTTTAATTACATACATAATGCAAATTCTAATTAGTCTTATGATGTTATCTATAATATTAATAATTATTACTATTTCACGAGCTTCTGCTGAAAGGGTATGTGAGATTTTATCTGAAGAAACAGATATTAAAAATCCTAAAGACCCGATACTTTACGTACAAGATGGAAGTGTTAAGTTTGAGAATGTTAGCTTTAGTTATGCAAAAGATAAGAAAAAGCTTTGTTTAGCTAAGGTTAATCTAGATATAAAATCTGGAGAAACAGTAGGAATTTTAGGTGGTACTGGTTCGTCTAAAACGACTCTTGTTCAACTAATTCCTAGGTTGTACGATGCAACTAAAGGAAAAGTTTTAGTTGGTGGAATTGACGTGCAAAAGTATGATATTGAAACTCTTCGTAATGCGGTTTCTATGGTTCTACAAAAAAATGAGTTGTTTGCGGGAACAATAAAAGAAAACTTAAGATGGGGAAATGAAAACGCAACTGATGATGAGATAAAAGAAGTATGTAAGCTTGCTTGTGCGGATGAGTTTATAGAGAAATTCCCAGATAAATATGATACTCATATAGAACAAGGCGGAACTAATGTTTCTGGCGGTCAGAAACAAAGGTTATGTATTGCTAGAGCGTTGCTTAAAAAACCGAAAATCTTAATTTTAGACGATTCTACTAGTGCGGTAGATACAAAGACAGATAGCCTTATACGGAAGGCTTTTTCAGAGTACATACCAGAAACAACTAAGTTTATTATCGCTCAACGTGTAAGCTCTGTTATGAATTCAGATAAGATTATAATTTTAGATGAAGGAAGAGTTGTAGCTGTTGGAACACATGATGAATTATTAAGAACTAATAAAATTTATCAAGATGTTTATTATTCTCAAATGGAAAGGGGTGTGAGTGATGCCAAGAGGTAGAAGGCCAGGTGGTTTTGACGGATTAAAAAAGCTAAATAAAAATACAATAAGAAGATTATTATCATATATAACAGGTACATATAAAGTGTTACTTGGGGTAGTTTTAGTATGTATTTTAGCAGGTGCAGTTGCTGGAGTATTAGGTTCACTTTTCTTACAGGTATTAATTGATGATTATATCGCACCACTCGCATTAGAAGCAAATCCTGTATTTACTGGATTGCTTAAGGCAATTTTAATTATGGGTGGAATATATCTAATAGGTATTTTTTCAACGTTCTTACAAACTAGAATTATGGCAGTAATTACACAGGGAATTTTGAAGAAAATTAGAGATGATATGTTTTCTCACATGGAAACGTTACCTATAAAGTATTTTGATACTCATGCTTATGGAGATATAATGAGTATTTATACAAACGATACAGATGCATTAAGAGAGATGATATCTCAAAGTGTTCCACAAGTTTTTTCTTCATTAATAACGATAGTAACAGTGTTTGCAGCTATGATTTATCTTAGCCCATGGCTTACATTGATGGTTTTGGTAATAATTGGTTTAATGTTTTTTACGACTTCTCAAATTGGAAGTAAATCTGCCAAATATTTTATGAAACAACAAGAATCACTTGGAAGTTTGAATGGATATATTGAAGAGTTAATCAATGGTCAGAAGGTTGTAAAAGTTTTTTGTCATGAAGAACAAGCAAAAGCCGAGTTTGATAGACGTAATGAAATATTAAGGGAAAATGCAGATAAGGCCAATAAGTATTCAATTATTTTAATGCCGGTTATTGCTAATCTTGGCAACTTGCAATATGTATTAATAGCAATTGTCGGTGGTGCATTAGCAATAAATGGAGTAAATGCGTTAACCTTAGGAGCAATAGCATCGTTTTTAAATTTAAGTAAGAGCTTTATAAGACCAATAAGCCAAGTAGCCCAACAAATAAGTTATATAGCAATGGCACTAGCTGGAGCAGAGAGAATTTTTAGCCTTATTGATGAGGAGTCTGAAAAAGATGAGGGATATGTAACATTAGTTAATGCAAAATATAATAAAGAGGGTCATTTAATTGAGTCTAAAAAGCGTACTGGAATTTGGGCTTGGAAACATCCTCATAAAGATGGCACAACTACCTATGTTGAATTGAAAGGTGATGTACGTTTCTTTGATGTAGATTTTGGGTATGAAGAAAATAAATTAGTTTTGCATGATATAGAATTATTCGCAGAGCCTGGTCAAAAGGTCGCTTTTGTTGGAGCTACAGGTGCGGGCAAAACAACAATTACAAATCTTATTAATAGATTTTATGATTTAGCCGATGGAAAAATTAGATATGATGGGGTTAATATAAATAAGATAAAGAAAAGCGACTTAAGGCGTTCTTTAGGAATTGTTTTACAAGATACTCATTTGTTTACTGGTACTATTATGGAAAATATTCGATATGGTAAATTAGATGCAAGTAATGCTGAAGTTGTTAAGGCTGCAAAGCTTGCTAATGCAGATGGCTTTATAAATAGACTTCCTAATGGATATAATACTGTTATAACAGGAGATGGTGCAAACTTATCTCAAGGCCAAAGACAGCTAATTGCAATAGCCAGAGCAGCAGTTGCAGACCCACCGGTTATGATTTTAGATGAGGCAACGTCAAGTATAGATACAAGAACAGAATCAATAGTTCAAAAGGGTATGGATTCGCTTATGAAAGGAAGAACAGTTTTTGTAATTGCTCATAGACTTTCTACAGTCCAGAACTCGGATGTTATTATGGTATTAGAGCATGGAAGAATAATAGAACGTGGTACTCACGAAAAATTACTTAGTGAGCAAGGCAAGTATTATCAATTGTATACAGGAGTGTTTGAATTAGAATAATTGTATAAGGAAGGGATAATATGGACGAACTAGTACATCCTTGGGAAAAAGAAAATAAAGTTAAGCGGGATATTGGTAGGGCCATAATGGTCGGTATAGGCGCTTTTATCATGGGTCTTAACCTAAATAGCTTTGTATATTTTGGTGGACTTATCCCTGGAGGTTTCGTTGGAATTGCAATTTTACTTCAAAAGCTTTTTGATACGTTTTTAAATATTTATGTTCCATATAGCTTTATAAATATTCCATTAAACCTTATTTTAGCGGTTATATGTTTTAAGTATATAGGAAAACGATTTGCAATTTTATCTATTGTAAGCATAGTGTTAACAGGTTTAGTTGTAGATTTATTTCCTCATTACGAAATAACCGGTGATTTATTGCTTACCTCAGTTTTTGGTGGAATAATTAATGGACTTGCTATAGCGATATGTTTAAATGCTGAAGCGACAACAGGCGGAACAGATTTTATTTCTGCACTATGCTCTAAAAAATATGGAATTGATGCATTTAATTATATTTTACTGGGTAATATTGCGTTACTTACCGTTGCAGGTCTTGTATATGGTTGGGAAAAAGCATTATACTCTATAATTTATCAATATGTAGGTACAGAAGTAATTCACTTGATATATAGAAGATATCAAAAGCAGACGTTGTTTATAATTACGGACAAGCCAGATGATGTATATAAAGAAATAAGAGAAACTACAAACCATGGAGCAACGCTTTTTAAAGGTAAAGGGCTTTATAAAGGAGGAGAAAAGAATTTAGTGTATTCGGTTGTTGCTGGAGATGAGATGTATTTGGTTATAAAGAATATAAAAAAAGCAGATCCAGATGCGTTTATTGATGTTATTAATTCAAATAGAGTAGAAGGCTGGTTTTTCCAGCGTCCGACTACGTAAATCATAATAAGGAAAGCTGTTATAAAACTTCTAAGATGATCAATTTCTGAAATTAAAAAGGCACCGGTAGCACCGGTGTCTTTTTGTATAAAAAGTGCACATAATTAGTTGAAAAAAACTGAGAGTGTGATATAATATAATGCGCGTTTAAACATATATTAAAGATCTTTTGTAAGAGAACTGGACGTTTTAAATATAAGTTGGTACTGGGCTTGGGTATCGACATTATATACAACATAATGAATTTGTGAAAGGTGGATGTCGGAATGAAAAATAGTCGTGCTTTTGTTTGCTGGCTACTGATTATTTTGGTGGTTATCCTGAGTCTGGGTTTGCAGGGGTGCAATACCAGCATTGCTGTAAAGCTTAAGGAAGCTACATGCCCTGTTTGTGGTAGACAGATGGAATACAAATGCACCTATTGTGAATCTATTGCTGAGAAGCAACTAGGAAATAGCGAGATACATGTGGACAGTATTGAAAAATGCCAGCATCCGCGCACTGAGCGGGAAGTCCTTATTGATGAGTGGAAGTCCTACCCGACACATGTTTTTGAAAAAAATGTGTGCTACACATATACTGTGGATAGAATTTACAAATGCAATAAGTGTGGGGAAGATATATGGGTAACCCTCAAAGAGTTCGAGATTTCTCATAATTTCAATGAAAACGGCGAATGCATCGAATGCGGATACACTAAAATTTCATAAACATTACAATACACCGGCAGCCCCCGGTGTATTATTTTACAAAAAAATATTTATTATTTTAATATTGCGGAAATGGCACTATTATGCAATATTAGAAGAATAAGGACAAGCTGTATACATAACTAGTTGCAAAAAAAATAATAATGTGGTATAATGATAATGTCTGAAAAAATAGATTTAATCTCCCTTGTAAGGGAGATGGATGTTTAATATATCCTTTTCATTGGAATCCGATGGGGCTGACATCGGTTTATATAAAAAAATAATGAAAGGAGGACGTTCTAAAATGAAGAGACGTCCCATTTTGACAATTATCCTGGTTATCCTGTGCCTGGCCCTGCTGGGCCACGTGGTTTGGTGCCTCGTGCATCATATCCACGGTGAGAAGGCCGAACCCGTGTGCTCCGTTTGCGGGAAGGTCGAAGCCGAATGCGACTGCAAAGTTGTTATCGACGGTCTGCGCAAGCAGCTGTCCGATCTTCAGCTCGCACGCACTGCCCCGGATCTGAATCTCATCGACGACTGCCAGCACATCCACTACGACATCAACGAATTGGTGGACTATACCTCCGACCCGATTATCGTCGGTACGGAGGACGCCTGCGTGGAATATCATATCTACGCAGGGGCGAAGTGCGGCGATTGTGGTGAGACCATATGGGTGGCGACGAGGACCACGGTAGAACCGGGTCATGACTTCGGGGACGATGACGTGTGCGATCGGTGTGGCTACAAAAAGCCGCCCGAGCCGGAAAAGATTATCATTTACGTTCCGGTGACTCCGCAGCCGACTCCCGAACCTACCCCCGAACCCACTCCGGAGCCCACGCCTGAACCCACGCCCGAACCCACCGCTGAACCCACGCCTACCCCCACCGCTGAGCCCACGCCTACCCCCACCGCTGAACCCACGCCTACCCCCACCGCTGAACCCACGCCTACCCCCACCGCTGAGCCCTGCAAGCACAAGCATACTCGTTATGAGTATAGCGAATGGGAGTGCCAGGGAGTATATCCCGATGCTCCTGAAGATGGGCATATCATCTCCCGCCTGGTTTACACCTATTGTAAGGACTGCGGGATTCTGCTCGGCGTAGAGCAGGAGTCCAAGCTGGAGCGCCATGACTTCAACCGCTACGGAGAATGCAAAATCTGCGGTTACAAGCCGCAGCCCTCTGGTGGATGGAATCCGCCTTCCGGCTGGAACCCCAACCCCAGGCGTCCTCTTGGTGAGGATGAAGGTACCGCTCCCGGCACCATCGGTGGTGAATCCTACGAGGATCCCGGAGTCCCTGGCAAGCCGACTGAGTCCTACGAGGACCCCGGAGTCCCTGGCAAGCCGACTGAGTCCTACGAGGACCAGGGTGGAGCAGGAAAGCCGATTGAGTCCTACGAGGACCAGGGTGGAGCAGGAAAGCCGATTGAGTCCTATGAGGACCAGGGTGGAGCAGGAAAGCCGATTGAGTCCTATGAGGACCAGGGTGGCG
>JAEEGK010020997.1_pt1 | contig 13836 bp, 11 predicted proteins | sample 8958771 | NCBI WGS metagenome assembly JAEEGK01 (sample SAMN16246547, study PRJNA631951) | gut metagenome | biome: gut microbiome; feature: rumen; material: SC-attached | host: Bos | place: Iran: Karaj | collected 2018-10 | reverse complement strand
GAGCCGGAACAGCGTCTCGCGCGCGAGCCCGGTGCGGATGGCGCCGCCGACGCGTTCCTCCGCCGCGTTCGTCTTCACAAGTTCGATGCTGGCGAGCGAGGAGGCGAACATGCGCTGGTTGCGGGCATTGAGCTCGCTGATCTGGCGGGAGACGGTGTAATGGTCCCTGCGGAAACGGTAGAGAAGAACGGCGTAGCAGGGAAAGACGAGCAGGACGGCGAGCCCGGTGCGCGGACTGAGGATGAACAGGAAAACGAGGCCGCCCGCGACCTTCAGGAGATTGGCAAGGACCAGGAAAAGCGTGTTGGAGAAGAAGACCTGAAGCTGGGAAACGTCGGTCCCGAGGCGTCCGGAGAGATAACCGCCGCCGAGCCGGTCGAGCAGCCCGGGCGGCAGGCCGAACAGGCGCCCCGAAATGCGCGATTTCAGCGCGAACATGACCTTCTGGACGGTCGAGCTCACGACACGCTGGCGCAGGATCGCTTCGACCCGGACCAGCAGCATCAGCGCCCCGGTCGCGACAAAGAGCTGCCAGATGCAGCCGGACTCGCGCGCGGTCAGGTCGTTGATGAGGCGTTTCTGAAGGATCGGCAGGACATACGCGGCGGCGGTCGCGAGCAGGACGCCGACGAACATCCCCGCATAGATCCAGCGCCAGGGACGCGTCACGCGCAGAAAGAACCGGGCGAACTTCCCGAAGCGGGAAGACGGAGCCTTCTGCGGGATGGCTGGACCGGAGTGTTTCAAGGGCGCCTTATGGAATGAAGTCCCCTCAGTCGACCGGGACGCCGGCGAGGATCTGCCGCAGGGTTTCGCGGTTCTTGTCGGCGAGCGGGCAGAGCGGCAGGCGGTATTCCTCCTCGATCAGTCCGCGCATCGCCATGGCGGCCTTGACGGGGATCGGGTTGGTCTCGATGAACATGCCCTTGAAGAAACGGTAGAGCTTGCGGTGCATTGCGCGCGCCTGCTCGTACGTCCCCGCGTTGCAGAGGTCCACGAGCTGCTTCATCTCCTTCGGGATCACGTTCGACGCCACGCTGACCACGCCGACCGCGCCGACGGACATCATGGGCACGGTGAGGGCGTCGTCGCCGCTCAGGACCGGGATGTCGCAGAGGTCGAGGATCTCGGACACGCGGTCCACGGAGCCGCTGGCCTCCTTCACGCCCGCCACGTTGCAGTTTTTCGCGAGGCGGGCGATGGTCTCGGCGGAGACGGCCACGCCGGAGCGGCCCGGCACGTTGTAGATCACGATCGGGATGTCGCAGGAATCCGCGATGGTGGCGAAGTGGCGGTAAAGGCCTTCCTGCGTCGGCTTGTTGTAGTACGGGGCGACCTGAAGCGAGAAGTCCGCGCCGTCGCTCTTCGCGTGACGGGTCAGGTGCAGCGCCTCCGCCGTGGAGTTCGCGCCGCTTCCGGCGAGCACCTTGCAGCGGCCGTTCACCAGCTGGACCACGGTCGCGATCACGCGTTCGTGCTCCTCGAAACTCAGCGTGGGCGACTCGCCCGTGGTGCCGACCGGGGAGATGCCGTCGACTCCGGCGGCGACCTGCATTTCGACCAGCCGGGTCAGTTTATCGTAATCGACCGCCCCGTTGCGGAACGGGGTCACAAGCGCGGTGTAAAGACCTTGGATTTTCATGGTGTAGGATCCTTCTCCTTGGGAATATGGCTGTCGGCAGCCGTAACGGCCGCCAGTTCGAATCTGTCTGCGGGGGCGGTCCCCCGGTATACCTCGACGGCGGGCCCGGTCAGGAAGCAAATGCCTCCACTGCGGCAGTGCCGGGCTTCGCTCCGGCACGAGGAAACAGTTGTCTCCTGTGCTTCAGCGCAGGAATCGCAGTCGGGGAGATGCGTCCGGACGAGCTCGCCGGAACGCGTGCGGAACGTGAGGTCGGCGGGGGCGTGGAAGAACTTCGCGAGCACGCGGGCGGACGATGCGATCCCGGTGCCGCAGGCCAGCGTTTCGTCCTCCACGCCGCGCTCGTAGGTGCGGATCAGCACGGGCTCGCCGAAATCGTGCCCGAACTCGAGGAAATCGACGTTGACGCCCGCCGGCGCGAAGGCTTCGTGATACCGGAGCAGACGCCCCGGACGCAGGATGTCCGCGTGCTCCAGGCCGTCCATGCGGACGACCGCGTGCGGCACGCCGACCGCGCCTTTGAAGACCGTGAATCCGGCGACGTTCTCGTGTTTTTCGAACTGCTCCGTGACCGGGAGTTCGATGCGGACCATGCCGCGTCCGATGACCTCGGCGGCCAGCTCGCCGCCGCCCGTCGCGAACGTGATGGAGGTGTCGCGCGTCAGGCCGTGTTCGTACGCGAACAGCGCGGCGCAGCGCAGGCCGTTGCCGCAGAGTTCCGCCTTGGAGCCGTCGCAGTTGAAGAACTCCATGACGACCTGTCCGCAGCCCGGAATGCGCGATTTCGAAAGCAGGATCAGCCCGTCCGCGCCGATGCCGCGTCTGCGGTCGCACAGCTTGCGGATGCTGTCCGCCGTGAAGACATAGGCGGACTCGGAGCAGTCGACGACCACAAAATCGTTGCCTGCCCCGCTCATTTTCGAAAATTTCAGGAGATTCAACTCGTCCTCCGAGGTTTTCCGTTCCGCGGGCGGGACCGCCTGACCGGACCGCGCGGGAAATCGTGTTCCCTGCGTCGGCGGCGGTTCGCAAAATCACACTTTAAAGATACTCCAAATCGCTGATTTTACCAGTGTTTTTCCCGAAAAACTCCGCATTTTTTCCGGCGGCACCGCGCTTTTCGCGGCTTTTTATGCGGCATTCCGGCCGGATCACTCGGAACGCAGCACGTCGATCGGGTTCTGCTGCGCCGCACGCCATGCCGGATAGGTGCCGAAGACCACGCCGACGAACGACGAGATCAGCAGGGAGCCGATGATGTTCGTCATGGAGGAGACGGTGGGCATTTCCGCGTACTTCGTGACGATGGCGGAAAGGCCGAGTCCGAGTCCGATGCCCATGCAGCCGCCGAGCGTGGTCAGGATGACCGTCTCGATCAGGAACTGGAACAGGATGTCGAGCTTCTGCGCGCCGAGGGCGCGGCGGGTGCCGATCTCCTTCTTGCGCTCGGACACGCTCGCGAGCATGATGTTCATGATGCCGATGCCGCCGACGAGCAGGGAGATGCTGGCGATGGCGCCCATGACGATGGTGAAGATCTTCTGGGTGCGTTCGCGCTGTTTGAGCAGGTCGAGCGGGACGATCATGTCCCAGTCCTTGTTTTTCGCGTGTGCCTTCTCCAGGTAGTTCTGGAGGCGTTTGGACGTGTTGTCGATGTATTCGAGGTTGGCGACGTTCACCAGCATCACGTCGTAGTCCACCAGGATCGCCTTGTTGCGGTTTCTCCCCTGGCTTTCGCTCGCGTAGTTGCCGTAGATCGCCATGTCGGTGTTGGACGGGATCAGGATCAGGTCGTTCGGGCTGCCGACTTCCGGCAGGCTGGTGCCGTTGTCGTTGGAGATCACGCCGACGATGCGGTAGGAGGCGTACGGGGTGCGGATGTTCGACCCGACCACGTCCGTCGCGCCCAGCGGGAAAAGCCGGTGCTTCACGTTCTGCCCGATCACGCAGATGGTCGAGGGGGACCGGAAGTCGATCTCATTGAACCAGCGCCCGGAGGTAAGATGGCAGGAGGTGTCCTTCATGAATCCGAGGGTGACGCCGCAGAGTTTCAGGTCCAGGCGCGTCTCGCCTTTCGTGATCGGCTGGCGCGTGTTGCGGATGGTCGTGATGTGGTGGACGTTCTCCATCGTCCTGATGAACTGGTAGTCGCGGACGTCGAGGCCGTAATCCTCCACGGAACTCGTCGCGGCGCCGCGCCCCGATGATGAGCCGCCGGACGAATCGAAATGCGGCTTCTTCGTGTAGATGATGATCTTGTCGATGCCCATGGACTCGATCTGGGACAGAGCGGACCGTTCCGCCCCCTTCGAGATCGCCATCATGGAAATCACGCTCCCGACGCCGAAGATCACGCCGAGCGAGGTCAGCATGGAACGCGTCTTGTGCAGCCGCAGGTTCAGGAACGACAGCGACACGATGTCGGTGAAACGCATCATTTCGAGGCGCCCTCCTCTTCCGCCGCCGCGGTCGTCTTCAGCGTCGCCTTCGCGTCCGCCGCCATCTTGTCCTGCGGGAGCTCGCCGAACCCGGACAGCGGGCCCGTAAGCTCGTCGACGGAGTCGGTCGGCTTCGTCTGCACGATGCGGCCGTCGCGGAGCCGGATGACCTTGTCGTAATGCGGCTCGAACATCGGGTTGTGCGTGACCATGATGATCGTCACGTTCTGCTCCTTGTTGATGCGGTGGAAAAGCGCCATGATCTCGTTGCCGGTCTTCTCGTCGAGGTTGCCGGTCGGTTCGTCGGCGAGCAGGAACGCCGGATCGTTGCAGAGCGACCGCGCCACGGCCACGCGCTGGCATTCGCCGCCGGAAAGCTGCGTGGGACGGTGCCCGAGGCGGTGTCCGAGCCCGACGACTTTGGCGAGCTCCAGGGCGCGCGCCCGGCGGATGCGCGGCGAAACGCGCTTGTAGATCATCGGCACCTCGATATTCTGTTCGATGGTGAGGTACGGGAACAGGTTGAAACTCTGGAAGATGAACCCGATGCGGATGTTGCGGACCGTGGCTTGCGCGCTGTCCGACAGCGTCGCCACGTTCACTTTCTCCAGGAAATAATCGCCGGACGTCGGCACGTCGAGCATGCCGAGGATGTTCAGCATCGTCGATTTGCCGCTGCCGGACGTGCCCACGATGCCGACGAACTGCCCGCGCTGGATGGAGAACGAGATCCCCTTCAGCACGTGCACGGCGGCCGGAGTGCCCGGATTGTACGTCTTGCGGATGTCCCGCAGCTGCACCACCACGTCGTCGTTCATCGAAAACTCCGGGCGCTCACTGGTCCGACTGCTTCTTCTGGTACGGACGGTACAGGTACACCACGTCGCCGTCTTTCAGCCCCTCCGTGATGCGGACCGACGTGTCGTTGGATTCGTCGATGGTGACCGCGACTTCCTCGGGGGTGCCGTTCCGGTTCACGAAGACGAAGAACCCCTTGTCGTTCTCGAAGACGGCCTCCATCGGCACGGAGATCACGTCGTGAAGGACGCTTGATACGATCTCCACGATCACGGACATGCCGTTCACGAGCTGCGGGTCCTGCACCTCGAGCGCGATGCGCGAAGGATAGATTTTCGGGGACGTCTCGTCCCAGTACATCTGGTTGACCGGCAGCGTGGCGATCTCGGTGATCTGGCCCTTGATCTTGAGCGTGGTGATGGCTTCCGGCGTGATGATCGCCTGGTTGCCGACCGTGACTTTCGAGCGGAACGCCTCCGGCAGATCGAAATTGACCATCAGGTTCGTCATTTCCGGGATCGTGAGCAGGATCTCGCCCTTGCGGACCTCGAGGCCCGGCTTGATGTCCTCGCCGCCCCAGCGGCGGTCCGGGTCGCCGTAGATCACGATGCCGTCCGTCGGCGCGGTGAGCTTCATCATGGGCAGATAGGATTCGTAGCGTTCGAGCGTGGCGGCCTGGCGGCGGGAGTTCGCACGGAGGTTGTCGACGCGCTTCTTGGCCTGGACGAGGGCAGAGGAGGTGGAGATGCGCGCCTGTTCGAGGTTGAGGCGTGCCTGTTCCACGGAATTGTTCAGGCTCATGAGCTTGATCGGGTCATCGTAATGTTTGAAGCTCTTTCCCTCGATCTCCGCCTGGTTCAGTGAATTCTCGCTCGATTCGATTTTGTTCTGAAGGTTCTTCAGCTCGTTTTCATTCGCTTTCCGCGCCGCGTCGTCCGTCACGCCGGAATGCGCGATGTCGTACTTCTTGTCCGAGTAGTTTTTCTTGGCCGAAGCAAGCGCAGCCTCCGCGTTCGCGATCGCCAGGTCGTTGCTGTCGCGCTTCTGCGAACGCGTGAGGCGGAGATACTTCCGCAGGTCGGATTCGGTCGAACGCACGCGGTCCTCGGCCTCGCGGAGCGTGACCTCGTTCTTGCGCTCCTGGATCTTCTCGTTTTCGATGGCGATCACGAGTTCCTCCTCGGTGTTGGAGAGAGTCGTACGCATTTCCTCGATGCGTTCGATCAGGTCGCTGTCCTCGAACTCGATCAGGACGTCGCCTTCCTTCACGGACGTGTTCTCGTCCACCACGGTCAGGATCTGCGTTGCGAAATTCGCCTCCAGGCCGAGCTTGTGCTTCTTGTTCGCCACGATCGTGCCGTTGAGGCGCAGTCCGAGCGTCATGTCGCCCCGCGTGACGCGGTAGGTCCGGTCGGGGTCCTTCGAACCGGCGGACTTGCTGGCGGACACGTCCTTGTGCTTGTACACCCGGACGCCGTAGTACAGTCCTCCCGCCAGCAGCAGCGCCGGCAGGAGCACGAAGATGAATAGTTTCGCGGGTTTCTTCATGGCTTATTCTCCGGTTTGAGCTTCCGCGGGGACCGCGGCGGGCGCGGCGGTTTCCACGGATTCGGAAGATTCGGAAGACGCGGAAGATCCGGAAGAGTCCTTGCTTTCCTTGCCGTCTTTCTCCTCCTCGTCGTCATCGCCGCCGAACAGCGTCTTGAAGGACACGAGCGGGTTTTCGATGAATTCGTCGTTCACTCTCTCGACCGTCGTTTCGAGGCTCGGGAGTTCCTTCGAGTTGCGCATGACCTCGCCGAATTCGTTGGTCGTGCGGATCATCTCTTCCGGATCGAAGAGCACGCCGTCGGCCATGTCGTTCGGGTTCAGGATGCGGACGCGGAGGAAGAAGAGCAGCTGAAGGATCTCCTTCTCGGTGTATTTCGAGGTGAAGAGCTCGCCGAGGTACGGGATGTCGCTCAGGAACGGGATGCGTTCCTGCTGGAGGGAATTGCGGTTGGTGTAGAGGCCGCCCATGATGACGATCTGGCCGTCAGCGAGGCGGAGATAGGAGGAGATGCTGCGGATGGAGATCACGGGCACCTGGTAATATCCGCTGCCGTTCGAAATGGTCTGGTAGCTCTGGATGTTGGAGACTTCCGGCTTCACATGGAGCGTCACGTTGTCGTTGTTGACCATGAGCGGCTCCACGGTCAGCGTCACGCCGACGCGCTTGAACGTGGTGCTGGTGCTGATGCTGCCGTTCGTGATGGTCTGGGACTGGATCGGCACGTCCTGGCCGTTCGAGATCTCGGCCTCCTCGTTGCGGCCGACCACGATCACGGGCGAGGACAGGACCTTGGCGTCCAGCGCGGTCAGAAGCCACTGGAGCGCGATGTTGAAGTTGTTGTGTCCGGCGGCGAACGTCCAGTTGGTCACGGAGCCGTCGGAGGCGTTGCCGCCCAGCGGCGTGGTCTGGATGCCGCCGTAGCTCATCGTGTCGCCGTCGTACCGCTGGTTGTAGCCGTCGATCATGGAGATCGTGGTGGGGCTGTTGAACATGAACGACAGGTTGCGCTGGGTGTTGTCGGAGATCAGGACTTCCACGATCTTCGCCTCGATCAGCACCTGCGGCGTCGCCACGTCGATCATCGGGAGCGTCTTCGCGATCGCCTCGATGTTTTCGCTCGCGTCGCGGATCGTCAGCAGGTTTTCCTCCACGGCGTACTCCACATAGCCCGTATCCGAGATCATCGCGTCCACGCTGTTCCGCAGCTTCGATGCAGTCACGTAGCGGCAGCGGTAGATCAGGATGCTCGTGTCGTCCGCCGTAGGCACGATCTTCAGGTACGGCGGCTCCTCTTCAACCTGGCGCGTACGCTTTTTGATCGGCTGGAACATCTCCCGCAGCTGCTGCGCCACGGAGAGCACATTGCGTTTGCCTTCCTCGATGGATTCGGGCGTCTTCTCGACGACTACGGTGGAGTCGATTCCGGAGATCGTCTCATCTGCATAAAGCGAGGCGGCGGAGAGCGACGCCATGGCGAAGATCAGGGGAAGTGTGCGGCGGGCGATGGGCTTCATGTGGGGGTGTCCTTATCGAATGGTTCGAGATTGTGCGCGTGCATGCAACCTATAATATACACCGCAAAAGCGAAAATAAAAGCGAGATTCAATAAAAAGTTAAAAATAAAATTATTCAGCTTCAAAACAATGTCGAAAATCAACTTGCGCCGCCGATGCAACTTATTCCAAGATAATATCTAGTGTTTTCATCCTTTGTCCTGTTCCATCAGCGAACGTGTACAAATTTGTCCAGCATCGCATGGATGCCGGACGACCATCCCCTGCCCTTTTCCGCGGGAATACGACCATCAGCGCCGGAATGCCCGCCGAAACGGGGGCATAAAAAAACTCAGTTCTGAATCGGAGCCATCCTGTTACAGAACTGAGCCTTGACCGTAGTCGCTGTGCATCTGAGTCATAGTCGCCATCCTAAGACTGTTCGGCTCACGTGCGCAAACGCTTTCGGGATGTCTTTCATCACCCGGATGCACTGATGTTTCACCCGCTTCGTCCCCGTTTTGACGAGGTTCGACACCGTGCAGTAGAAATCGGTTGCCGCTTCAATGAGCCGGTAGGCGCCAGAACGCAGACTGGCGCCGACCGAATGAATAAAACCAAAGGAATATTCCGGCATCGGCAGGGAGAAAGCGAGCGTCCCCGCTTCCAGCCTGACCGGGAAGCCGAAATATGTCCCGAGGGAATTCTGGAGGCCCGGAAGTCCGCACATGAAGCCGCCTTCCCGCTGCGGGATGATGCCGCAGAAGGAAATCGCGTACTCGCGTGCGCAATCAGAAAATCTGAATTTGAGTTCCGGGCTCACAGGATCGTCCTTTGCCTTTGGATCGAATTACTTATTCTCGTTCTTCTGGAGAACGCCAGCTTCGACCATCTTGTCGATGAGCTGCTGCATGGAGTTCATGGCGCCGAGGAAGCCCTGCGGAGGCATGATCACGCGGATGTTCGCCACGGGGGTCGGGGCTTCGCCTTCACCGGCGGGCTGAAGGGTGACGAAGTCAAAACGGACCATGTTGCCGGCGAAGTGGATCTGACCGATGCCGTCTGCGAAGATTTCTTTTTTGTCTGCCATTTTTAAGTTTCCTTATGTAGGTTGGTTTTGTTTTGGTTTTTGTGTCGTTGGGGACGAAAAGCAAAAACGTGACATCCGAATCCGGTTCCGATCGTACAGGCCGAACCGGCGGGATGAATCCCGGTATGCTTCAAAAACTGATATTATTATACTCCACCTTTCGGAAAAAAGCAAGCCCCTTTTTGACGTTTTTTTAAAAAAAAGTCGTTTCCCACTCATTATGAATGAGAAAAAACTTCAAAAAAGTTCCTTGTTTTTGATCTTTGCCCTGCATTTTCCACCTGAACACACCTCAAATGCCGCTGAAACGCATATTATCTCCGCACAAAAACCGCCTGAAATGCCATCGGGCAACGCATTCTCCGGCATCCTTCGTGTTACGTTCATATCAAGCTCAATTCCTGTTCAAAAACCGGCTCTTCGGCATCCGGCGGAACCGTCAGCCGGAGACAAACCGGCCGGGAGCGGTCCCGTTTCGGAACGCACGCCCGGCCAAGTTCAAATCAGGCTCGGTTCAGGCTCATTTGTCGAACGCCTGGATCATGTCAAGCATGATATTGACGGATTCGTTGAGGTACGGATCCGGCTCGTCGTCCTTCTTGTTCTTTTTGGAAGAGGACGATCCCTGGCGTTCGGTCTTGTAGATCTTGTCCTGTTCCTTCTGGATGGCTTTCTCGCGTTCGTATTCCGCCCAGCGCTTGTCGAAATCGAGCGGGACGTCCTTGTTCTTCCGAATCTCCTCGTAGAGGGCGATGTCGGCAGCCAGGCGCTTGAACAGCGGGTCGGCGTTCACGCGCTCCTCGGACTTCTTTTTGAGCTCGGAAATCAGGCCGGGCGTCACGGCATATTTGCCGTCGTAGACGGAATAGCGCACGGGCCGGATCGTATCGTACGGGAGCGCATGCCGGAGCGCGCGTTCGCCGGTCTTCTCCTCGGCGTCGGAGAATCCGGGCAGCGGGATGTCGGCGTCGACGCCCTTGATCTGGGTGGATTCGCCGTTGATGCGGTAGAATTTCGCGTTGGTAAGCTTGATCTGGCCCGCGCTGAAACGTTCGGACGCGAGGTAGAGCATGTAGTTGTCAAGATCCATCACGACCTGCACGGTGCCTTTGCCGTGCGTGTGCGGGTCGCCGACCACGACGGCGCGGTGGTAATCCTTCAGCGCGGCGGAGAAGATCTCCGTGGAGGACGCGCTGTAACGGTTCACCATCACGAGCATCGGGCCGCCGTATGCCACCTGGCCGCGGTCGTTGCCGCGCAGGACGGACGTGGAGGCTTTGTCCTTGACCTGGACGATGGGGCCTTCGGGAATGAAGAAGTCGGAGAGGTCGATGGCTTCGGTCAGGCTGCCGCCGCCGTTGGAACGCAGGTCGATGATCAGGCCGTCGATCTTCTGGTCGCTGAACTCGTTCAGGATCCTGAGCACGTCGTGCCCGGAGCTGTTGTAATCCTCGTCGCCCCGGCGGACCGCGGCGAAGTCGATGTAGAACGACGGCAGTTCGATGACGCCGATCTTCTTCGTCCGGCCGTCGGCGGTTTTCGCCTCGATGACGCGCCCCTGCGCCCTGGATTCGTTCATGGGCACCTTGCCGCGCACGATCGTGATCTTTTCCGGGGCGGCCTGGGCGCCCTTGCGCGCGGGCAGAATCGTGATAGTGACGCGCGATCCCTCCTTGCCGCGGAGAAGCGTCACGACTTTCGAAAGAGGCATATCCATCACATCGACCGTCTCGCCACCTTCCTGCGCGACGCCGATGATGCGGTCGTTCTCGCGGAGTGTGCCTTCCTTGTCGGCGGGACCGTTCTGCACGACCTCGACGACCTTCGTGTAGCCGTCCTCGGAGGACAGCACCGCGCCGATGCCGGACAGGTTGAGGGACAGATGGATGTCGAAGTCCTCGCCTGTGGCGGGCGACATGTAGGTGGAATGCGGGTCGCAGACGTTCGCGAACGCGGTCAGATAGCCCTCCAGCACGTCGACAGGCTCCATGCCGGCGACCGTGGTGCAGAGCTGGTCAACGCGCTTCTGGACGCGCTGTTCGGGCGTGAGCAGGGAAACGACGGGAGCGGGAGCCTCTTCCTCCTCGTCCTTGCCGGACGCTTCGCCGTCCTTGTTTTCAGCTTTCTTCTTTTCCTCGGCCTCTTTCGCATCCTCCTCGGCGGCCTTGTCGCTCATGCGCGCCACGATCAGCTCGTTCTTGATGCGTTTCGCCCAGATCTCGTGCTGTTCTTCCACGGTCTTCGGCCACGGGGCTTCCTCGCGGTCGATGCAGTACGTCTCGTCCGGGTCATACTGTACGGGCTTGGAGAGGAAATCGCGGGCGAAGTCGCGGTATTCGGCGAGGCGGATCGAACGCGCGTTGAAGACGTCGAACGCGAACTGGACGTTTCCGGCGGAAGCGTTCTTCGCCAGGTCGTCCTTGGCCTTCGCGAAAGCGTCGATATCCTCCTGAAGGAAGAAAATGTGCGTCGGGTCCAGGAAGCGCAGATATTCGTCGAAGACTTCGCCGGAATACTCCGCGTCCATCTTGCGTTTCGTGTAATGCTCTTTCGCCAGCAGTTGAACGACCAGGGAGGAGATGAGCCCCATCTTCCGGTCGGGCGACTTCAGGGAGACCGTCGTGACGGGCGAGGACGAAGCGGCGTCCTGGGCGGACAGTGACGGGGCAGATACGACGGACACGGACGCGGCGGTCGCGGCAATCAGGAAAATAGCGCAGGTCTTGCGGATGAAAACGTTCATGATCAGTCAAACTCCGGTTGCGGGAAAAGCTGCAGGGGCAAAAAGACGAACATTCATATAAGATACCACGATTTCCCGAAAATCCAACGGCATTTCACGCATTTTCCCTTTTTTTTCTCTTTTTTGGCATTTCAACTTGTCAAAACTGCTTTCGTGCAGTATATTATTATTTTGACTAGCGTCTTTAATCCGGAGAAAAATACTATGCCCGAAGATGATACCTTTCAGGTCGCATGCCCGCGCTGCGGCGAAACGTTCAATGTCCCGATCCTCCTCCTCGAAAAAAAGGCCCAGTGCCCCGGCTGCGGAGCGAAATTCGCCATGGAACCCCCGCCTGGCCCCGCCGGACGTGAACTGAAAGCGCGCGCCATGCGTGCCAGGGAAGAGGCCGCCAGCTCCGAAACGGGCTCCGTCCACATCCCGCTCAAAGGCGCAAAGGCTCCCTCCCGTCCGTCCACGAACACCGTGAAGCTCGCGCGTTTCAAGTCCGGCGCGGAGGAAAACAACGAAAAGCTCGCCTCCGTCCAGAACCAGCAGGCCGGCTCCGGCGTCCACGTCGACCAGGAAGCCATCCAGAAGGAACTCGCCCAGAACGCCTCCTCCGGCCGCCGCCGCACCATTTCCTCCGGCGTGAAGGCCGCCCCGGCTCCCGAAAAGAAGTGGTGGGAGTTCTGGAAAAAATGATCCTGAGACGCCGGGCGGCGCGGACATGGATTCCCGCTGAAAACCCGGCGAACGAACCAGTTTTCAACGTCAAATTCAAATAAATCATCCGAAAACAGGAGAACCCGCACATGTCCGAAGAACTTCAGGGACTTTTGAACAAGATTCAGGCCGAAGGTCTGGAAAAGGCCGAAACCGAACGCGCACGGCTCGTCGCCGAAGCGAAAGCCCAGGCCGACGCCATCATCGCCGAAGCGAAAGCCCAGGCCGACAAGATCCGCAAGGAAGCCGAGGCCGACGCCGAAGCATCCCAGAAGAAAGCCGACGCCGCCGTCAGGCAGGCCGCCCGCGACGTCATCATCTCCCTGAAAGACGATCTCCAGGAAAAACTCCGCGCCGTGGTCCGCGAGGCCGCCGCGCAGGCGATGACTCCGGAAGCGATGGCGGAACTCATCGCGCAGATCGCCGGGCAGTTCGCGAAGAACGCCGCCTCCGGCGCGGAAGTCATCCTCTCCGTCCGCGAACGCGAAGATGCCGCGCAGAAGCTCATCGGCTGCCTCCCCGACGTCCTGAAGAAAAACTCCACCGTCCAGCTCGGACGCGGTTTCGCCGCCGGGTTCAAGATCGGCTTCAACGATTCCGAAGTCTTCCTCGATTTCAGCGATGAAGCGCTCGCCGACGTCATCTGCGAATTCGTCGGTCCGAAACTCGCCGCCGTCATCAAGGCCTGATCCCCTGCCCTCTTATCCAGTACCATAAAGGATTCATCGGATGAATCTTTATATCTCGCTCGTTTCCTCCCTGCCGCTCCTCCGCATGACGGAAGCGCCGCTCGTGAGCTACGGGAAATTCATGTCGGACTGCGAGGGCCTGCTCGACGCAAAGCACATCGACATGCTTCGCCGCTTCTCGCTCGTGCCGGGGCTCCGCCCCGGGGAGAAGCCGCAGGACGCCGCGACGGACGATCCCGACGCGCTTGAGGCGTTCATCGCGGAATTTCCGAAGGGCTCGCTCGCACGGGAGTACCTCTGCTTCGAATCCGCGCTCCGTCACAGCGCCATGAAGCTCCGCGCCGCCAGGCTCGGCGCGTCCTTCGCCGCTCCGAAGCCCGGACATGTTTTCTTCGATTCCGAAGCCGACCGCATGGTCCGAGCGGCGTTCGCCGCCCCGAACCCGGTCGAACGCGAACGCATCCTCGACGCCGCCCGCTGGAACAAGCTCGACGAACTCGAGGTGAAGAACCGCACCCGTTTCAACTTCGACACCGTCTGCGCCTACAGCATCCGCATCCAGATCGCGGAGAAATGGGCCGCCAGATCCGCCGGAAATTCCGCCGAAGGGCTTGACCGGACCGTCCTGTCCGTGCTCGCCACCGATCCCGGCGCACAGAACTGATTCACACAAACGAATATCAACC
>JAEEGK010020995.1_pt1 | contig 13836 bp, 14 predicted proteins | sample 8958771 | NCBI WGS metagenome assembly JAEEGK01 (sample SAMN16246547, study PRJNA631951) | gut metagenome | biome: gut microbiome; feature: rumen; material: SC-attached | host: Bos | place: Iran: Karaj | collected 2018-10 | reverse complement strand
CAGAAATTACCTCGTGTAATTGGCATTCCTGGTGATACAATTTATACGCGTGATTATGTACTTTATATAAAACCTCAGGGAGAAAAGCATTTTCTTACAGAGTTTGAGGTAATAAAAAATAAATATAATGTTACCTTTTATACTGCAGATGCAAACTGGGATTCTTCTATCGGCGTAAAAGGTTCTTTTGAACAGATTGTTTTAAAAGATGATGAGTATTTTGTTCTTGGTGATAACAGAAAATCTGCTTCGGATTCCAGATTGTGGGGACCAGTAAAAAAAGATTCTGTTTGTGGAAAAGCTTTGCTTTGTTATTTTCCATTTAAAAACTTCAAAATATATTAGTGAATACCAGTAAACTATTAAGTCTTTACATCCACATTCCCTTCTGTCTTTCAAAGTGCGAATATTGTGATTTTTTTAGCATTGCTAATCGCGGTGAAGGTCCATGTACTGATAATGCTTACTGCAAAAAAATCCCTGATTTGTATGTTGAAGCTTTATGTAATGAAATTTTGTATCGCACGCAAAAGTATGGGCCGGCAGGTATAAGGTCAGTCTAGATTGGTGGTGGAACTCCGAGTCTTTTAGATGAAGAGCAATTAAAAAAAATCTGTGATAGGATTTTTTTGTGCAGGAAGATTTTTTCTAAAAAAAATAATGCTGGTGGAGCAGAAAAAACACTTTCTGGGAAAGAAAAGTCTGATTTTGAATTTACAATCGAAGTAAATCCTGATGATGTTACTAAAGAACTTTTGCAAGCTTTTGAAAAGAATGGAATTAACAGAATCTCATGTGGAATTCAGTCTTGTACGGATGCCTGCCTAAAATTTGTAAAACGTCGGGCAGGAATAAATGAAAATGTAAGAGCAATGGAGCTCATAAGCCGATATTGGAAGGGCAAAAAATCCTTTGATTTAATTTGTGGCCTTCCATTCGAAACGGAAAAAAGTTTTAGAGAATCTCTTGATACTGTAATGTCTTATGCTCCAGACCATATTTCAATGTATTCCCTTACAATAGAGGATGAAACTTTGCTAGGACAAAAGTATAATTCTGGTCAGTTGAATTATGATTTTAATTTTGCGGATGAACTCTGGCTTTCCTCAAGGGCTTATCTTGAAAAAAATAATTATTTTCAATATGAAGTTTCAAACTTTTGTAAACCTGGAAATGAATGCCTTCATAATTTAGTTTACTGGAATCATGATGATTATTTAGGTTGTGGTAGTGGAGCTACTGGTACTGTTTATGATTCTGATGGACGAGGTTACCGATGGACAAATACAACCGATATTCAAAAATATATTAAATTCTGGAAGGACGATTTTGCACGAAATAATTTTACACCGAATGATTTTGCTCCGAATGATAAGGGAAATTTTATCATTCCGGATTGTGATAAAAAGCTTCTGGATGTCTGCAAAATTGAGAAAATTGATTTGCATGACTCAATTTTTGAATATTTTATGATGGGTTTACGAAAATTATCTGGAATTAGCGAACAGGATTTTTACAATAAATTTAACAAAAGGATGCCAGAAGAAATTATAAGGCTTTTTGAAAAATGGAAGAAAAAAGGGCTTGCAGAAATAATTATTGAAGAAGATGACAGACGCTTTTTTTTAACAAAAGAAGGGCTCTTGTTTTTGAATCGATTTTTGGAAGAAATCAATTAATTTGCCTTGCTGATGGGAATTGCTATTGTAAAGCAGCTGCCTTTTCCTTGTTCTGATTCTACGCTTATACTCCAACCATGCATTTCTATAATATTTTTTACAACTGAAAGACCAATTCCCATTCCTTCTTCTCGGCGTGAGTTGGTTCCCCTAAAAAAGAGATTAAAAATATTATTGATATCTTTTTCTGGAATTCCAATTCCTGTATCTTTGATAGAAAAGAATAAAGTTTTATCTCTTATATACGAAGAAAATGAAATAATATCATTATCCTTTGTATAGCGCAGAGCATTGTTGTAAAGGTTTTCAAGCGCACGAATTATCAGCTGTTCGTCAAAAGGAATGAAAATATCTTCTTTTATAAGTTCAGTTTTAATTTCGATAGTACGATTAAATACTGCACCTGTAAATTTTGCTTCCTTTATAAAATTATTTATGGTTCTTGTAATTGAATTAATTTCCATTTTCTTTTTGATTTCATGGCTGTCAAACTTCATAAAATCAATCAGACTGTTAATCATATTCTGTAATTGTGTAATTTTTACCAGAATAAGGTTATTTGCATTTTGCAGTTCTTCTGGACTGGTGATTACACCATCTTTTATAGCTTCTGTGTATCCTCTGATAATAGAGACAGGAGTACGGAGATCATGACTTAATCCCATAATAAATTTATTTTTTTGATTTTGAACAGTAAGAAGTGAAAGTCTCATTTCTTCGAGACTTCGGGAAATATCTGTAATTTCGTTGTCTGTTAGTGATTTATCAGTAGGAATCTGATGAGTAAGATTTCCGCTTGCAAGTTCTGCTGTTTCATTTTTAATTTTCATTATAGATTTGAAAATAGTTCTGGAAATAATAGAAATTGAAATACAGCAGAGTGTGATAAAAACAAAAATTGCAATGGTTATGTATGGAATATAAAATGAATATCGCTTTGTTCTAAAGTAGTTGGAGCTTGTTCTGGAAATAATATAGAGCAGACCATTATTTGTATTTTTTTCTGTAAAATGGTATGTATATTTATTAAATGTATTTGACATTTCAGTTTTAAAATTATCAAAAGTAAATAATTGATTTGTTGAGATTTCCGGCATTTTTGATACAAGTATTTCTCCCTTTTCTGTAAATATTATAAATTCAATCGATTTAGGAAGTCTTCTTAGTATGTCTTCTGCCTTTTTATATTCGTTTGGCGTTAATGCTTCTGCAAGGGCATCTAATTCATTTTGATAACTTTTCAGTAAAAGTCTTTGTGGTAATCTTATGGAAGTATATAAAATCATAAAGATAAGACATACTACGGGAATAAAAATAATTACTGAGGTTAAAAAAATGAATTGCTTTTTTAAGGTCATTTTGAAGAGTGAATTATTGAATCACAAGAGAAAATATATCCTTTACCAAAGACAGTTTTGATATAGGAAGTATTATCTACTGTTTTCTTTATCTTTTTTCGTAATCTCTGGATATATACAGCTACAGCCGTAACATCCCCATATTTTAAGTTCCATACATCATAATAAATTCTTTCAGGTGATAAGGTTTGTCCTGCATTTTTTAACAGATATTCCAGAACCATGTATTCTTTTGCTGACAGCGGGATTTTGTGTGAACCTTTTTTAAGTACACAGCTTCGAAGAAGGAGAGTATAATCATCAAAAATAATAGATTCTTCTGCTTGTGCAACTGCAAAATTTTGTCGACGTAAAGCGGCTTGAATTCTTGCTGCAAGAATGCTTGGAGAGAAAGGCTTGGTAACATAGTTATCTGCGCCAATTCCAAGTGCTTCTACTATTTCTTCTTCTTCATTTGTTGCAGAAACAATAATGATTGGAATTAAAGAAGAAAAATCTGTTCTAAGTTTTTTAAGAAAATCTATACCGCTCATTCCTGGTAGATTTAAATCAAGAACAATCAAATCCGGGATATTTTTATTTTCAATTTCTGAAAGGGCTTCTTCTGCCGTGTAAAAAGCTTGAGTGTTGATTTTTGATTTGTTCAGATAGAGGCAGATTAATTTTGAAATATCTTCATCATCTTCAATAACAAATACGCATGGGTTTGTATTGTTCATAATAATCTCCAGTCTGGAAGTATAATAATCTTCCAAAAATATATTCAAATAAACTTTAAGATTCCTAATGTGTTATACTAATATTTTGACTATATAATGTATTTTTTTCAAGTATTTCTTAATTTATAATATTTTTTTATTCTGTATTAATTATTTATTGAAATATTGAAAAAATAGTATATAATGAAAGGGATTTAAATATAATTTGTTGAATTATTTTAAATCTAATCAATTTTTTTCAAGTGGATATTGTAAAAATGATTGATGTAATGCGGTTAGATGGGAAAATTTATTGGGTGAATCCGCATATGATTGAAAGTATGGAATCAAATCCTGATTTAACATTAACTATGTTGTCAGGACGAAAAATCATTGTCAGAAATTCCCCCGACGAAATAATCGATAAAATAATAACTTACCGTAAAAAAATCGGAATAGATAATCAAGAGGTCATGTAGTATGGATTTTGCGTCTATAATAGGTCTTATTGGCGGTGCTGTTTGTATTGTAGTTTCTGTAATTGCTTCAGGAGGTTCAATACGTAATATTCTTGATATTCCTTCTGTTTTCATGACAGTAGGTGGTTCTCTTTTTGCAATGTTCATTGCGGCTCCACTTAAAAAAGCTCTTGGTTTGTTCAAAATTATGGGAAGAGCTTTCAAAGTTCATGATTTTGGTGAAAAAAATATTGTAATTAATATGCAGGCACTTTCTGAAAAAGCACGACGCGAAGGTATTCTTGCTCTTGAAGACAGTCTGGAAGATTTGGATGATGCATTTATGAAAATGGGCTTGAGACTTGTAGTTGATGGTACTGATGGAAATATTATCCGTGCAATCATGGAAAACGAAATGAGTCAGTGTGAAGCCCGTCACCTTGAGTGGATTAGTATTATAAATACCTGGGCTGGATTTGCACCAGGTTTTGGTATGATGGGTACTGTAGTAGGTTTGATTGGTATGTTAAACAACCTTGAAGATAAATCATCTTTGGGACCTAACATGGCCGTTGCTCTTGTTACTACCTTGTATGGTTGTATGATGGCTAACTGGCTTATTTCTCCATTCTCTACAAAGCTTCTTGCACATAATGATGCAGAAATGCGTACAAAAGAAATGATTATTGAAGGTGTTCTGGCTATACAGGCTGGTGAACACCCACGTATTATGGCTCAGAAACTGCTTACTTACCTTGACCCAGTAACTCGCAAGGCTATTGAAGCAGATGTATTAAAGGACTAGTGAATGGCAAAACGTAGTAATAAAGCACCAGAGAAACCGTCAACCGCCTGGCAGGGTACTTATGGAGACATGATTACCCTCATGTTGTGTTTCTTTGTAATGCTCTATAATCCTTCAGAAATAGATGTTACTCAGCTGGCAACTATTACCCAGAGCTTGCAGATGCAGGAAACTGAATCTGTAACCGGCGGTCTTTCTCTGTCGGCTGGCCGTCTTTCCGATTTGGGTAACAATATTAATTCGCTTCCATCTTTGGAAAAAGGAAAAAGCCTTGGCCTGGCAAAAAAGAAGGCGGTAAGTCTTTTTGCGCCTGACGTAAAATCAAACAAAATTACTATTACTAGTGATGAGCGTGGACTTGTTATAACCCTTCTTTCTGATAATTTCTTTGAAGAGGGTAGCGCTGAACTAAATATTAATTCAACCCGTGATACTTTACTTCGTCTTTCTGAGTTTTTCCGGTCAGAAGAAGTAAAAGATAAACGGTATAGAATAGAAGGACATACTGATAATACCCCTGTTGCGCAAGATTCAATTTTTTTAAGCAATTGGGAACTTTCTTCAACAAGGGCTATTAATGTTCTTCATTATCTTGCCGATTATGGAGTAAGTGAAAATAATTTTTCTGTAGCTGGATATGCAGATACCCGTCCAAAGTTTTCAAATGACACTGCGGAAGGACGTGCATATAATAGAAGAGTGGATATAATAATCCTAGACGAAGGACATTTTTAATGTTAATATTAAAAATACTTGTTTTATTTGCTGGAGGGGAAAATGGCAAATGATGATGATGATTTGAATCTGGATGATGGTGGTAGCTCGATTCCTGCAAAAAAAGGAAGATTTGGTGGGGTATTTCCAAGTCTCTTAAAGTGGATAATCATTGGACTTGCAGCAGTTATTGTCATATTTGTTGTAGTATTCTTTACAATTAAGATTGTCACAAAAAATAATTCCAAGCAAGTTTATAATCCTGCAATTTCTGCAGAAGAATATAAAGGTCAGCGTGAAGTATTCGACTGGTATAAATCTATTGGTGTTATCCAGACAACTACTTCAGACGAAAATCCTGCAACTGTAAGAGTAAATGTATTTTTAGGCTATAAAAAAGATGATAAAGCCTGTTCTACAGAAATTACTCAAAGAACAGTTGAATTAAAAGATTATCTGAGACGTTATTTCCGCGGTAAATCAGCGGCAGAGTTAAAAAACTCAAATAACGAAGATAAGCTTAAAATGGAAATTAGAAATGGTATAAATGACTTGATTTTGAGTGGATCTAAAATCAGGGATATAAGTTTTGATCAGTTAGATGTAATTGAACAAAACTAGTTAAAATAGGTGGAGCGTGAATGAACGAAGTTCTGTCACAGGATGAGATAGACCAATTATTAAGTGCAATCAGTTCGGGTGATGCCGAAAACGATGACTTTAAACTGGTCAACAGTCCTAAAAAGATAAAAATATATGACTTTAAACGTCCTTCAAAGTTTTCTAAAGAGCAGTTGCGTACAGTCTCAAATATGCATGAGACTTTTGCACGTTTAACGACAACATCTCTGTCTGCTCAGCTGCGATCTCTTGTACATGTTCATGTTGCCTCTGTAGATGAATTGACTTATGAGGAATTTATACGTTCAATCCCAACTCCAACTACGCTTGCAATTATTCATATGGATCCGCTGAAAGGAAATGCCGTTCTCGAAATTGACCCGGCAATTACCTTCTGTATGATTGACCGTCTTTTTGGTGGACGGGGAACTACTTCTGGAAATAAAAACCGTGAACTTACAGATATTGAACAGGAAGTAATGGAAGGCGTTATCGTAAGGATTCTTGCAAATATGCGTGAAGCCTGGACTCAGGTAATAGATTTGCGCCCAAGATTCCAGCAGATTGAAACTAACCCACAGTTTGCTTCCATCGTTCCTCCTAACGAAATGGTTGTTCTTATCACTTTGGATACAAAAGTAGGTGATGAAGAAGGTATGATGAATATTTGTATTCCTTATCTTACAATTGAACCTATTGTTTCAAAATTATCATCACAGTTCTGGTTCTCTTCTGTAAGAAGAAACTCAACAACACAGTATGCAAGTACAATTAAAGGTCAAATTGCTGCAGTTGATATGGATGTTGTTGCAGAAGTTGATACAATTAATCTTCCTATTAGAGATGTTCTTTCTCTTCGTGTAGGTGATGTTGTACGCTTGTCAAATATAAAGGTTGGTGAACCTTTATCATTAAATATTGGAAATCGTAAAAAGTTTTATTGTCAGCCCGGTGTAGTCGGGAAAAAAATGGCAGTTCAAATAACAGGAAAAATGGAAGATTCTGAAGCAGATGACTTTGAAGAACTTTCAGTAGAAGGAGACGAAACGTATGAGTGATGGTGCTATATCACAGGATGAGATTGATGCTTTACTTTCCGGTGTTGCAATAGACGGGTTAAATTCTTCTGGTCATGTTGGTAAAGGTCCTAATTATCATATTGATGTGCCGACTCTTCAACAACTGGCAAATGATTTAAAGCCAAAACTGGAAGAGAATGTAAATAAATATACAGGTGCTAGTTTTACTGTAGATTCTCCTGTTGCAGAATTATCAGATAGAGATAAGCTTCTTGCACGTTTACCGGAAGTTCTTGTATCAGTAGTTGCTGATTACAATGAAGGATTAAAGGGAAATCATATTTATTTGATGTCTCAGGAACTTGCATTAAAGTTATTTGCTCTTGTAAATAATGAAGAAGCTAGTGAAATTGATGATATGGTACTTTCTGTTGTATCAGAAATCATTGCAACTCATATCAGTGCTCAAATTACAATACTTGATCAGACAGGAAGATTCCCAGGACTTGCTTATCAGACACCAGAAAGTGTAAATGAATCTAAAGCAATGGTTATGTTCCCAATGGGAGACTTTGCTTTATTCAGTTATCCATTAACTCTTGATGGCAATGCTTATACCTTATGGGAATGTATAAGTGGTGATGCCGCTGAAAAAATATGTAATGCACTTGGTGGAAATAATGAAAGTGCAGATGATGCTGCCAGTCTTTTAGGTGGAATGGACATGGGCGGCATGGGAATGGGTGCTCCTGCAGCTGGAATGGGAGCCGCTCAACCAGCACAAGCAGCAAACCCTATGTCTGGAAATATGGGTATGGGTATGCAGGGCGGTATGGCTGGAATGGGTGCTATGCCAAATATGGGCATGCCAAACATGAATATGGGTGGCATGGGAGGTATGCAGAATATGGGCGGTATGGCAGGAATGGGTGCTATGCCAAACATGGGTATGCCTTCAAATATGGGTGTAAACATGGGAATGAATGTTCCAAATGTTCAATCACTCCAGTTCCCTAACTTACAGCCTAACATGAGTTCCGCAGAACAGGGAAACATCGGTTTGATTATGGATGTTTTCATGGAAATGACTGTAGAACTCGGTCGTACAAAAAAATCTATCAAGGATATTCTTGGTATGGGTGAAGGTACGATTATCGAGCTTGATAAACTTGCCGGTGAACCTGTTGATATTCTTGTTAATCATAAACCTATTGCTAAAGGTGAGGTTGTAGTTATTGATGAAAACTTCGGTGTTCGTGTAACTGAGATTCTTTCACCAATGGAAAGGGTTAATGAATTAAGTTAAAATAAATATTAAACAATTTTTTTAGGGTGGGGAAAAATGTTTAAGTTAAAAAAATCTCTTTTTGCAGTCATTATTATGATGATTGCAGTATTTTCTCTTTATTCTCAGCAAACAAATCAAAATACAAATAAAGATTCTCAGACTGTTCAGAATGGCAATTTTGAAGATAACTCATCCTATTTTAACTCAAATGCTTCTGACAGCCAGGAAAGCCCGGCTGAATATAAAGCTCCTTCCACAGCTGGATTTTTAATTAAGACTATTGTGGTTCTGCTGCTTGTTGTAGCCGCTATTTACGGAATCATGCTCTTTTTTAAGAAAAAGAACACTGTCACAAAAAGCGATGATGATTTTTTGCGACGAGTTTCCTCTTTAACTTTTTCACCTGGAAAATCAATCGAAATTGTAACTTTGCTTGATCATGCCTACATACTTGGGGTTACAGATTCAAATATAAATCTTCTAGGACAAGTTGAAGACAAAGAGTTAATTGAAGCAATGAATCTTAATTTTGATAAAAAACAGAATGTCAAAAAGCCTATGAACTTTGCAGATGTTCTTGATATTTTTATGCCGCGAGGTCCTAGAAACAATACAAATATATATCAGTCAGCTGAAGATAAAGTAAATAATCTGGATTCTTCTGAGAATCAGAACGAATAGCTCTGGGAGAAGGAATATGAAAAATCTTAAAGTTATAATTTTATCTTTTTTGTTGATTTTTACTTTTGTACCAGTTTATTCCCAGACTTTTCCACAGGGAGCAGCTCAGGGAACTACAGAAATGAACGGTAATATTTCTCCAGTTCAGATTCCTAATGTTGCTATTCAGATTACAGAACCTCAGACAGGTAAAGAAGTTGCCTTTTCAATCAGATTGCTGCTTCTTCTTACAATTTTGACATTAGCACCTAGTATTTTAATTCTTGTAACCTGTTTCCTTCGTTTTTCTATAGTTCTGGACTTTATTAAACGTGCTTTGTCCTTGCAACAGGTTCCACCAACTGCAGTATTAAATGGAATTGCTTTTTTTATGACAATTTTTGTAATGTGGCCGACTTTTTCAACAATGTATGAAAAATCCTTTAAGCCTCTTGCTAATGAGCAGATTGGTCTGGAAAAAGCGTATCAGCAGGCAGAATTACCGATAAGGCAGTTTATGTTTGAACAGATGTCTGATGATACAAGTTATATCAGAATGTTTATGAGTATGGCAAAAATGGAAAAACCGAATACACCGGCTGATGTTCCTACCTACATTCTGGTTCCTTCATACATTCTGCACGAATTAACTGTAGCCTTTAAGATTGGTGTTTTACTATATATACCGTTTATTATCATTGATATGGTTGTTGCGAGTATCCTCATGTCTATGGGTATGATGATGCTTCCGCCGGTTCAGATTTCCATGCCGTTCAAATTGATTTTATTTGTTCTTGTAGACGGCTGGGGCTTGCTTACACAGCAGCTCTTTTTGTCTGTATTACACTGATAAAACCGGTTCTGAAGCAACAAGTCAACGATATTTTTAGGGAGGAAATATGACAATTGGACAGATAATTTCTTTAATGAGAGGGGCAGTTACTCAGATTATTTCTGCAATTGCACCAGTTCTTGGCCTTGCTTTGATAGTGGGTCTGATTGTCGCTATTTTACAGGCTGTTACATCCATTCAGGAACAAACTCTTACTTTTTTACCTAAGCTTATTGTTATTCTTGTTGTAATTGCTCTTTTAGGTGGTACTATGTTTGCTTCTCTTTCAGAATACACTGTCGCTTTATTCAGCCGTATCCCGGATTTTGCAAAATAATAAAATGATACGCAGGTGAGAATGATGAATAATGTTTTAATGAATGCACCAGTATTCCTTCTTCTCTTTATTCGTTCTTTCACTATGCTTTTGACTCTGCCTCTTTTTTCAATGCGTGCGGTTTCGAGAGTTGCTAAAGTTGCTCTTGCAGGTTACATGGCTTTTTTTCTGCTTGGAACAGTCGATTTTTCTTCATATAATTCCTTTATTCGCGAAGATGGAATCTTTTCTCTGAATTACCTTTTTATAGCAATTGGGGAAGGGCTTATAGGTGTAATTATTGGCTTTTATATAACAATTATCTTTTCTGCCTTTTCTTCTGCCGGTCAGTTTATGGCCTTTCAGATGGGATTTAGTGCTGCAAGTACCTATGATGCTTTGTCTCAGGTTGAAAATCCTCTTATGGGACAATTTTTTAATTTTATTGCAATGCTTGTTTTTATGCAGAGCCAATGGTTCCAGCGGCTCTTTTTAGGAGGCCTTGGTTCAAGTGTAAAAACTCTTAATACAATTTCTTTGATTATAAATCGAGAAGATTTTATTCAGTTTTTATTAAGGGGACTTACAAAACTTTTTTCTGATGCGCTGATTATTGCCTTACCAATTATGGGAACCCTCTTGTTGATTTCTATTTGTACTGGTCTTTTGTCTAAAGCCGCTCCTCAGATGAACCTTTTGTCTGAAGGTTTCCCTATTATGATTTTAGTGTCATTCCTTTTGATTTTTATTTTAATTCCAGAGATGAGTGATTTTTTTATTCGATCTTTTGAAAATGGATTTTTTAATCTGGATAATCTTTTTAAACTTAGTCCGGGAGGTGTAAAGTAATTGGCTGCAGAAGATGAAGGCCGTACCGAAGAACCTTCGGAGTACCGTATTGAAAAAGCCCGTAAAGAAGGAAGAGTCGCAAAAAGTCAGGAAATAAGCAGTTCCCTGGTTCTCTTATTTTCCTGCCTGGTTCTTATTGCTTTTGGAAAAAGTATTTTGCGACAATGTATTGGTATATTCCGTTATTATTTTTCCAGGTGCAGTTCACCAGATATTTCAAATAAAAATCTTTTTACAGCTTTTATTTTGCCTTATATCCGTATAATTCTTCCAATTTGTGCAGTGGCTGTTATTGCCGGTTTGCTTGCAAATATAATTCAAAATAAAGGATTTTTATTCAGCTGGAAACCGCTGGAACCAAAGTTTTCGAATATTCTTCCTAAGTTTGGACAGTATTTTCAGAAGACAATTTTTTCTGCAAAAGGTTTGTTTAATATAGCAAAATCTCTTGGAAAAGTTGTGATTATTTATTTTGTTGCTTATATTTTTATTAAAAAAGATTTGTTTCAGCTTGTAGAAATTATAAGCAATGGTCAGATTCTTTCTTCGGTTGGAAAAATTGCAAGAATGGCAGCTCAACTGCTTATTGTAGTTTCAATTGTTTTTCTTATAATCTCAATTCCTGATTATTTTGTTCAAAGACATGAGTTTATGGAAAATATGAAAATGACCAAACAGGAAGTTAAGCAGGAATATAAGGAATTGGAAGGAGATCCTGAGGTAAAAGGTCGTCTTCAGCAGATGCAGAGGGAAGTTTTAGCAAGAAATATTCCAAAGGCAGTCGCTGAATCTGATGTTGTAATCACCAACCCTACACATTTTGCTGTAGTTTTGAAGTATGAGCAGGAAAAATCAGAAGCTCCTGTTGTAACAGCGAAGGGTGAGGACGAAATGGCTTTTACAATAAGAAGATTAGCCCGGGAATATAACAAACCTATTGTAGAAAATCGTCCTGTGGCGAGAGGACTATATACAGATACAAAAATTGGTGATATAATACCAGAAGATTACTTTAAAGTAATTTCTGTAATATATAGTCAAATATTAAAGGATAGTAAATAAATTAGTAGATTGCTGGGTGGGGACTAATGGCAAACGAACGTCGAGGAAATGCAGTTTTAACAATTTTGCAGCAAAATTATGTCGCTGTAGCTGCTGTTTTAGTCATATTTCTTATTTTTATACCAATTCCAAAAGTATTAATTGACTTATGCATGATTTTAAATCTTGCTTTTTCAATCATTATTATGCTTTCGGTTTTGTCCACACCACGTGCATCAGATTTCCAGACTTTCCCTCGAATTATTCTTTTTGATACAATGTTCAGCCTTGGTATAAATATTGCATCAACAAGATTAATATTATTAAAATCTGCAAATACAGCCGGAACTTCAAACGAGCAGAGTGCTATGGTTCAGGCTTTTGCAAGAATTGTTGCTGGAAATAATCTTGTTATTGGTTTTGTAATCTTTATCATCATAATTGTAATCCAGATTCTCGTTGTTACAAAAGGTGCAGGCCGTGTTTCTGAAGTTGCTGCCCGATTCAGTTTGGATTCCATGAGTCAGAAGTTTTTTGATGTAGATAACCGTTTGAACTCCGGAATGATTGACGACCAGGAAGCAATGCGCTTAAAGGATGCAATCAGAAAGGAGATTGACTTTTATTCTAACATGGACGGTTCTTCTAAGTTTGTTTCTGGTAACGTAAAAGCCGGTATTTTCATTACTGTAGTAAATCTTATCGGTGGATTTATTATGGGAATGGTTTATAACAATATGTCTTTTCAGGATTCGCTGAGAACTTATTCTATTTTAACGATTGGTGACGGACTTATTTCTCAGCTGCCTGCCCTTATTATTTCTTTTGCAACCGGTATCCTTGTTACTGGTACTAAATCTGATGAAGATTTGGGCGAACAGATAAAATCAGACTTTACCCGCGACGGACATATTTACGAGATTGTTGGTGGCGTTTTAATAGTTTCCGGACTTGTTTTGAGGAAGCAGACTCAATTCCTTCTTATTCCGATTGGTGCCTTGTTTGCTTTTATTGGTTTCCGTATGGTTCGAAATCAGAATAAGGAACGGCTTTCTAAAAAAGAAGCAGAAGACAGGGAAAAGGCTACAAATCAGTCCTCTGCAATTTCCGTTAATGATGAAAAAATTGCAATGCTTGATCCTCTTTCTCTCGAGCTTGGATATGCCCTTATTCCTCTTGTCAGCAAAGAAAAGGGAGCTGAGCTTTTGGAGCGTATTACAAGAATACGTAATGAAGCCAAACTCGATATGGGATTTGTTATTCCCAAAATCCGTATTCAGGATAATATGACTCTTGATCCTAATGACTATAGTTTTAAAATCAAGGGAATTGAATATGGTCATGCAAATATAAGACTTGGATATTATATGTGCATGGATACAGGTGCGGTTATAAATCCATTAAAGGGAGAAAAAACAAAAGATCCTGCCTTTGGAATGGATGCAATCTGGCTACCTGAAGACAGAAGGGCCGAAGCAGAAGAAGCTGGCTATGTAGT
>JAEEGK010020994.1_pt1 | contig 13836 bp, 6 predicted proteins | sample 8958771 | NCBI WGS metagenome assembly JAEEGK01 (sample SAMN16246547, study PRJNA631951) | gut metagenome | biome: gut microbiome; feature: rumen; material: SC-attached | host: Bos | place: Iran: Karaj | collected 2018-10 | reverse complement strand
ATTAATAATATTTATTTTAAATATTGGGGATTGGGGATTGGGGATTGAGGATTGGGCCCAATCCCCAATCCCCAATCCCCATCACATTTATTTAAAAAAATTTTTATTTATAAATTTTTATGAAATAATATTTTTAATTCATTAAATTAAAATTAAATTAATTTCATTTTTTTTATTAAAATAAAAAATGAAATTTATTAAACTTATTTTTTTATTTTTTTTCATCATAAATTTCTCAAAAGAAATTACATCAAATGATTTTAATTATATTTATCCGAATAAAATTCTTAAAGGAGTTTTAATTGATTTTGAAATAGAATTAAATGAAGGAATTGAAGAATGGGATAATTCAATACCAATAAAAATCGGAGATAATAATATTCCTTTAGAAAAATGTAATTCAGGTTATTATTCTTATTATACAGATGATAATATATCTCATGAAATAAATAAAATTAAATGTTATAAAATAATATTAAATGGTGATAATACTGAAATAAGCTATGGTGGAATTGTTCAAACTGGAACTAATTTAAATATTTCTTTTTTTGATGAATTTTCAATAATAAATATTAGTAATGAATATTTATTAAAAGATAAATATGAATATATTTATATAAAAACAAATGTTGCTGCAGGATTAAATTATAGAGCAGTTAAATTAGGAAATTATGTTCCAAATTGTGATTCTTATGATTATTATTTACATTGTAATGTTAAATTAGAAAATGAAGGAACTTATACTTTAACAATTGATGGAAAAGAATATAAATTAGATGAAGGAACTAAAAATGAAAGAATTGCTTCTATAACTGTTTATGAATATAAAATAATTGAATTACCAACTTTTTCTGTTGATTCAATTGAAACTTCAGAGATTTTAAGTTTTTCTTTAAAAATTAAACATAATAAATTTGTTGGTAGATATCCTTTTTATATAGGGAATAATGTTAATATCTATTGTTATTCTGATTGGATTGATGATAATCATAATAATGTAAATTGTTGGGTTACTTTATATCTAAAAAACAAAGCTAAAGAAAAAGAGACTCAATATTTTTATTATTATGATCCTATTAAACAAACAAATATAACAACAAATATTTCAATAGTTGTCACTGCTCCTAAAACTCTAAAAATTAAAGGGTATAGTGTATATAATTATGGAAATTCAGATAGAATTTTTAAAGATGTGAAATCAAAAATTGAATTTAGAACTAATTTAAATTATTTATTTGATAAAAATAAGGATAAAATAAAAATAGGAAATAATGAACTTTTTCAATGTAATAGAAGTTCATCAGATTCAGAAAATATTTATTGTTATGGAATATTCACTGAATCAACTTTAAAAAAAGATGGAACATATGAATATCTTAATATTAAATTAAATGGAGTAGGTACAGGTTTTTCAACATATGTAATGGTTGCTGATACATTTACAATGATTAGTAACATTAGACCTAAATATGAAGATTTTTATGCAAGAAAAGAAGAAAAAACTTTTATTTTAGATGTTGATTCAAGTTTACAAATTGAAAAAAGTCAAATTTCTTTAAGAAATAAAGAAACTGGAAATAAAATTATTCTTTCTTGTAATAAAACTGATAATTTTTATGAAATTCATTGTTCAGGAATTGTTTCAGAAAAAGGTAATTATTCTGTTTATATAAATGAAACATATGAAGATTATTGCAAAAATATCTACTTAAAAGAAACACCAACAACATATCATGAGCCAATAAATCTTGAACCAAAAGCAATTTTTGCAGATAAAGAAACACAATTTGTGATGACATTAGATTCTGCTAATAATTTAAATATAAATAAATTTGAGCTTACAGCAAAAGAATTAGGAAAACTAGCTGGTAAAGTTGATAATTGTAAAACAATAAATACATTTCAAATTCAATGTTCTGTTACATTTCCAAATATAGGAATTTATTCTTTGAAAAATGGTAATTATAGTTTTGGTGAACTTTATAGTACTCATGAATATATGTCTGAAATTTATAGTGTATCTCCTTTTATTTTTTATACAAATGAAGAAAATGCACAATATTTAAGTATTAAAGTTGATGCAAATTATGATGTTAATGATCATATACTTAAATTAGTTCCAACTAATTCTTCCTTAGATAATTTAATATTATTTTGTTCCACTTCATATGACTATTTATATATTGAATGTAACACTTATTTTGAAGAAACAGGTGAATATACATTATATTTTGATGATGTTAAACAAGATTTCAAAATTTATGTAATTAATAAAGAAACAAAAATTATTTCTCAAATTATTAATATAACACCATCAGAAATTAATTATACCTCTTCAACTGTTAGTTTTGAATTAACAAGTGATACGAACGTTGGAATTAAATATCATAATCTTTCTTTAAATTTAAACGGAATATTTTCATATTATCTTCAGTGTGAACCTTCTGCTGATAGTACAACTAAATCAATTTGTTCTACTAAATTAAAAACATTTGGTTCATTTTATTTATATTCAAATAATAATAACAATGAAATTTATATTAACATTCTTACAAATGCAGTGGATGTTAATGGACCAGAAATTGTAAATATAACTCCATATAAATTTGATTCAAGTGCAAATGTTCAAACATTTCAAATAACCTACTCATCTGAATTTGGAGATGATTTTTATATTGAACTTAATGGCAATGAAACTCTTAATATTAAACCAAAATGTATAAAATTAAATTCAACAGATATTCAATGTTCTACTGTATTTCCAGTTAAAGAGATATATTATATTTATATAAATGGTTATTATACGAATTTCAAATTATATGTAGGAGTTGAAGAAGAAAAAGAAGAAAATAATAAAGATGATGAAAATAATAATAATGAATCAAAATCATTTATTACTGAAGATAATAATGGAAATTTTTATAAATTATTAAGTAAAACATTGGGTTTAATTTGTTTTATATTATTTTAATTTATTCTTTGTTATAAATCATTTATATAAATTTTTGTTAAAAAAGATTTATTTTATATATTTTTAAAAACTATTATTATTAATTATTGAATTTTTAATTATAAATGAGTAACAACATAAAAATTAAAAAATTTTTTTTAAATTTAAATAAAATTATTTATTAATTTTTTTATTAATTATTTTATTAATTTTTAAATTTTTTTATAAAATTAAAAACTGGGGATCGGGGATTGGGATTGGGCCCAATCCCCAATCCCCAATCCCCATGAATAAATTTATTAAAAAAATAATAATTTAATTAATTATATTAAAATAAATAAAATTATTTAATTTAAAATTCTTATTATTCTAAAATATTTAATAATTAATAATATTTATTTTTTCATATTATATATTTATAAATGATATTTACAAATTATTTATATATTTTTATTAAATTTTTTTAATAATAAATATATAAATATTTTTGTTATTTTTTACAAATATATTTATATTTATTATGCTGATTTATTATTATTTTTTAACACAAAATTATTAATTTTTTCAAAATCTTTTAATAAAATATCTTTATTAGAAGGATTTTTTAAAAACATTTCTTTTTTATCATTATAACTTTTAATAAAATATTTTTTCCAATTTTCATTATTACTATTACATTCATTTAATTCATCTTTATATAAAAAAATATCGTTTATAAAATTATTATTTTTATAATATTTTGTTAATGGAATCATATTACATGCTTTATCTGTTATTTTTCTTATAAAATCTGGAATTATTATTTCATCTCTTTTTTTATTAATATTTGTATTTTCGACAAAATCAAAACGAGATTTTTCTTTTCTAGAAAATAATAATTTTATTTTATCACTTGAAATGTTTAAAATATTTTCATTAGATTTACTTATGAATGTTGTGTTTGTTGTTGTAAAAGTACAATTTAAATCACTATCACTTGGCTTTATTGTTTTTAGACAATTAATATTATTTTTTTCATTTGAATTATTATTATTATTATTATTATTACTATTAATTATATTATTATTATTATTGGTAATTAATGCTTTTTTTGGAATAGGAATTTTATTAAGTTTTTGATTACTTTGAGTTTGAATATTAATACTATTAATATTATTATTACTATTATTATTATTATTAATATTATTATTATTATTATTAATTTTATTTCCAATAGATTTACTACTTTTTCTATATTTATCTTTAGATTTGCTTTTATTAATATAAATATTTTTTCTTTTTAATCCATAATTATAACTATTATTATTATTATTATTATTATTTTTAATTCTTTTTGGGTCATTATCAATAACAATTTGATTATTATAAATTGTGTCTGGACTTGGAAAAACAGAATTATAATTTTTATTTTTAAATTCCATTAAAGTTTTTTTAACATTAACATTATAAATATTAGCTAATTTAATAGCATATTGTTGTTGGGCAATGAAAAGATTTTTATTAGAATTTAATTCATCTCTATTAATAATATCTTCTGGTCTTGCTTTTTTATGTAAATAAACGCAATCTTTATTAGTGCATTCCATTCCTTTTAAATAAAATTGACAATATTTTGTTGTTCCAAAACTCGCTCGAATTAAATGTTTATCAACATAATGATTATCTAAAGATAAAATTGCAATAGATGCTTCTTCTGGTTTGCTATAAGTAATATAAGCTGAAAAACTTGGTCCGAATTTATTATTAATATTATATGCTTTTTTTTTGTTGATTACTATTTTTATAATTTTTCCGTATTGACCTAAATATTCATATTTAGATAAGATAGATATGTCTGAAATTGAGTCACTTATGCCAATCATATAAACTAAATTTTTAGTTATAATTCGAAATTTTTCTTCTGAATCATTGTAAGGTGAATGAGAATAATGATAATGAGAACTGTTGTGATGAAAATGTTTTGAGGAATTTTTTCCTAAGGAATATTTTTTTTTTTCATTATGTCGATTCATTATTTTATATTTTTAATATTTATTTTATAAATATATATTTTTTTATTAAGAATAAATTATAAATTAAATTTAAAATATTTTTTTTTTATTAAATTTTAATAATTAAATAATGGATAATTATTATACTGCGAGATTAAAAAGTTTACATAATAATTTTAATAATATAAATAATAATAATTATGTTTATAATTCTGTTATGTCAAAAGAAAAAAAAAATTATTTTAATCATTTTCATAATAAATTAAATGATTTTCAAAGAAATAATGATTTTAATAATAATTTAAATGAAAATGATAAAAATTCAAATGATTTTAATTTTTCTTTTAAAAATAATTCTATTGAAAATAATATTAATTCTCATTTAAATGAAATTATAAATAATGAAAAAAATTTAACATTAGAAATTACAAAAAAAAATAATAAAATAAAAGAATATGAAAATGTTATTCAAAAAATTAATATTCAATTAAATGAAAAATCAGAAAAATTTAATGAATTATTTATTGAAAATGAAAATTTCAAATCAAAATTAAAAAAATTAAATTTTCAATTAAAAGAATTAGAAAAAGAAAATAAAAATTTAATTAATGAAAATAATGAAATTAAAAGTGAAAATTTAATTTTAAATGAAGAAAATAAAAAATTAAAAAATGAAATTAATTTTTATGAAAATGAATGTAAAATAGAAGGAGAAAAATTAAAAATAAATATTATTGATTATCAAAGAGAAAATAATAAATTAAAAGTAAATTTAAATGAAATTAAAAACGAATTTAAAACAGTTCAAAAAATGAATGAAAATAATGAAATAAATTTTAATTATTTAAAAAAAGATAATAAAAATTTACAAAATTTAAATAATAAATTAAATGAAGAAAACAAAGAATTAAAAAATGAAATAAATAAAATAAAAAAGAATTTTAATAAAATAAATGATAATAACATTAATAATGAAAATAATTTAAATAATTTAATAAATCAAATTCAAATAAAAGATGAAGAAAATTTAAAATTAAAAAGTAATTTAATGAAAATTAATAATATTATTAATGATAATATTGAAAATATTATTCGATGGATTGATAATTATTTACCTTTTCCTTATTCAGATAATATTAAATTACCTGAAATTAATATTAAAGGAGAAAATATTAATATTTATAATAATAATTTTAATTTTTTTAATTCTTTTTCTGAATTAAAAAACCAAATTTTTAAAACCAAAAAAAAAATCGATTTAGAAAGTAATACTTATATGAAAGAAATTAAAAATTTAAAGAATTTAAATACTGATATTCAAGAAAGTAATATTAAATATAAAAAATTTTTGGAAATTTTATATAATAATATTAAATTTGAATTGAATAGTAATTTTAATTTTAATTTTAATAAAGAAATTGATAAAAATATTGATGAAAATGATTTTACAATTGTTATTAATGATTTATTTAAAAAATTAATTAATATTATTAATAAATATAAAATTAATAATAATGAAAATGTTGTTGATATTTTAAAAAAAGAAAATGATAATTTAAAAAATGAATTTAAAAATCTTAAAAATATTTTACAAATGAAAGAAAAAGAAATTGAAAATTTTGAAAATTTACAAAATGAAAATATTAATTTAAAAGAAAAATTAAATAAAATAGATAAATTACAAATTGAATTAAATCAATTAAATGAAGAAATATTTATTAAAAATAATATTATTGAAGATCAAAGAAAAAGATTAGAAAAAAAAGAAAATTTAATTTATAATTATAATAAAAATAAAAATACAAATAATAATAATAATAATAATTCATTAGATGAAATTGCTCAATTAAATATTGAAAAAGAAAATTTAGTAAAAGATAATATTTTATTAATTAAAGAAAATGGACATTTAAAGAAAAAAATTAATTATATTCAAAATCAATTAAAAGGAAATAATCAAATAACATTAACATATAATAAAACAACAGAAGATGAAGATTTAGATGAATATTTTTAAAAAATTCATTTGTAATATTTTTTAATATAAACATTAATTTAAATTTTAATTTTAAAATTTTTTCAGACTTATAAATAAATATTTAAATTTAATTTAATTGTTTAATAAATTATATTATTATTGTTTTTTTGAAAAAAATAATTATAGAAAAAAAACATTTTTTATTAATAATTTATGATAAAATAAATTTTTTATTGTTTATTTTTTAATTCATTTCAATAATATAAAAATATTTAATTAATTGAATAAATTTATTAAAAATTGATAAAATTAATTCATTAAATTAAAAATATAGTTAAAACAAGAAATTAAAAATTTATAAAAAATAAAATTAAAAATATCTATTTTGATAAATAATTAATAAAATAGACATTTAAATTTCCTTTAAATTAATTAATTTCGTTTAAAATTATTTTAAATGAATTAATATATTATTTTTATAAAAAAATATTATTATTTTGTTTTTATCTAATATTTTATAAAAAATTATCTTTTTTTTTAAATCCTTCTTGTTGTAGTTATTATTATTAAATTATTAAATTTTTTAAAACATTTTTTATTATTTATATTTGAATGTTCTATCAATATTTTTTTTGATTAATAATTTAAATATATTTATAAATATTGAGGAGAGTTTAACAAAAAAAGGAAACACAAAATAAAAAATCAAAAAATTTTAAAAAAATAATGAAACTATTTTTTAAAATTTCTAGAAATTTTTTATTCTTAACAACAAACTAATATTATAATATATTCTTAAGTCATAAAGAAGCAAAATTGATTAATGTTTCAATTAAAAATGAAAAAGTTATAAATTAACAAAAATTAAAATATAAATTAATATTTTTCTTTATTTATAAAGATTGAATTTCACTCTGGAATAATACAATTTTCCACAAAAGTTAAAATTGCCTAAAATTTGAATAAAAGGCTGAAAATTTTTATTTAATTTTTATATTAAAAAATTATTGATTTTTTAATTATAAATTTAATTTAAAAAATAAATAATAACATTTTTATTTTAATATTTTCAAAATCAATACTAATAATAATAATAATTATGATTAAATTTGATTAAAATATTAAAATATAAATAAATTAATTAAAATTATATTTCAAAATTGAAAAAATTACATTTAATTACAAAAATATTATCTAATAGATTTTCTACAAAAAGGACAAGTTTCTCTTTCTCTTAATATTCTTTGATAACAATTATTACAAACTTTCCCATTACAACCACATCTAAAATGTTTCAATATTCTATTAACTTCCAAACAAATCTCACATCCTTCATTAACTTTACCTTTATTAACAATCATTTCACCACATTTAATGCATTGTAAAATTCTATCACCATTTTTTATTATTTCTTTTGGTTTTTTATGTTCTTCACATAATAAACAACCACAATTTCTTCTTTCAGTTCCTACTTTTCGATGACAATATACACATAATTTATTATTACCATTTAAATTGTTATAAGGAATTCTTTTTTCCACATCATTATTATTTATACTATTTCTTTCATTGTCTAAATATGGATAATTGATATTTTCTAAATCATTTGTTGAATTATTATTATTTCTATCATTATTATTTCTTTCATTATTATTTATTTCAACTCGAACAGCATTATTTCTTTGATTTGATTCATTTTCACGTGCACGTTTTCTTTTTTTATATATATAAATAGATATAATAATTCCTGCAGAAAATACAATAGAAAAAGTAATAACCAACCCAACAATTAATGGAATAATATTTTTACAAGAACATTTATCGCCTTTTAATACACAATTTTTTTTACATTTCGCACAAACATTTTCATCTCTCAAACAATATTCACAATTTTCAATATCGCAAATATTAGAACATTTATTATTATTTAATTGAAAACCATCATCGCATTCATAGCAAGTTTCTCTATTATTATAATTATTACAATTTTTACAATTATTAATTTTACATTTATTACAATAGCCATATGAATTTAAATAATAACCATTATTGCATTGATAACATTTATTATAACCACATTCTAAACAATTTGAAATTGAACATTTTAATTTACATTCATATCCATTAAATTCATAACCATCTTTACATTTATCACAATGGTAAGGTGATTCACATGATTCACAATTTCGAATATCACATGATAAATAACATTGATTATTTTCTAAAAAATAACCATTATTACATTTAGAACAAATATTTTCATCATCACATTCTGCGCAATTATTTATTTGACAATCTTTTTTATAACATTGACCATTAAAATTTTCATAATTGTTTTCACATAATAAACAAAAATTATTTATTAATTTTGAACATGAAATGCAATGGTCAATTTCACATTTTTCATTTATTATAAAATTATTATCTTGATTTTCATTAATTTTTAAAATATAATTTTCTTTTTGCATAATATATTCAATTTTAAATTCATTAAATTTTTCTTGAATATTTTCTTCTGAATTTTTTGTAATTTCTTCGCATGTTCCATCATCCAATAAATTATAGTTATGATCACAAAAAAGACATGTATTTTTATCTGAACATTTTTTACATCCTTTTTGGCATTTTTCACATTGACCTCTTTTTTTATAGTAACCAACATTACAAATAGAACATTCATAATAATTTTTTTGAACACTACAATTATCAATAGTAGAAGATTCATCATTACAATCAGGATAATAATATAAATCATTTTTTATACATATTAAACAATTATTTGTACATTCATTATAAAAAATATTATTACTTTTACAATCAGCTCCGCCGCATTTTGGGTAACATAAGCCATCAAATGAAGGGTAATAATTACTATCAGAACAAGAAAAATTTTGAATATTTTTTAATTTTATACATTTTCCCATTACTAATTCATAGCCTTTATTACATTGAGTACATGTATATTTTTCAATTGTATTTGTACATTGAATACAATTTTCATCTAAACAATTAGATTGATAATTTTCAATTGGTATGCATAATGTATTATGATTAATAAATCCTGATTTACATTTTAAACATCCATTTTTGTCACATATTTCACAATTTGAGTCTTCACATACACATTGATTTTGAGCATTTATTTTGTAGTTTTCGTCACAATAATAACATTTACTTCCTAAGAAAGATGTGTCACAAATATTACATGCATAATCACTGCATGGGCATGTTCCATCGATTAATTTAAAATTTTCTTTGCATTTTGTGCATGAACCGTATTCTGAATTTGTGCATAATTCACATGAATACTCAAAACAATCATTTGATGTGGATAATGAGAAATATAATGATATTTGAAAAATTATTATTATTATTTTTGTGAGTATTTTCATTTTTTTTTAATCTGATATTTTTTATTTTAAAAAAAAGTACAATTAAAAATATTTAATTTTTATTTTTAAATTTATTTTAAATTTTTAAAATGTATTTTTATTAAAAAAAGTTTTAAATTTTTAATATTTGTTTTTAAAATTTTAATATTTGTTTAATTATAACCAAAATTTAAATTTCTTTTTTTTAATAATATATTTATGTTCATTATTATTAAATAAAAAAAAATTCTTATTTTTTAAAAAAATATTAATAATAACATTAATATTAATTAGAATATTAAATCATATACAATCACCATACCAAAAACTTGTACATTCCATATTTTTACAACATTCAGAAAATGAAAATATTCCACATTTTCTATCTTTACAATCTTTACATGTTCCTAAACCATTTGGATACTTATTACAATAAAAACCATCGCAACATTTTATATCATAATAACCACCACAAGTTTCTCCTTTATATTTACATGAATTTTGTTTTTCATTTAATTTATTTTTCATTTTTTTACTGTTTATAAAAGAAAATATCAAAAATAAAATAAGACATAAATTTAATTGTTTGAGCATTTATATAAAATTCTTATATTTAGTATTTAAATAATATTACATCATAAAAATATTAACTTAATAAAATTATGATTAAATATTTTTTATAAATGATAATAATTTGAATACTTATGATTTAATTTTTATAATCATTTGAATTTAATTTCCACTTTTTTATTAATTTAGACTAAATTATTTAAATTAAAAAAATGTTTTAAATAAATTTGAAAAGATGAAAATAATTTTTAATAATAATTATTATGTTTTTATTATGTAAATATTATTTTTAAAATATTTTAAAAAATATCTTTTAAAAATATAATAAAATTTTTAAATAAAAATGTGAAAAATTAATATTTTTTTTATATATTATTTTATTTATTTAAATAATTAATAATTTAAATTTATTTATATATTTATTTTATTTAATAATTTAATATCTTTATTTTTATTATTAACTATTAGTTAACTATTTTATTTTTAAATTTAATTCTAGAAATAAAATATTTTTTATTATTAAAATGGCAAAGAATGAAAAGAAAAATGATTTTGTAGATATTGAAGGATTCATTGAAGGTGAAAAGAGACCAAGATGCATTTATTTTATATATTCTCAAACAAAGGATAATATTGAACACATAAAATTTAGAGTCAAAGATGAAAAAAATAAAGCTTTTGAAAATTATTTAAATTATTATAAAAAAAACATTCAAATCGACCAAAATAAAAATATTATTTCGATCTTTGAAATTTCTTTTTATTTAGAAAAAACGCTATTAAAATTTTATTTAGAAATGCACACATTTGATAGAAAAAGATTTGCTTCACAAGAAGAATACTCAATTAAAAAAGACAAAGATCTTTTTATTTATAATTTAGAATTTAAAGGTTATGTTGATAAATATTTATTTTTTTTTGATAATAATGTAAAACCTCCTGAAAAAAAGCAATTAACATTTGTGGAACAATTTTCAATTTTTAATAAATATTTAAATGAAAAAGGACTTGCAAAAATTGAAAAAGGTTCAACAAAAGAAATTTTAGTCAATGATTCAATTGCGATTTTAACTAAAAATAAGACAAATTTTGATTTTGATTTATTTTTATGTTTATTTAGGGAAATTTATTTTTATAGTTCTATACAAAGATTGTTAACTATTTTTAATATAAAAAAAATTAATATTAATAAAAAAATTGATCCAAAACTATATGATAAAATTTTAAAAGTTGTTCTTAATAAACCAAATCTTATTTTAAAAAATTTGAAAGGAAATGAAAAATTAGAGAATATTTTTTATGATGTTTCAGCAATATTTTTTAAAAATTTTGAACAAGAATATTTAGAAACATTGTTATTTCCTGATTTAACTAAAATTAAAAAAGATGAAGAAAAAACTTATTTAAAAAAAAGAGCAAAAATGATGATAAATACAATTTTAGAAAATCCAGAAAAATTTTCAGGTTTAAACAATGAAATAATGAAAAAATTAATAGATTTAACAAAAGACAAAAAAGAAAAATTTAAATTAATAATTTTTACAAAAAAATTAGAAATAAAATTATTTATTATAAATGAAACATTAGAAATAATAATAAATAAAATAGAAATTGATTCTAATTCTCTTGATTATGATTCTAATGATAATATTCAAATAATTTTTGATTATTTTTTCAAAATTTTAGATTATGCTCAAAAAATTAATTTTAAAGGAATTTTTGTTGATATTAAAGAAAAAGTTTGGGAAAATTATGCAGAAGAATATTATAAGAATAAAAAATTAAAATGTTTATATTTATTGAGAAAAAATATTAATAAAATTAAAATTGATAAAAAAATTATTGATAAAATTGATGTTTATGTAGATAATTTAGGTTTTTATTATATAGAAAATAATAAAATTAAAAATAGATTATTATTTGATTTTATTAATAATGATTTTATATTCGAAAAACAAATTTCAAGAGATAAAATAGATAAAATTGCCAAAAGTATAAATTTAAATTCAATTGAAAATGATAATGATCCATTTATTCAAGAATATAAAAATTTTCCATTTAGAAAAATATTTAAAAATGATTATAAATATTTTATACAAAAATTGTTTTCAAATATTGGAACAATGGATTTATTTTATAGAATTTTTAAACTTTATTCACCAGAAGATATAATAGATTTTGAAATAATAAATGAAATGTATTTTAGATTTATTGCTTTATTGAATTTAGATCCAAATATAAATAATTCAATTCATTTTAATGGAACAGTTGTAAATTTAATTGAAATTTTTTATAAAGCAAATAATAATAAATTTGATGTTAATAAATTATTAGATAAAATTAATTCAAATAATAATTTAAAAAAAGAAAATAAAAATATTTCACAAAAATTTTTTGAATTACAAAAATTTTCTGATAATTTATATAAAAAAATTTTACAAATAGTTGATTTTAATTCTAAAGATAAAAATCAAATTAAATTAGAATATCAATTAATAAATGTTAATAAAAAAGAAATTGAAAGATTAATTTATCAATTATCAAAAAGTAAAATGGAAGAAGAAATTACAGATCAATTTTTAAAGGAATTAGAATTAAAAATATTTAAAAAAATCATTTTAACTTTCTCTAAAGATATTATTTTATATAGTAGAATTTCATCATTTCAAAAAAAGTATCCAAATGATTTGTTAGAAATTTATAAAATTTATAAAGAAAATTGTGTTTATAATTTAGAAGATTTTCTTATTAAAGCTGAAAATACTAAAAATGTAATTTATACTTTTACTTCCAATTTAGAACCTTATTTAAATCAATTCGAAAATAAAACAATAGAAACTAAATTATTTGGAGAAATTAATAAAAAAAATATTAAACAATACAATATTTCTGATTTTAAAAAGGAAATTGAAATTGAAAAAAAAATCAGAGAGTTTTATTCAAAAAAGTAAGTAAAGATGTTGAAATTTAAAGTCA
>JAEEGK010020992.1_pt1 | contig 13836 bp, 17 predicted proteins | sample 8958771 | NCBI WGS metagenome assembly JAEEGK01 (sample SAMN16246547, study PRJNA631951) | gut metagenome | biome: gut microbiome; feature: rumen; material: SC-attached | host: Bos | place: Iran: Karaj | collected 2018-10 | reverse complement strand
GAAGCTTCATACAGATCAGCTCCGATGGATATGGGGATGGCGTTTCCTGAGGCCGATGAAGCAGCTCCGATGGCCAATTTTGGTGGCTTTGGGATACCGGTTCCGGAGAAACAGGAAAGCTACAGAATGCCTGCTGCAGGAATACCGAAAGCTTCTAAGGCACCACTTCCGGAGAAGCAAACACCTAAAAAGCCTGCCAAGAAGGAGACCATACCCTTCAAGGAATACAAGAGCTTGGAAGATCTTCTCAAAAATTCCACCGGAGAGACTTTCCAGGAGAGACTATTCAGATACATAGACAAGAGCGGACTGAGCGACGTGGAAGTGTACAAGAGAGCGAACCTCAGCAAGCAGACCTTTTCAAAAATCAAGCAGACCGGACACATTCCCAAGAAGAAGACCATATTCGCCTTGGCTCTTTCCATGAAGCTTTCCATAGATGAGACCAAGGACCTTTTGGAAAGTGCAGGCCAGGCCTTCTCGCCTTCGGACAAGATCGACCTGGTTATCCAGTACTGCATGTATCACGACATTTACAGCATCTTTGATGTGGAGCGCATCCTGTTCGATAAATTCGGCGAGACTCTGGTGAGTTAAAAGTCCCCTTGGAGGCGACCAATTACCATCTCTTAAGTGTTATCATCCTATTGCAAGATGAAAATAAAGCCCGAGGGGCAAATGGATAAAGGAGGCAATAAGATGAAAAAAGGACTGACAGAGATGGTATTTATTTTAGACAGAAGCGGATCCATGGGAGGACTTGAGCGCGACACCATCGGCGGCTACAATTCCATGATCAACAAGCAAAAGAAAGAAGAGGGCGAGGCATTGGTATCCACAGTGCTCTTCGACCATGAACAGGAAGTGTTTCTCGACAGAGCACCCCTGGACAAGGTGAGAGACATGACAGAAGACGATTACTATGTGAGAGGCTGCACGGCACTTCTGGACGCCATAGGAGGTGCTATCCATCACATCGGCAATGTCCATAAATACGCCCGTGAAGAGGATGTGCCTGAAAAGACCATCTTCGTCATCACCACCGACGGCTACGAAAATTCCAGCCACAAGTACACCGCCAACCGGGTCAAAGAAATGATCCAGCGCCAAAAAGAAAAATACGGCTGGGAATTCATCTTCCTCGGCGCCAATATCAACGCCGTCGCAACCGCCAGGAATTTCGGCATTGACGAAAACCGAGCTGCAAACTACATGAACGATGAGGCAGGCATCAAATTCATGTACGAAGCGGAATGCTGTCTCATGAGCGACATCCGCAACAACCGCGTCGATGACCGCGCTTGGAAGGCAAAAGTCGACGCCGATTATAACCGCCGCGGCAAGCGATAATCCGCAAAAACGGACGCCTTATTTTATCAACATCATACATTGTATTACACAAAATGTAAAACGCCGTAAAAACTCGATTGTTGATATCATGTGTATATTCAAAAAACACTATTCCACAGGATTTGGGCATATCCCACAACATATCCACAAATGACGTATGTTTCACGTGGAACATATGTCATTTTGCTATGACATTTCAACAATCTATTGTCAATCCTGTTAGACAAATCCAAAACTTATCCACCAAAATAAAAAACATCGTGTTTCACGTGAAACGCAATGTTTATATTATGTTTATAAAAGTTATCAACAATCTGTGCGATTGTTGCATGCGAAATTAGAATTTCACAGTACGCGGAGCAGCGCCGAAGGCGTAAAACGTGGCCGTTGCGTCCTTAAAATAGAGCACTTCGGTGTTCGGATCTTCGACAGAATACATGGACCTGAGTTCAGGATAATGTTCAAGCATGTCGGCCTTAGGCTCACGGCGGTCGTCGCGGACGAGCGTACCGGCAACGCGGAGCCACTTGTTGCCTTCTGCGTTCATGGCGCAAATTTCAACCTTGCCGTTTTGCTGGATCTGTTTGGAGCAATCCTTGGTCTTGGACGTCTGGATATAGAGCTTGCCCTCGAAAATGTTGGCAGTGCCAAACGGGCGCACGCGCGGCTGGTCACCTTCGACCGTTGCCAAAAAATAGGCGCCACATTCCTTGAGAAATTTTACGACTTCTTCCATATTGATCTCCTATTAATATTCTTTCCTATTCACAATATAGTAAAAAGAATTAATGCGAGGTCGCAATAATCCGCGTATAAATTTCTTCCATTTGAGTGGAGAAGCAGCAGAAGATTACCTTCTTCACTTTTTGAGCCGGATAATTCTGGACCATCTTCACGGCAATCTCGGTGGCAGCTTCCCAAGGGTAACCATAAACGCCTGTCGAAATAGCGGGGAAGGCAACCGTCTCACATCCATTCGCTTCAGCAAGATCCAGGCAATTTTTATAGCAAGATTCCAGAAGTGCCGGTTCACCATGCAGGCCATCCCGATAAATCGGGCCTGGAGTGTGGATCACAAACTTCGCCGGCAACCTAAACCCCGGGGTGATTTTGGCCTTACCCGTTTCGCAACCGTTCAAAGGAATGCAGGCCTTCAGAAGCTCCGGACCAGCAGCCCTGTGAATAGCTCCATCAACACCGCCACCTCCCAAAAGTGAACAATTGGCGGCATTCACAATCGCATCCACATTCAGTTTGGTGATATCACCTTGAATAATTTCAATCTCAATCATTTAAAACCTCGACTATAATATAGTTAAAGATATTCCAGCAATAATGTTGATTATGTGAATAGATGTTGAAAACTCTTTTTTCCACCTTCTCTTTTTATATATATTATAGTGGGGTTATTATGAAAATCGAACATATCGCCATCTGGGCAAAAGATATCGACAAGGTCTGTGAATTCTACCGAAAGTATTTTGGTGGGGTAGTTCACCCGATTTACCATAATCCGACAAAACAATTCACCAGCCGATTCGTCACTTTCGACGATGGCGCCCGTTTGGAAATAATGCACCGCCCTGATATTGATGTTGGGTCCGGAGAAATGTTTCATGTGAAACATCCGCAGGGCGAATGCAGCGACCATACTTGTATGGGCATTGCTGAGCCCCAGGATGTCGGACACGAAGTGTCCCAACACTTAGGTTTTGCACACTTATCTTTTTCCGTGGGTTCAAAAGAAGAAGTGGACCGTCTCACCAAACAAATGTCCACTGATGGAATCCAGGTGGTAGGGCAGCCCCGAACGACTGGCGACGGGTATTATGAAAGTGTGATCCTGGATCCCGAAGGCAACCGTATCGAGATAACCATCTAACGCCATATCATAAATAATGCGACCAAGAAAATCGCAGCAATAAGAGAGCAACAACCGCTACACATAGACAACCTCCTTAAAAAGGTTCTATGGATAAATATAAATCCATCCCCCTGACATTAATTGTCAAGGGGATTTTTTATGTTGGGACTGCGATATAATCGTAGTCCGACCTTAATCGCTTCGGTCATAAAAATATGCAAGCATATTTTTGCGACACTCGGCTCGCTATGTTGGGACTATGGCTACGCCATAGTCCGACACCCATCGGTCAGCAAATGAAAAAATGCTAGCATTTTTTCGCTTTCTGACCTCGGTTGTGTTTCACGTGAAACATCCCCTTTCTTGGACACAAAGTGTCTAAACATAAAAATTAATGTATATTAAGGACATGAGGAGAACATTATTCATTCTGGCATTGGCTGCCTTAAATGTGCAGGCCATCGATTGCATCCGACACACATTCGATTATTTCGCAACGGACTTCGAAAATCATGTACTCGTCTTGCCCAGCGAAATGTTCCCGGATAGTATCCATCAGAAACAAAACGGACGAGTCAACACCATCAAGTATCATTGGACAGGCAACCACCTTGACAGCATGAGCCTATCCCAATCTTGTCTTGCCCGCGGTTACGAAAAAAAATCCACCTTCATTCCCGACTGGAAAATTGACTCCACCAAGGTAGGCAAGGTCAAGAAATACGACTGGAAATCTCTGAAAGACGGATGGCACTTTACGGTCTACCGCGGAAAAGATTCCGTCTATATCGATAATGACAATGAACAGCATCAGATATTCTACCTCAAAAACGATACCATTTACGAAGTCAACAACTGGGTTCCCAGGAATTTAAAAACATACCGCGACCCCGATAATAAGAGCAAGTGTATTCGAAAAAGCGATAATAACTTTATCATCGACACTTATGAATATGAAATGAAGGGGAGCACCCTCATCCAGAAATCAATCAAGTTCGACCACAACAGATACATCAAAGCCCCCGGCCACTGCATGGGCGGCAACGAATACACCACTATATATTATAGGAAGAAATAATTATTATATTTCCTCATATGAAAAAACTTATCCTTATTCTCTCCTTTGTTGCATTGAACGTCTTCGCCATCAACTGCCGCGACTACATGCAATACACATTCTCTGATTCAGAAGATTTCATTGTCGACAGTGCCTATGTCGCCAATACTGGATACGACACTATCTACTACGCACCTATAAAATACTACTATACGAATAACAAACTGGACAGCATGATTCGTTGCGTCGGAAAAAACTGCTGGACATATAAGACCAAATACTTGAAAGAGAAAACAGATTCCACATTAAATATGACGATGTTCATTGACGATTGGAAATCAGAAAAAATCATATTCTTGCAAAAAGATTCTGCCATCACATACGATTATAGCGATGATAAAGAAAAGCTGGAGACAATCAGTGACATTACCACTCTCGTTTTGCGCAATGACACATTGTACGAAAACCGCAAAAGCACCAATGAATATGATGATATAAAAAGCGTAATAACGACCCCAGATCCTAGCGACGAAAATGTATGCAACATTAGCGAGACGAAAACAACATATTACGGACAATCCAATACCACAACATATCAGGAAATCATAACCAATACCGAAAATGGTTTTGTGGTATCCGCCAGCAATACCGATCAAAAAATATTCTTCGTCTATACCAATTCCACCACCGCAATCCTCCACAAAAAGCACCCGACATATATCCCCGAAAAGGCAAAACATTTCGACCTCCTCGGCCGCCCTGCCAACAAAAAATATATCATGAGTGTTCCACGTGGAACATCGGCGAAGTAAAACTATTCTTTTTTATAAACACAAAATCCACATTTATCAAAAACTTATCCACGGATATTTTTAAAAAGTGAAAGGGCAAAAGCCCTTTTTTTTGATTTTGTGATTTTGGAATACTAAATTATGATGGCTAAAGTGTGAAAATTGTTCCACGTGGAACGTTAGCGAGGTGAGCGCAGCGAAAATACACTTGTGTATTTTCATTGCCGAACCGAAGCGAGTTGGCTCCGAAGGAGCAAACATGCGATAGCATCGTTCCTAGTATTATATGAATTATAGAGAAAACAAAAATCAGCAGAATCTCTTGAACCAGTTCTTGACAGAACATGGTGTGCAGCTGTCCGAAGATGTACTCGGCAAGCTTTATGATTTTGCGGACTTGGTGGTGAATACCAAGCAATTCGGCAACCTGATTTCGGCAAAGGACTCCGAAAAGTTTTTAAGCAGGCACATCGCAGATTCACTTGTTCCCTATATATATATAGTGGAGGATAAAGCTGAATTAGATCCTTCGACTTCGCCTAGCGGCTCCGCTCAGGATGACACCGTTGGAAAAAAATGGGCCGACATGGGAGCCGGTGCTGGCTGCCCGATTTTTCCGCTGGCCATCGTAATGCCCGAAGTAGAATTCTTTGCCGTCGAACCCCGCCACATGCGCGTGGAGTTCATGAACTACGCCAAAGAAAAACTCGGTCTCAAGAACCTGACCGTCGTGGGCAAGCGCTTCGAAACTTCGGGACTTGCCTATCTGGATTTTGTGAGTTGCCGCGCGCTCTCGACTTTCGAAAACGACTGGGAACGTGCCCAGCCGGGACTCAAGCGTGGCGGTAAATTCATCACGCTGAAAAGTTTCAACAATATTGTTCACCTGGAATCTAATCCGGAAGTACACATATATAAATATGCACTCCCGCAGGAAGAACAAGTTTACGCCTTAGTCACTCGAGGTAATGAATGAGTAAAGTGATAGCAGTCTGCAACCAGAAAGGTGGCGTGGGTAAAACCACGACAGCCGTCAACCTGGCCGCCAGTTTTGCCGCATTGGAAAAGAAGACACTCCTTATCGACATGGATCCGCAGGGTAACGCGTCGCAGGGTCTCGGCTACAACGAGATGCAGGATGTGGATATCCACGAAATCCTGAACATGGCCGATAATCCGGACAATATTACCTACGACAATATCAAGGAAGCAATCCTCGATACGAGCCTCGACTACCTCAAGGTCATCACTTCCGGACCGGATCTCGCCGTCATGGAAATCGAACTGGTGAATGCCATGAGCCGCGAACGCCGTCTCGAACGCGTGATGAACGTTTTGAAGCAAACCTTCGAATTCATTATCATCGACGCTCCTCCGAGCCTGAACCTCTTGACGCTGAACGTGCTGACCGCAGCCACCAGCGTGCTCATTCCGGTGCAGTGCGAATACTACGCCCTGCAGGGTATGACCGAACTTTTCAAGACAATCCGAGAAGTCCAGAAGAATCTTAACGCGAACCTCAAGATCGAAGGTGCGCTCCTCACCATGTACGATTCCCGCCTGAGCCTCTGCAAGCAGGTCGCCGAAGAAGTCCGTGAAAACCTGAGCGACACCGTTTTCCAGGCAATGATTCCGAGAAACGTGAAACTCTCCGAAGCTCCTTCTCACGGCAAGCCCGCCATTCTTTACGATGTACAGAGCAGCGGCGCTCAGTCCTATATGAAACTCGCCGAAGAAATCTTGAATAAGGGAAAGTAATAAATGGGTAAAAAATCTTTCGCACTGGGTCGCAGCCTTTCCGACATTCTCAAGGATCATTCCGCACCGGCCGCGGCAGAAATTCAACAGTCCAATCCACAATCCGGCGAAAATAACGTCGAAAATTCTTCCGCTGTTGATAACTCCCAAAGAGTCGTAGAAATCAGCGTTGACTTAATTGACCCGAACCCGTTCCAGCCACGCAAGGTATTCAGCGACGACGAACTGGTGGAACTTGCCGAATCCATCGAACAGCACGGTCTGATTCAGCCCATCGCCGTCCGTAAGGTGGGTGACCGTTACCAGCTCATCAGCGGTGAACGCCGTACCCGCGCAAGTAAGCTTGCCGGAATCCCGACCATCAAGGCCCAGGTCTACGAAAACCTCGACGACAAGGCCATGGCCGAATGGGCCCTCATCGAAAACATCCAGCGTGTCGACCTGAACCCGGTGGAAGTTGCCAAATCTTATCAACAATTAATCGATAATCACGGCTATACCCACGAAGATTTGTCCAAGATTGTGAGTAAGTCCCGCTCTGCCATTACCAATGCACTCCGCCTGCTCAAGTTGCCGGCACAGGTGCTCTTATGGATAGAAGAAGGCAAAATCTCTGGCGGTGCCGCCCGTGCACTCTGCAGCGACAAAATTGAAAATGCCAAAGAGTTGGCCAAGCGCGTCATCGACGAAGGACTGAACGTCCGCCAGATCGAAGCGATTGCCCGCGGCGAAGATATAAACCAGACGAGAGAGGGTGAACCGGAGCAGTCTTCAGAGGAACAGCCGGAAGTTCACAAGCCCGAAGTCGAAGCCAAGCCGAAGCCGGAACTCAGTGCCGACATGAAACAGTTCGAGATGCGTCTCGAAACCTTCTTCGGAACCAAGGTCCAATTGAATCCCAGCGCTTCCACTGAATCCAAGGGTACTATCGTTATTAACTATTATTCCATGGACGACCTCAACCGAATCCAGGAACTCATGGAAAATCGCTAGGCGAAAATGAAAGGCAAGTATTACACCATACAGATTATCCCGGAAGATTCCAAGGAAATCAAGAAGTACCGCATTTCCACAAAATGGTCGCTCTTCTTGAAAATTTTCCTTGTCCTGTTGATAATTTCATCTGGCGTGCTCATCTACAATGCAGGCCGCATCGGAAAAATTGTTGTGCAATACGAAAAGATGCGCACCGCCAACGCCCAGCTCGCCAAGCAGAATGCCAACTACGAAGAACTCTTTTCAAGAATCGATTCCCTCTGGGTCCTGGAAGAACGTATCCAGAATATCCTCGGCACCTTTATCGAGAACGATTCCAACAAGATCAATAGTCTCATAGACAAGAACCGTTTCGCCCACACGCCTTCCGAAAAGATCAACGTAGATTACGAGGGCATCCACGGGTGGAAGTCCATGGAAGAAAAGAGCCGACTGGAACATATCCCCAACGTGATTCCTGTCGTCGGAATCGTAAGCAAGAAATTCAGCGAAGAGAACGACCACCTGGGGACCGACTTCTCTGCCCAGTCCGGCGACCCTGTTTTTGCGTCGGGTAGTGGCATTGTGGAATTTGCCGGCCAGAAAGACGAATTGGGAAACACGGTCGTCATCAACCACCAGAACGGCTATGTCACAAGCTATTCTCACCTCAAGGATATCCGCACCCGCAAGGGGCGCTCTATCGGCAAGGGTGAAATCATAGGAACCGTCGGAAACACGGGAAACAGCAGTGCACCGCACTTGCATTACTCAATTACCAAAGATGGCAGGGAAATGGACCCCGAAGATTTTATAAATTATTAACTGCGCCGTCGAGCGCGTAACAACCAGAGGTAAATCATGGCTACAAAGGAACAGGAAATTACCCAGATTGGCCACAGCGTGACCATCAAGGGCGACATCAGCGGCAACAGTGACGTTCGAGTCGCAGGCAACATCAACGGCAGCATCACCATCGAAGGCGAACTTATCGTCGAACGTCAGGGTTTTGTCGAAGGTGAAATCAAGACCACCACCGCTGTCATTGCAGGCTCCGTCAAGGGTAACATCGACTGCTCCGACAAGCTTGTCCTCGAAAGCACTTCCCAGTACGAAGGCAACATCAAGACCAAGCGTCTTATCATCCAGGAAGGTGCCGTATTCCAGGGCAACTGCCAGATGAACGTCAAGGCCGCCGCCGCTACAGAAAAGCAGGCTGCAACTCCCAAGAAAGAAGCAAACTCTCTCCTTTAATAGGGAGTCAAATATTTAACTAAGAACCCTCTTATCAGAGGGTCTTTGTTTTTTAAGAAAGGGCAAAAAGTTAAATCCACAGCTATACTATATAACATCAATTATTTATATAAATAGTAATGATAATTGAAAGGGTGAATAGTGAATATAATTGTGGAAACGAAAACTTAACTCAATGACAGTCAAAAAGTTATAAAACTAAAATTGAAGAAAATAAATGTTGAAAACTTTCAATCTGTTCACTTTTTTCAATGTTGATAAGTGTTGAAGGTGAGTTTTCAATGCCAATTCACAGGCGATACACCAAATTATGTTGAAAACGCTATGATAATGGTCACATTTAGTAAAAAAATGAAAAAAATCATAATCATAGCCCCAATATAATAGTTATATTGTACAAACAAAATGTCATCGAAGATCCTGAAAATAGGTCAGATATCCGATATCCATATCGGAAACGGGGACGAGCTCGTACAGGGAATAGACGTATGCGCTAATTTCCGTAAGGCTCTCGAATCCAAGTCCATGCAGAACTTGGATCTTTTGGTGCTATCCGGAGACCTTTCGGAAAATTCCGAACCGGGCGCCTATGAATATGTTGCCTCCTTGCTCAAGGACTACAAGAGTCCCTACTGTATTATTCCCGGCAATCACGATGACCTCAACATCATGCGGAAATATTTCGACCTTGAGTCCATGATTCACGGTGACAGGTGTTTTTACCGCTATGACCTCCAGGGCCGGACCATCTTTTTCCTGGACAGTGCTTGTGGCAATGTTTCACCGGAACAGTTGACCTGGCTCAAGACCGAAGCTGCAAAGATCAAGGATGAAGTCATCCTGTTCATGCATCATCCTCCTTGCTTCTGCGGTCACCGCTTTATGGACTTGCGTTACCATCTCGAAAATATGGTCGAGGTGCAGCAGGTTCTTGCAGGCATCAAGAACTTGACCCACATTTATGTTGGTCACTATCATTACCAGTTCGAAGTGAACATGGGTCGCCAAGTTGTGCACGTTGCACCGGCAACTCAGTTCCAGATTGATCCCAGTTTGCCCTATTTTAATTTGAAAAGTGCCGATCCAGGGTGGCAACTGATTGAATGGGGCGAAAAAAATGTAGAAACTACAGTTTATTTTGAATAGACCCCTTGAATTTTTAAAACTAATTGACTAAATTTGGGAAAAATTTGGCGGCTTAGCTCAGTTGGTAGAGCGTCGGAATCATAATCCGCAGGTCTGTGGTTCGAGCCCACAAGCCGCTAGTATTTTGAAAAAGAGGCTGATATGTCAAGACGAATCCTAAAAGTGGCGTTGTTGATGATCGCCTCTTTTTTCGTAGCTCCGGTGTTTGTCGCTTGCGATAACGCTGACGATAACGTACCTGAAATGAACCAGGTTCAGGCATCCACTCCCAAGACCGTGCCTATCGTGCAGGTCGATGCATTCACTGCTCCCGCTTCTTCGGAAATCACTTCTGAAAAGGCTAAGCTTTATGTGAAGGCAAGTGCCGCTCTCGTGGAACTCGGAGTGCGTTGGTCCGAACGAATCGACAAGGCTAACGATACCGAAAAGATTCAGATTCTCAACGCCTACAATGTGGCCCGCGACCAGCTCTGCGCTCGCGTGGGTCTTGCCGGTATTGCCGAATACAACTGGATTACCACGGTTGCCGTCCCCGATCCGAAAAACAAGGCGACATTCGAAGCCGCCGGTATGCGTACCAATACCAACAATAACTAGCCGTTTTCGGTAAGCTATTTAGTGTAATTATTACTAGTTTATTGTAATCAAATCAATTTGACATGAACCACGCCGCAAATATATATTTGGCGTGGTTTTTGGTGTGTTGTGGTTTTTCCACGATGGGGTTAGAATGTACACACTTACCGATTATGCGACAACTGTCATGTTGTTCAAGCTGTTCTGCATTGCAGGCTTCACAATCCTGATGCTCATTTACCTTTGCTGGTATTCCAAATTTTGGACAGACGAAGATTTTCCGGGAATGCGTCCGGAACGCAAGGCTAGTTCTGCAGATCCTTCAAGTCAGGTGAATACACCTTGTGAGAATCCCTGCCATGTTCTTTTACATGGTAAAGTGCCGTGTCCGCAGCTCGGTAGAGGTCTTCGAATTTCTTACCATGTTCGGGGAATATGGATATCCCTATTGAAAGTGAAACGCAACTTCCTAAAGGTTCATGGGGGAAAAGGCGCTTTACTTTGTCAGAAATCTTTGAGGCAAGCTTAATAGCGGTTTCGCTCTTTTGCACGTCGCGCAGGTAGACCATAAATTCGTCGCCGCCGATACGTCCCTTGATATCCATTCCCTTGAAGGTTTTTTGCAGGATGTTTCCGATGGCTGTCAGTACCCGGTCTCCGGCGGCGTGACCGAATGAGTCGTTGATTTCCTTGAACTTGTCGACATCGATCATCATGAGTGCACCACTGGTATTGTCCGTGGCATTGTCTATGATATCGGTAATTTCGCTTTCTGTTTCCTGCTTGTTCAAAAGCCCGGTCAGGGAATCTGTCTTGGAACGTTTTTCCAGTTGCAGCTTCATCAGCTGAACTTCCGTCACGTTATTGATCAGGGCGACAATGCCGTTGACTTTTCCGTTTTCGTCAAAGACGGGGCGCTTAATCAGTTCCAGGTATTCGATACCGTCTTTTCCTTCTTCCTTGATAATGTAATTGGTGCCTTTGCCTGTGCGCAAGAGTTCCTTGTCGGACTCCATGGCTTTCAAGGCGTTTTCCTTGTCTTCGCGGATTTCTACATCCGTCTTTCCGCGGATTGTCCAGTTCGGATCGTTTTCGGTATGCAGATGATGCCAGTAGTGTGTTGCGAATACGTACTTGCCTTCGGCATCTTTCAGGTAAATATTGGACGGCAGCTCCTTCAGAATTTTTTCGACTTCCGAGAAAGTCGCGGAGTCCTTGCCCCTAATGCAGTTGGTGATTCGGAGTAGAACCAGTTCCTTCTGGAATGGCGGCTCGAAAAATTCGTTTGCGCCGGCTGCAATGCAGAGCTTGTAATCGTCGGAATTCGGGACTGCAGAAACGGCAATATTGGGGATACCTACGAATCGTTTGTCTTCGTTCAGTTTTTGCTGTAACCAGAAACCGCTTTTCTTGCACAGTTCCACATTAAAGAGGACGGCAGAAATACTGTCGTGTTTTTTGTCTACCAGCTGTAAGGCTTCTTCTTCAGAATCTACATCTACAATGGGATATTGTTCAGAAAGCAGTGTGCGAAATTTCTTTAAGGCGTTGCCTTTTATTTTTACGAGAACAAGCTTGCGCTTCACGATAGGTTGAACCACCTTCGCGTCCTCTAGATAGGATATATTTTCGTTCTCGAGAATTTGCATTTTTTATTATCGTTTTTATAGGTATATATATTATTTTTTTTGATAAAGTAAATTCAAGTTATTCCAACTTGGAATATCACTTGCTATAAATATCCGAGTTGCAACTGAAAAAGCGTCGGTGAGTCCATCCGTACCAAAGGGCGGGATCCTCTGCAATACGGTCTTCTAGCCAGCAGTTGAATATATCTGCCAATCTCTCTTCCTGTTTGCATTTTATCTCTATTGCATGAAGAATCCTTTCGTTTTTGGATTTAGGTTCTTCGAGCCAGCAGATAAATACGGGTGTTTTGGGGCGGTGTTTCAATAAAAAGTCCGGTAGCGGATTCACCTTTACTGTTTTCCCGAGAAATGTTCCGGTGGCAGCACTTTCGATTCGGCTGTCTTGATCCATTAACAGGCAGAACAGATTTTTTTCATCGAGGAGTCGCAAGAACTCACGCGGGTTCTTTGCGTTCACGGAATAATTTCTCTTGTCTACGGATCGGATTCTGTTCTCAACAATATGGTTGAGCCATGCAGGTTTTAGTGGAATGTAGCTAGCCTTGAGCGGAATACCCAAGCGGCAAAGCCAGGGGCCAATGGCTTCGTAGTCGCCATAGTGTGCCGTCAGGAATATTCCGCCTTCGCGCATCTTGTTCAGAATAGATTCACTACCTTCTGCTAGCTTGTATGTAATACTGTTTTTCTTGAAGGGATAACTGCTAAAGTCATGCGGCAATTTCTTGAATGAACCGAAGTCAAAAAGGATATCGCTGACATGGCGGGATAGATTTGAAATAATTTGTCTATATTCTTTTATATAAATTATTTTAGACGGATTGGAGTGTACAAAGTTAAAATTAGTTTGTACGACATCACGTTTCCAGCCTGATACAAGCAGAAACCTGTAAAGGATTTTCTCGAAAATGTAGCCGGGCTTGAACAATGTAAGTTAGTCCTTGTCCGGTTTAGGCTTCTTTTTACTAGAGTCGTTGGCGGATTCGCTGAAGGGAAATACGAACCGTCCGCGGAGAACGCAACCGGGGGCTCCCGGATCGCATTCCTTTTTCCGCTTGTTGCAGAATGTGTTTCTCAGGTGTCTGCATTCGTAACTCATATATGGAATTATAGAAAAGAACCGGAGAAAAAGAAAAAATGGCTAGAAACAATGCCTATGATTGGTTATAGTCTATATAAATATGTTAATAGAATGTTGATAAATTGATTATTATGTGGATATAGAACGAAAAAATGGAAAAAAGTGAAAAAAAATGAAAAAAATGCGCAAAACCACTTGACAATCGTCACAGAAAGTTCTATAATTGGCCTCACCCGCGAACGAGAGGGCTGAAGAGCTCAAACGAACGCGAAACGGAGGCCCGCGAGGCCGCCGGGAAGATTGAAGGAATCGGAGATGTGCTTAGTGACGGGTCCAAG
>JAEEGK010020991.1_pt1 | contig 13837 bp, 1 predicted proteins | sample 8958771 | NCBI WGS metagenome assembly JAEEGK01 (sample SAMN16246547, study PRJNA631951) | gut metagenome | biome: gut microbiome; feature: rumen; material: SC-attached | host: Bos | place: Iran: Karaj | collected 2018-10 | reverse complement strand
TATTATTTAAATATTTTAAAGCTGAAATAAATATTTTAATGATGTTTTATATCAATTAAATGTTATTAAATAATTAAACAAAAATAAAATTATTAAAAGGGGAATTTTTATCTAATAAGTTTATAATTCTTAAAAACTTGAAAAAATAAATATTTTCTTTAACTTATTTTAAAAGTTTTTCATTTTTTTTTTCTTCTTTATTTTAATTTTTATATCCTTATCTTCTATTTAAGAAATAATTTTAAAATTAATTTAAAGAAACTAATAGGAAACATAAAGAATTAAATTATGATTCTTAAAATGATGATTAATGAAAAACTTTTGTATTTAAATTTATTATGTTTATAATTGTATCTTCAATTTCCTATTGAAAGAAAAAATTTTTTTTAATTTATGAAAGAATAAATCAAAACTTTCCTAAATAAAATTAATTATGGATAAAAACCATTGATTTTATTTAGGGAATTATTTATTTATCTATTTCAAAGAAAAATAAGGAAAATTCTAGATATTTTTAAAGAAAAAAATAATTATAGAACAAATCAAATTTTATTCTTTCTAAACTAAACAATAAAAAACAAAAAAAATTAAAACAAAAAATTTTGAGCTAATGATTATAAATTAATTTCTTTTTGAATATCTTCAAAACTAAGATTATATAAACTTTTCAAAAATTTTTCAGCTTTTTTAATAATCAATTTTAATTCTTCTACTTTAGAAGGTTCTTTTGTAAAAATATAATATAATACCAAAATAGTAATACTACCTTTTTCATCACTGACATTTTTTTCTTCAGAAAACTTCACAATTTTATTGTAAACATCAATATTCTCATTAATCAATAATTCAGTTTCATTATTTTTTTCCCAAAAACCATCAAAAATATCTTGACTTAAAATCACTTCTTCAAAATTCATTTTCTTAACTTCAACTTTTATTTCTTCTTTTTCTTTTTTTTTCTCACTTTTTTTTTCATTACTTTCAGGAATAATAAAACAATCTTCTACTATTGCATGTGATTTTATTGCTTTTTTCTCACTTTTTGTGTATGAAAAATCATCGCCGGAACTACCCACCAAATCATCATTATCATAAATTTTGTATGCTAATACATCATCGTTGAAACCAAAATCAGGAGCTGAACATTCATATGCACATCTTTCTATTGCATATTTTTTCACATAATCTTTTTGTTTTGGTTGTATATATTTATATTGCCTTTTTTTTATTATTGTTGGTGTATTTTTTGAAAATAAATTTTTTATTCCTTTAAATAATGAATCTATTATTGATTTATTTTCTTTTTTTTTATCTTTTTCCTTTTCATTGTATGTAATATCTTTATTTTCATTTGTTATTGTTTTCATTTCTTCTTGAAGTGAATTTTCAGTTTGAATTTCTGCAAATAAAGCTGTATTTTTACTTAAAATTTGGAATTGTTTTGATAAATTAACTTCTTCTTTTGTTTCATTTTTTTTAAGATAATTACCTATTATTATTTTTCCTAAAATATCTCCATTTTCTAATTTAACAATATTATCTTTTAAAAATTCTATTTTCTTTTCTATTTTTCCTCCTTTATATGATCCTTTTAAATTCACTTCTATTTTTTTTTCATCATTTATTTCTTCATCTGTAATAAAAGAAGAATTATAAATTTCATTTGAAAAGACTAAATCATTTGTATTAAACTCATATTTTTTATTTAAATTAATATCATATTGTATTTCATTAATATATTTTCTTTGAGTAAAAGTTAAAGCAGAAATAACATTTTTATTCATTTCTGATAAATTTTTAATAAAATAAGACTTTCCTTTTCCAACAAGTGCAGATCTTTCTATTAAATCTTTATCAAAACTATCTCCAATTCCAAGTGATAAAATTTTAAAATTAAAATTATTTAAAGAAATTAAAGTTAAAGTTTTATCTTTATCATTAATTTCACCATCAGTTAATAAAAATATATATTTTGGTAATGAAATATTGTTATAAACTTCTTTAGAAAAAATATCTTTTAAAGGAGAATAAATATTAGTTCCTCCTTTATCAGCTTTTAATTTCTTAATTTTTTCAAAAATTTCTTTTATATTTTCTTTATTATATTCTGTAGGTTCTTTATTATAATATTCATAATCAGAACCAAAACCAATTAATTGAAAATAAGAATCTTTTGGTAATGATTGTAAAAATAATAATAAAGCTTTACTTACTAAATTAATTGGAGTACCTGACATTGAACCACTTTGATCAATTAAAAAAATAAATAAAGAAGGAATATCTTCTAATTCTTCAAAACTTTCATATTTTATATTTTCATCTTCATCTATTTCATTTGAGTTTATTTGTTTTAATTCAACTAATAAAGGAGTATAATTAAATGAAATATAATTAAAGTTTTTAATTGAATCTATTTGATAATATAATTTAGGTTCATTTATTTTTTCAGTTCTAAAAAGTAATGATAAAGGAATATCATATTGACTTGAATTAGTTTTTGAAAAATTAATTTCACATTTTTTATTTTCATCTGAATATTTTTTTTCTATTTTATTATATTGTGTTTTATTTAAAATTACTAATCTAGTTAATTTTGAAAGTGTTTCTAAATTAATTTTACCATTTATATTTTTATTTTCTACTGAATATACATCTTTATCTTTATCTTTTTCTGAATTATCTTCATAAATAAAATAAGGAAAATTTTCCATTAAAGAAAAAGAATATGATAAATCATTAAATGTTATATTTTGAATATAATAACTTTTTAAAGTTAATTCTTTTGATTTAGGAATATTTCCTAAACAAATTGAATAATAATTAGTGTCATTTTCATCATAATTAGAAACAAAAGCAAAATTTTCAGAAGATATTGAATCAGTATATTTATTCATTGCTTTTTCTTTTTCTAAAACTTTTGAAATTACTACTTTATTATCCATTGTCATTATAAACTTATTAATTTGACAATTTTTTAATATTGGAAGTTTAATTGATAATTCAATTGAACTTTTTAAAGTATTTTTATAATATTGAATTATTTCTGTTTCTGCGTATACTTCATTTATTTTTACATTCATTGTTGTTGTTTCATATTTATTTTCTTCCATTTTTTCCATATTTTTATTTTTAAGATATTATTAAGTTATTTGTTTAAGATTAAAAATCAAAAAAAATTTGATGGTTTTTTTTAAATTTATTATTTATTCATTGATTAATATTTATTTATTGACTTGATATGGAGAATAAATTTATTGTTATATGAATCATATTCATATTCATTAAATCTTTAAATTAATATCCCTAAAAATATTAATTAATTTTAAACTTTAACAATCTCCCTTATTTTTCTATTAATAATTGAAGAATAATATATATAAAAAAAATCCAAAAAAAAAAAAATAAAAAATAAAACATCAATCCCCCATTTAAAAAAAAAATTAATTATATATATCGTAACTGTTGTATAAATATCAAAAAAAAAAAAAAAATTTACTTAAAATGAATAACAAAAAGATAATCGGTCCTGAATACAAGGACGAATATAAGCGAAAACACCGTTCCAAATTTTTATCAAACGACGAAGAAAACAATCAAAAATATTCAATCTTTAAAGTAACAGATATATTTAAGCCAGAACATAATGAATATTTCAAATCATTATATCCTTACGATCAAAGCATAATTGATCAATATAAATTACCAGAAGACAAAAAAGAACAAACCAAAATAACAAAAACAAAACATAAAAAGCATTTAACAACAAAAAAAAAAGAAAAAGAAGATGAAAAGCAAGAAGACAATAAAGAAGATTCAATAGGTTTAAATGAAAAAGAAAACGATTTCCAAAATGAAAACATAGACAATGAAAAGAACGTAGAACAAATAATAAAACAGAAATTTATAAAAATATTCGATCCCAAATTACAAAGAGAAGAAATGAAAGAATTAGAAGTTGAATTATATGTTAAAAAAGGTAGTAAAACTGATAAAATAATGAAAAAAATAACAAATGGTGAAAAAGCAGTTCAATTCTTTGCTATGTATGGAAATACAACACCAACAAAGTTTATATTCTGTGAGAAAGTAGATCATACTGCAGAACATATTTTTTCTCCTTATGATTTAAAAGTAGTTCCAAGAGATAAAATAGGAAAAGATTATTTTATTGTTACTCCAACTGGTATTTCACATGCTTATCCTGTTGATGAAGCTAATAGAAGAGATAAAATTCCTGAACAAGCTGCTGAGTTTTATACTTTAAGTGAATGGATGTATCAATCTACTTTATTTAATATTTTAAGAAAAATCAATTATTTCAAACAGTATTTACCTTTTAAGTTATTTTCCATGTGGAGGAATTTTAATAGATTTAAGAAATTCCAATGTGTTAGAAAACAATTAAGTGAGAAATTATTCCTTTCTAAACCTGCTTTTGTTGAAAAAATGATACAAGCTAATAGTCAAATTAATAAAATTAGTAAAGTTTCTTTACAGAAAATTGTAGGTGATACTGCATGGACTTCTTCAGGAATGGCTGATTTTGAAGGAACTCAAAGGAAAGAGTTTGAAAATGCTAAAGGTGAATTTAAGAAAATTATAGAAACTGAAATTTTAGACACTTTAAGAGAATTATATAGAAATATTTCAACTAGGTTAAAAGATGTTAGAGAAATTGATGAAACTGAAAATTCAAAAACTTTACAAGAGTTAAAGAATAAATCAATGTATAATTTAAAACTTGAAAAGAGAATGAGAAGAAAATTAATTCAATTAGCTTCTGCTGATGAAAAAGCTTTTGATAATTATGTCACTATGACTGATTTAATGTGTTTAGAAATGTTATATAAATTAAATAGACAAAATCTTGTTGAAATGAATAAAATATTATTAAGTAGAAAAAACAATCAAGCTTATTTCACTTTAAGATTATCTTTTGGAGATGGAAATGTTGCTTTAACTCCAAATCGAGATACTATATTCCAAAAGTTTGGAGAATTATTTAAAGGTATGATTGATACTATTATTGAAGCTCCAAGATTAATTTCTATTTTTTCTAAGAAAAATTATGAACAAATCCTTTTAATTGATACTCAAAATCAAAACGATAAAAATAATATTGATCCTGAAAGACTTAATTTAAAAACAAATGATACTTTAGATGATGAAATTAAAAGAGCTTTTAAATTCGTTATTGAAAAATCGAAATATTATTCTAAATATACTAAATTAATATATGATAAATTAGGAGCTGACTTCGATTTTATTTTCGAAGATACAAAAAGATCTTTCGAAGAATTCAAGCCTTTACAAATTGAAAAAGAACAATTCGCAACAGCAGATAAAAACGTTGATCCAAATATGTCAATTCAAGATGTAAGAAAGAAGATAGAAGATTGTAATATTTGGAAAACAAAAGTTATGGGAAATATTAAAGATAATTTCAATCCAAATATAATGTTAATAGATAGTAAATTAGTTAAAGATGAATTTAATAAATATTTAGATGAATTTAAAAAAATATATGAAGATTTTCTTGGTGGATCATATGCTCAACTTAAAAAAGAAATTCAACAAGCTATTGATGAAGGAAATACTAAGTTAGCAGCTGAACATAATACAATTGATAAAATATGTAAATTTATTGAAGAACTTAATGCTTTCCAACCAACTATGCAAAAGTTAGAAGACAATGTTGCAAAAATTGGGAATATATATACTTTAATTAAACAATTTAATATTGATACTGTTTCTCAAAAAGATTTAAATGAATATGATACGTTTTTAAAAAATGCTTATATTGAAATGGATAAGAAAATAAAAGATGAAAGAAATGAAATTAATTCAAAGAAAGATTCTCTTAAAAGTGAAATATCATCTAATATTGAGAAAAATAAAGCAGATATTGTAAAAGAGAATGAAAAGATAATAAATGATCAAAAATTATTTGAAGATAAAACAGATAGAATGGAAATTCAAAGTATATTAACTAATTATAAAAATCATGTTGAAGATTATAAAAATAAAATGGATAGAAGTAATTCATATTTAAAAACATTAGAATATCCTCCTAGTGAAGATATAGAAGATGAATGGAAGAAATTAAATGAAAATTATGATTTAAAAAATCAATTATGGACAACTTTAATAGAATTAGAAAAAGCAACTGAAAAATGGAAAAATTTAACAATAAATCAAATGAAAAATGAAAAAATAGAAGATGCAATTAGAGACTTTAATATTTCTATAACAAATATTAAAAGTAAAATCGCAGATCCTGATAAAGATAAAGTTTTTAGTTATTTATATGATTTATCAAATACAATGAATCAAAACGCTCCAGTTATTCAAGTCTTATCATCTACTTCAATGCAAGAAAGACATTGGATTGAATTTTTCCAAATTGTTAAACCTGAAGAAGTTTATACTCCTGAACAATTAAATTCAACTACTTTCGGAATGATTATATCCAATGATAAAATTAAAGAAGAAAGAGATAAAATTGATAATATAAGTGCTGCTGCTATTGCTCAAGAAAAAATAATGAAAGATATTGAAAAAATATCAGGTGATTGGGCTAATATTAAATTTATTATTCAAAATCAATCAAAAACTAAAAATGAAGTTAAATATATTATTGCTTCTGTGGAAGAAATATATAATGCTTTAGATGAACATTCTCAATTAGTTGCTGGTGCTTTGTCTTCAAGACACGTTGCTGATATTAGAGATAAAGTTGAAGAATGGGATAATATGTTAAATTCTATTTCTGCTATTATTGAAGAATGGTTATTAGTTCAAAAACAATGGATTTATTTAGAAAATATTTTCTCAGCTGAAGATATTAAAAAACAATTACCTGAACCTTCCAAAAATTTCGCTAAAGTTAATAAATTATTTAAAGAATTAATGAGAAAAACTTATGCAGATCCTATTGTAATTAATAGATGTAAACAAGAAGGTTTATTAGAAATGTTAACAAGATTTCATAAGGAATTAGATACAATTCAAAAATCTTTAGAAGATTATCTTCAAACAAAAAGAAAAGCATTTCCTCGTTTTTACTTTTTATCAAATGATGAACTTTTAAAAATATTATCTAATACACGTCAACCTCGTTTAGTAAATGATTACTTATCAAAATGTTTCGATGGAATAAAATGCGTTAACTTTGTAAGTGAATCATCAAATGAAATAATAGAAATGGTATCACCAGAAGATGAAGTAGTTCCTTTAACACATACATTATTTGCAACAGAAAATATAGAAGGATGGTTAAATGAATTAGAAGCAAGTATGTTTGAATCTGTTTATGATAAAACTAAAAATTGTTTAGAAAAATATCCTGCATTCAAAGAACCAAGACGAGAATGGATTTACGCAGGTTTTCCTTGTCAATGTGTTATTACCATTGATCAAGTCATGTGGGCTATTTTCGTTGAAAAAGCTGTTGATTCTATTGCTGAAGGAGGTAAATTAACTGACTTTTTAGAATATATGGAAGAAATTATTATCGAGTTATCTACTTTAGTAAGAGAAAAAGTTGAACCTTTAAAAAAATCTTTAGTTGAAAGATTAATTATTATCAATGTACATGCTAGAGCTGTTGTCAGTGATATGATTAGAAAAAATGTTAAAAATAAAAATGATTTTGAATGGCAGAAAAATTTGAAATTTTATTGGGAAAAAGATATAAATGTTCAAACTCAAGAAGAGAGAATGGAAATTGTAATTAAACAAACAAATTCTCGTTTTATATATGGATATGAATATTTAGGTAATCCAGAACGTATGGTTATTACTCCATTAACAGATAAGTGTTATATTACATTAACATCAGCTTTACATATTAACTTTGGTGGTGCTCCTGCAGGTCCTGCTGGAACTGGTAAAACTGAAACAACAAAAGATTTAAGTAAAGCACTTGCAATTAAAGTTTGTGTATTTAATTGTACTGATCAGTTAGATTATAAAATGATGGGTAGAATGTTTTGTGGTTTAGCTGAATGTGGTGCTTGGGCATGTTTTGATGAATTCAATAGAATTGAAATTGAAGTCTTATCTGTCATTGCTCAACAAATTGAAACTATTCAAACACATTTAAGAGAAAAAAAATGGATTATGGACTTTGATGGTAAAACTATTAAATTAAAACCACGTTTTGGAGTATTTATTACAATGAATCCAGGTTATGCTGGAAGAACAGAATTACCTGATAATCTTAAATCTTTATTTAGACCTGTTGCTATGATGATTCCAGATTATGCTTTAGTCGCAGAAGTTACTTTATATTCTAAAGGATTTAAAACTGCAAAAGATTTATCTGTTAAAATGCATCAGTTATTTAAATTATCATCTGAACAATTATCAAAACAAAAACATTATGATTTTGGTTTAAGAGGTATTAAATCTATTTTAACAAGAGCTGGTTATTTAAAAGAAAAATTCCCAAAAGATCCTGAAGCAGAAGTACTTATTAGAGCTATGAAAGATTCTAACTTACCAAAATTCCTTGAAGTTGATATTGAATTATTCTTAGATATTATTAAAGATTTATTCCCAACAACAGTAGTAAATAAAATTGATAATAAAATATTTAATAACAAAGTAAAAGAAATAATAGAAGCAGAAAATTTAAAACCAACACCAGGATTTGTTGAAAAAGTAGGTCAATTACTTGATACAATGATGGTTCGTTTAGGTAATATGATTGTAGGAGTAACAGGAACAGGAAAAACATCAATATATCAAGTATTAGTAAAAACATTAACAGAATTAGGTAAAAATAAAGATTTAGCAGCAAATGAAAGTTGGTATTGTAAAATTAATACAGATTTATTAAATCCAAAAGCCGTTCCAAAAAGTGATTTATATATGGCAAAAGATGAAATTACACAAACATGGGAAGATGGTATTGTCGCTAGAATTATGAGAGAAGCAGAAGATGCTGAAAAATTACCAGGAGGTACTTCAAAGAGATTATGGTTAATTTTTGATGGTCCAGTTGATGCTACTTGGATTGAAGATATGAATACTGTACTTGATGACTCTAGAAAATTATGTTTACCAGATTCATCTAATATTAAAATACCAAAAATGATGAATTTAATATTTGAAGTACAAGATTTAGAAGTTGCTTCTCCTGCTACAGTTTCAAGATGTGGTATGGTTTATATGGAACCTCATCATGTTGGTTTATTACCAATTATTAAAAGTTGGGTTCTTAATTATCAAGAAAAATTAAGAAAAATGTTAGAAGAGGAATTAGAGAAACCTTCTACTAAAAATAAATGTGAACAATATATTGCACAAGTTGATGTTATTGGTAATGAATTAGAAAAATATATTCCAAGATATATTAGTTTAGTTAGGGAAAAATGTAAAGAAAAAATTCCTTCTGTTGATATTAATTTAGCTCAAAGTTGCTTAAATATAATTTCATGTTTCTATCAACCTGATATTATTAAACCTGAAGCTGCAAATATTAATGATATATGTAATTATTTAATGGCATTTGCTATTATTTGGTCAATTGGTGCTAATCTCGAAGATAAATCAAGAAATCCATTTGCAAAAGATATTAAATCTAAATTCAATTTATTAAATGTTAACTTTAATGATTTTAATATATATGATGTCTGTATTAATATTACAAATGCAACATTTGATAGATTCTTTGATAAAGTATCAGATAGAGTACCTTATAAATATGATGAAAACTTCCCATTCTTTAATATTTTAATCCCAACAAATGATACTGTTAAATATAAAGAAGTTATGAGTATTTTATCAAATAATGGATTTAATTCTTTATATATGGGAGAAACTGGTGTAGGTAAATCAGTTGTAATTATGGATTATCTTAAAAATGAAAAGAGTGGAAGATTCATATATAAATCATCAAACTTCTCAGCAAAGACAACAAGTAGAAATATTTATGATATATTAAAGACAACAATATATAAAAATGGTAACTTTGCACCACCAGCAGGTAAAAAATTCATTTATTTCATTGATGATATTAACTTACCTCAACTTGATTTATTCGGAGCACAACAACCAATTGAATTTATTCGTCAATTAATTGATAATAGAATGTTATATGATGAAAAGAAAATTAAAAGATCAATTAAAGATACAATTATTATGGCTGCATGTGCACCACCTTCTGGAGGAAGAAATCCAGTTACACCACGTCTATTTAGACATTTTAATATGATTTGGATTACTGATTTATCAAATGAAAGTATGCAGTTAATTTTCAAAACAATTGTTTCTTCTTGGTTATCTCAAACAAAGAATTTAGAAAAAGAAACTGATGTTTTAATAGATAGTGCTTTAGCAATGTATCAAAAAATTAGAGAAAAATTATTACCAACACCTTCAAAATCACATTATACTTTCAATTTAAGAGATATGAGTAAAGTTATTCAAGGTATGGTAAGAGCAGGTTTAAGTGAAATTCCTGATAAAAAAATGTTAGTTTACTTATGGATTCATGAAATGAGTCGTCAATTTAGAGACAGATTACTTGCTGAAGATATTCCTTGGTTTGATAATGAAATTAAGAATTTATATGAAGGAAAATTAGCAATACAAAAAGGAACTTTACCATCATTAGATCAATTAATATTTACTGATATAAAAGAAAAATGTTATAAAATATCAACTGATCCAAATATACTTCTTAAAAGAATTAATGATGAATTAGAATCATATAATACAGCATCAAGAGCAGGTCAAATGAAATTAGTATTCTTTACAGATGCTATAAATCACTTTTGTCGTATTGCTCGTATTTTGAATTTAGCAAGGGGTAATGCATTATTAATAGGTTTAGGTGGATCTGGTAGACAATCATTAACAAAAATTGTTGTATTTGCTTTAAAACAAGAAATGAATACATTACAAATTGCAAAAGGATATGGAGTTGAAGCATTCTTAAAAGATATTGGTAAAATATTAAAGAAAAGTGGTGGTATTAGTGAAAATGGTGGAGTTAATGATAATAAAAAACAAGCATTCTTATTTAGTGATACACAAATATTACACGAAAGTTTCTTAGAAGATATTAATAATATATTAAATAATGGTGAAGTACCAAACTTATTTAAAGATGATGAAATGGCTGTTATATTTAATAACTTAAAAGATAAAGCAAAAGAAAATAAATATCCAGAAACAAAAGATGGTGTTTATCAATATTTTGTTGCTACTGTAAGAGATTCATTACATGTTGTTTTATCATTCTCACCAGTTGGTTCTTCATTTAGAAATCGTTGTATTCAATTCCCTTCAATTATCAATTGTTGTACTATTGATTGGTTTAATGTTTGGCCAGATGATGCTTTGAAGAGTGTTGCAGGTAGATATTTAAAAACTATTGGAGAAACTATTAGAGGACAACCTGCTAATACAGTTAAACCTTTAGAAGGAAGAGTTATTACTATGTTAAGTATTATTTTTGTTGAAATTCAAAAGAAAGCTTTAGAACTTTCTAAAAGATTCCAAACTGAATTAAGAAGAAATTATTATATTACACCTACTTCATATTTAGAATTTATTAAATTATTTATTGATATTTATAATGAGAAGATTAAAATTATTCCAGAACAAATTAAGAATTATAAATTAGGTATTAAGAAATTAAATGAAGCTAATGAAATTGTCAAATCATTAAAAGAAGAATTAGTTTTATTAGAACCACAACAAATTCAAAGAAAGAAAGATGTAGATGCTATGATTGTAGTTCTTGAAGAAAAAAAGAAAGTAGTAGGAGAAGAAAGAACAAAAATTCAAGGAGAAAAAGATGAAGTCGATGTTCAAAGAAATGAAATTTTAAAAATTAAAGAAGAATGTGATGCAGAAATGGCAACAGCAAAACCAAAATTAGATTATGCAAAAGAAGCTTTACAAAAATTAGATGAAGGTGATTTAAAACAATTAAGATCATATTCAAAACCATCTGAAAATATTTTAGCCTTAGCAAGAAATATATGTTTTGTATTTGATTGTAAAGGAAGTGAATATTCAGATTTTAAAATATTAATTATGGATACAAAAAAATTTAAAGATAATTGTCAAAATGAAGCAATGATGGTTAAAAAATTAAATGATCCAAGAAAATTAAAACAATTAGGTGATTTATATGAAACAATTAGAGAGAAAGATTTTACAAAAGTATCATTAGCTGCTGACGGTTTGAAAATATATGTAGGAGCATTATTAGATTATGTAAAAGTCTATAGACAAGTCAAACCTAAAATGGATCAACAAGAAAAAGCAACAAGAGAATTACAAGAAGTCGAAGCTAAATTAGAAGAAAAGAGTAAAACATTAAAAGCAAAAGTAGATGAATTAGCACAATTAGAAAAAGAATATAATAATGCAAATAGAGAATTATCTAATTTAGAATTTTCAATTAAGAATATTAATATAAAAATGAAAAGAGCAGGTAAATTAGTTAATGGTTTAAAAGATGAAGGTGTACGTTGGAAAGAAAAAATTATTCAATTAAGTAGAGAAGCTAAAAACTTATTAGCAAATGTTATTATTTCAAGTACAGTTGTAAGTTACTTTGGTCCTTTCACAATGGAATATAGAAAAGAATTTTTATCATCAACAAAAGAATTTTTAATTAGAGCTGGTGTACATTATTCAACTCATGAAGATAGCGAAGAAGAAAGAAGAAGAGAAGAAGAAGAAGCAGAAGAAGAAAGAAGAAAAGAAGAAGAAGAAGCTAAAAAGAAAGAAGAAGAAGAAGAAGCAAAGAAAAAAGCAGAAGCTGGTGAAGAAGAAAAGAAAGAAGAAGAACCTGAAAAAACAGAAGAAGAATTAAAAAAAGAAGAAGAAGAAAAAAAGAAAAAAGAAGAAGAAGAAGCTAAAAAGAAAGAAGAAGAAGAAAGAATTAAAAATACATATGTTCCATTATCAGCAGAAGAAATAGAAGAAAGATTACTTCCTGAAAATATTCCAGATTTTAGTATTCAAGCAATGCTTTCTGATCCTATGGAAATTAGAGATTGGAATTATTCAGGTTTACCAGCAGATGAACTTTCAATAGAAAATGCAATTATTACAGTTCGTGCTAAAAGATGGCCTTTAATTATTGATCCTCAAATGCAAGCTAATAAATGGATTAGAAATTATTATAGAAAACAAAAAATAAACTGTTATAAAATTACTAATAAGAATTTATTCAATTTATTAAAGAATTCAATTATGAATGGTTATCCTTGTCTTATTGAGAATGTTGAACAAACACTTGATTCATCATTAGAACCTATTTTGGCTAATCAAGTATTTAAACAAGGTGCTGGTTATTATCTTTCTATGGGAAGTGATAAACCTATTCAATTTACTCCTGGATTTAAATTATTTATGACTAGTAAAATGGCAAATCCACATTACTTACCTGAATTATCTATTAAAGTTACTTTAATTAACTTTACTGTTACAAGGAAAGGTTTAGAAGATCAATTATTAGTCGAAGTTGTTAAACATGAAAGACCTGAATTAGAAGCTCAAAAAGATGAAACTATGTTATCAATTAATAATGGTAAAAAGATGATTTCTGATTTAGAAGCTTCAATTTTAAATCTTGTTAATGCTGCTGGAAGTGATATTTTAGATAATGATATTTTAGTTGATAAATTAGAAGAATCTAAAATTCAATCTGCTAAAATTAAAGAGGAATTAGAAAAAGCTGAAGTAACTGCTAAAACAATTAATAAAGAAAGAACTTCATATCATCCTATTTCTGTTAGAGGTTCTATTTTATATTTTGCTATTGCTTCTTTAGCTAATATTGATTCTATGTATAATTATTCTTTAGAAT
>JAEEGK010020985.1_pt1 | contig 13839 bp, 8 predicted proteins | sample 8958771 | NCBI WGS metagenome assembly JAEEGK01 (sample SAMN16246547, study PRJNA631951) | gut metagenome | biome: gut microbiome; feature: rumen; material: SC-attached | host: Bos | place: Iran: Karaj | collected 2018-10 | reverse complement strand
CCCAATCCCCAATCCCCAATCCCCAATCCCCAATCCCCAATCCCCATATTTGATTATGAATTTAAATTTTATATATTTTTCATATTATTTTAAATTTAAAATTTTATAAATTAAATTTAAATTAATTTAAAAATAAAAAAACGTATTTATATATTTATATTAAAATATATATTAAATTAAAAAAAAGAAAAAAATTTTCTTTAAATAAAAAAATATTAATTTCAATCTAAATAAAATATTTATACTATTATATACATAACAAAAAAAAAACATTTTTATTAATATAATAATTTTTATTATTATTATTGAGAATATCTTTTCTGCATATTTTTTCTAACTTCATCCAATTCAAAAGTCACATCCAAACCTTCTCTTTTCACAATCTTTAACAAATCTTCCAACAAATAATTCAATTCATTATCATTTTCATCACCTTCAAAATCACTTATATTTAATCCATTTTTAGGTTGTAAACTATAATTTTCTTCTATATTATCAATAATAATTGTTTTAGTTAAATCCCTTCCTAATAAACTTAAATCTTTTATATTAAAACCATTAACAATACTTGTATGTTGTCTATATAATTTTCCACTTATTTTATCTTTACAATCAAGACCATCAATCACAATATCAGCATAATATTGTGTACTTGCAGTGAATATTATAATTTCACAATATTCACTTAAAACATTTATAAAATTTTCTGTTCCCATTCTTACTTTAACATAAGCATCATCTTCATTTTCATCTTCTTCACAATAATGAACTAAAGTTTCATCAAGGTCTAAAACTAATGTATATTCTTTTGTTGAAGTTTTTTCAGGAAGAAATGGAGGATCTGGTTGAGGAATGTTGAAAGAATCCTCAATATTTGTGTTATCTTGTAAAATATAATTATTATTATTAATCGTTGTATTATTATTAATAGAAGTATTATTATTATTATTTGTGAGACAATCATTTGCATTATTATTATTATTATTGTTTAAATTATTATTAATGTTATTGTTTTCAATAATTTCATTTTCATTATTAATATTATTATTTATATTAAAATTTATTGTATCTAAAATAGTTTGATTATTATTTAGATAATTATTTACTACATCAATAAAATTTAAATTTTTATCTAAATTAAAAATATCAAAAATAATTTTTGTTATTTTTCTATTAATATAATTTAATTTAGTTAATAAACTTAATAAAATACTTTTAATAAGTTTATTTTGTAAATGAAAATCACTATTGAATTTATCATTATTAATTCTTTCCTTATTAACTTCAATTAGAACTAATAATTTATTGAATTCATTATTATTATTAATATGATTAAAATTTTGAACAACAACATTAACAATAAAAAGAAAATTAATATGAGAATAATAAAGACAATTATTATAATCATTTAATTCTAAATCAGATAAATTTTTATATTTATTTAAAAATAAAATAGATAATAATAAACATAATTCTCGTCTTAAAAATTTATTAAATTCAATATTGTTTTTAAATGCATTTCCTAGAATATTTTTATCAATAATATTTTTTATAAAAAAAGAAGCAATTTTTTCTTTATAAAAAATATTTTTTAAAAAATTTCCATTAAAATCTTTTATTAATTGTTCATAAAATTTTTCATTTTCATTTAAAAAACTAAAATCAAAATTTTCAGTATTAATTTTATATATAATATTTTTATTTTTTTTTTCTAATAATTCATATTTTTCAATTGAAATTTTTTCATCAAGTTCTATTAAATTACTTTCACTTTGTGTAATTTTATGATTATTATATCGTTTTAAACTTTTTGATAATAAATCATTAGAGAATTTCCTTTCTATAATTTCTGTTTTTTTAACTTTAACCCAATTTGGTCCATATAAATGTATTGAATTTCTTGATTTATTTGATTTTATTGTGTTATTATTATTATTAATTATATTATTATTATTTATATTATTATTATTAGTATTATTAATTAATGGTTGATTGAAATTATAAGGTTCTGTGATTACATTTGAAATACTATCTTTAAGAGTTTTAAAATTTTTACTTTTATTATTATTACTATTATTATTATTGTTTTTTATTGAATTATTGTTATTATTATTATAAATTTTGGAATTGATTCCTTGATTTGTAGAAATTATAAAATGATAACGTTCACTTATATTTAAATAATTTGAATTTTCATTTTGATTCATTTTTAAATTTAATTTATTATTTAATTTTTTTATTAATTAATTTTTACAATTATAAAAAATGAATCATTAAAAATAATTATATAATTAAAATAAAAATATTTCATTAATATAATAAATTAAATTTAGCTTTAAATGAATTATATATTAATTTTAGATATTTATTATTTATAAATTTTGTTTAAGCCAATTTTATAAAAAAAATAATATAAAATATTGAATATTTTTAATAATATTTCTTTAAAAATTATCTTTTTTAAAAAAAATTAAATTATATAGAAATTTTTAATTATAATTTTTTAATAAGTAAAATAAAATATACCAAAATTTTATCTATATGTTAATTTTTATATAATTAAAAAAAATAAAATTATTATTTAAACCACAAATAATTAATAAAAATAATTTTAATTTTTTTACAAAATCATTCACAAAGAATTTAATAAAAAAAATTAAAAAAAAATGATTTCAAGTATTATATCTAATTTATATCTTTCAAAAAAAAAGATTTTTATAGATGGAATTCCATTAAATACAACAAAAGCACAAATAATTAATTTTTTTAAGCAATATGGTGAAGTTGATTATTGTGTAATAAATACAGATAAATACACTAATGTTTCAAGAGGTTTTGGTTTTTTAATTTTTAAAAATTCTATTAGTGTTAAATATTGTTTAAATGATAAAAAAAATCATTATATAAATGGAAAATGGGTCGAAGTTAAAAAAGCAAGTAATAAAAAAAAAAAGAAAAAAAATTTTTACAATTTTTTTGATGGAAAAAAGATTATTTATCCAATTTATGAAAAAAAAAAAAAGAAATTTAATGATTATAAATTAAAAAAAAATTTTTTTGGAAATAATAATAATTATCTTAATAATCTTATGATTAATAACAATATTACAAATAATAATAATAAAATTAATAATAATGTTATTGACAATAATATTAATATTAATACTTTTTATATGCCTATTCAACAAATGAATTTATTTGTTTATCGAAATGAAAAAGAAAAGAAAAAAAAAGAAGAAACAAATTCTTTTTATAAAAAAAATAATTCAAGTACAGAAGCAGAAACAAAGGGAAGTAGTAATAATATTTTTAATGTAAAAAATTATAATAGTAATAATTATATTCATAAAGATATTAATGATGATATAATTAATAACAATAATAATAACAATAAATTAAGTATTTCATTTGATGAGAAAGAATTTATTAAAAATTTAAAAAATGAATTTTTTCCAAATGAAAATAATAATAATATCAACAATAAAAAAACTTTTAATTTAAATAACATTTCAAATAATATTCATAGTAAAGATAATAAAATTAAAGAAATAAATAATAATAATAATGATAATAATAATATAAAAAATAATAATATCAATATTGATAATAAAAAAGACAATAATGATAATAATAATGATTATAATAAAAATATTAATCAAAAAAATATAACGAATGAATTTACTAACAAAAATCCAAATTCAAATGATGATATTATTAATAATAATCAAAATAATTATAATAATAACAATAATAGTAATAATAATAGTAACAATAATGTAAATAATTTAAATTTTTTAACGAATAACCAAACACAAGAAATGTTTCAAAATTATTTTAATAATTGCATTAAAAATCCAAAACTTTTTAATTATTTTCATTATAAACTTTTTGATGTAAATGGAGAAGAAATAAGCAAATTAAAATCTTATGAAAATAACGAAAAAATAAAATTATTTAAAAATGAAGAAGATGGAAGTTCTTCAAACAACGAAAATAATGTTGAAAATTCATCTAGTTCAAATAATATGAAAAATACAGATAGTGTAAAATCTAGTAGTAATAGTTATAATAGTCCGCTTATATCCAGTGATAATAATAGTAATAATTCAAATAGTAATAGCAACAATAGCAATAATAGCAATTTAAATAGTATTAGAAATAAAATTAATGATAATAATAATATAGTGAATAAAAAAAGTAACAATAATAAAGTAGATAGTATTTATAGCAATTCATTTAGTAATAAAAGTAGTGATAATAGTAATAAAATAAGTAATAATAGTAATAATAAAAGTAGTGATAATAGTAATAAAAATAGTAATAATAGTAATAATAAAAGTAGTGATAATAGTAATAAAATAAGTAATAATAGTAATAATAATAGTAGTGATAATAGTAATAAAATAAGTAATAATAGTAATAATAAAAATAATGACAAATCAAATAAAGAAAGAAATAATGAATGATAATAAAAGTAATATATATTTTTTATATGTAAAAGTATTATTATATAAATAAGCAAAGTACAAATATATAATCTTCTATCTTTTAAAAAATTTATATTGAATGATTATATATTTAACTATAAATATTTATTTATTCTAATATATATATGTTTAAAATCTATAATATAATTAATTTGATAATATAATATTTTTATTTTAATTATAATTTTATGAATAAAATTTAAAATATAAGAAAAATATAAATATAATTTTTTTAATTAAGTTTAATTTAAATTTTGCTTTAATTAATAATTTTATATAAATTAAAATTAAAAATTAAATTTAATAATTATTTTAATTTATTTATTAATTGATAATTATAATTAATCATAATTAATAAAAATCATATTTATTTACCTACATATCTTTAAACCTTTATTATTAAAAAATATAATTTTAATTTAAAATATTAAATTGAAATACAATGCCTTATAACATAAAAAAATTTAATTATTTTTATTATTTTTATTTTCTTCATTATTAATATCATTAGTTTTATTATTATTATTATTAATATTATTAACATTATTAACATTATTAAAATCCATTCCCATCATCATCATATTTCTCATATTTCCCATGGCATTTACATCCATGAATCCCATCATAGGATTCATACCCATCATCATAGGATCAAAAGTATTAGGATTCATCATCATTGGATTGAACATATTATTATTAATATTATTTTCATTTTGTTTTGAAAAAATTAAATTATCACTTTTTGTTCTTAATTCAGAATCTCCATGTGCAAATGTACATAACGTTCCATATCTACATGTACCATCTTTTTCCCAATATTTACATTTTACTATTTTATAATTTTGAGGATTTGGCCCTTTTTTAGATGTTCCTGTTGAATTTATTGGAGAACGAAGTTCTTGTGGACCATGTGCGAATTGACATTTATCACCAAATTGACAACCTTTTTGCGAATTAAAATGTTTACATAACATTGTTTTATATTTTGTAGGATTATTATTTGTTATATTTGGAGTTAAATTCATTTTTTTATTTTAAATATATTTATTATATTTATTTTTTTATTAGAATTATTTATTATAATTTTTATTAAATTTTAATTTATTTATTTATTTTTAAGTTAAATGATTATTTTTAATAAAATAAAAAATTTTTAATTTTAAATATTTTATTTAATAATTTCTTTTTAAATTTCAAAACATTATAATTTCAATAAATTTGTTTATAACTATTTTAAAAGATTCAATTTATATATTTAATTTAATATTAATTTAAATAAAATAAACTAACAATATATTAATATATTTTTTAAAATAATGAATAAAATATATTTTTTCTTTTTGATATTTTATAATTTTATATTGATTAATAATCAGAATAAAATAAACAAGGAAGAAGAAAAAAAATTAATTTTCGTATATTCTCATTTTCGTCATGGGTCTCGTTCACCTAATTATTTAGATTTAAAATTAGAAGATTATTTTGGATTAAAATGGGATAATCAATATGAATTATTATCAACAGGAGAGAGAATGCATTATATAATAGGAATTCACAATAGATTTCGTTATATTAATGAATTAAAATTTTTATCTCCAAAATTTGATGCTCATGAAATTTATGTAATATCATCAAATTATAATAGAACAATTAATAGTGCATTATCTCAATTACAAGGTCTTTATCCTTTAAATTCAGGACCTGATTTAAATAAAACACAACAAGAATTTAGTTCACCTCCTATTAAAAATATGTCCAAAGAAATTAAAGAAGAAATTGAAAAATTAAATGCAAATAATTACTCTCTTCCTGAAAAAATGGGAATGTTTCCTTATCATATTTTTCAAGATAAAGATTATAAATTTATTACTTTTGATTTACCATTTTGTATTGATGAAGTTAATAAAATAAATATAAAAAATTTAAATAACAATAAAGATATTAAAGAAATATTAAAATATTTCGATGAAAATTATAAAAGTAAATTAAAAAAATTATTTGATGATAAAAATAAAAAAGTAAATTTTACTCCTTTAGATTATGTAAATATTTGTGATCAATTATATTCAGGAATATTTGATGGTCGAGATTTTTTATTTTTAAAAGAATATAATATAGAACAAGAACAATTTTTAAAAGATTGTAAGAATTTTTTATGTATTTTTTTATTTAATTACACATTCGGAGATGAATCTAAAAAAGTTTTACATTTGACTAATTCTCCAGTTTTAATTCAATTATTATTTTATATTAAAAAAATAGTTTATTCTGATATAAATGACATTCCTATTAATTATAAAGATTTTTCAATTCCAAAATTTGTTATGATTTCAGGACATGAAAGTACAGTAGGAGCATTAGAATTACAATTAAAAGAAATGTTTAATATTTCTAAATTTGTTCAATATCCTGAATTTGCATCCAATTTAGTTTTGGAAGTTTATAGAATAAATAAAGATAAAAAAGATTTCAGTGATTATGTTGTAGAATATTATTTTAATGATGAATATATTATTACTATTAATCTCAAAAAATTTATTGATGTTATAACCGATTATATTTGGAGCGATGATGAAGTTGAAAAATTTTGTAATTTTAAAATATATAAAAATAAATTAAAAATAAAAAAATATCATTTATGGCTATTAATTGTGATTATATTAGTAATTATTTCAATATTTGTAAATATTGTTTTAATTTTAAATTGTGTAAAATTTTATAAAGAAAATAATATAAGAATAAAAAATACTTAATAATTTAAATAAAATCTTTAAATAATTTAAATCTTAATATTTAATATATAGATAATTATATAAGATTGTTTAATTAAGAATTAATTCAAATTAATATTTAATTTAAATTCAATAGTTTTTAGTTAATATTTTTATTTATTATTATTTCAAAAATAAATTTTTATATATGAATAATATTGAAAATGATAATATTGATTGTTCTATCCCATGTCATTTTTTTATAAAACAATTATCAAGTTGTCCAACTAAACCAATAGATATATTTCATCCATTTAATTTTACAAAATCTGATTTTCATGAATTATTTATGGTTCTTTTATCAATGACACCTTATCCATGTTGTTTCTTGATATTATTAATTTCTACTTATTTTAAAACAACTCGTTCAATATCAATATTATTAATGGTTTTTATGGAAAATTTTATTGTAGAAATATTAAAAAACAATTTAAGAGATCCAAGACCTAATTATAAATGTAATCATCAATTTGGAAATCCCTCAAATCACACCAGCTTTTTTACATGTATTGTTTTTTGGTTTATTATAGAAGAAATTTTTACCCCATTTAAATTTCAATGTAAATATAAAGTATATATTTATCCTTTATTTATTTTTTATCCTTTTATTATTTATTCAAGATATTATTTACATTATCATTCAATTGAACAAATAATTTATGGATTTTTTTTAGGAATTTTTGTTGCATCTTTTTGGTATTATTTAGTAATAAATGTTATATTAAAAACTAATAATCCAATTAAAAATTTTTTTATTAATATAAAATTAAAGAATACTTTAACAAATGATATATTAATAAATTTAAATATAAATAATTTAGATGGTGAAACAATAGATGAAGAGTTATTACAGCAATATGAAGAAATTATAAAAAAAACTAAAAAATTAGATAAATTAAAAGATGATTTACATAAAATTACAAATAATATTAAAAATATGGAATTTTTAAAGGAACAAGAAAAATTACTTAAAGAAAAAAAAATTAAATATAATAACATTAATAAAAATTTCAATAATGAAGAAAATAAAACTGCAAATGATTTAGATTAAAATAAATTATAAATATAAAATATTTAATTCAAATAATTTAACTTAAAAAATAATCTAATATAAATAAATATATTATATCAAAAAATAATTTATAAATTTTAATTATTAAAAATAATAAAAAAATGTTAGAAAAATCAAACAAAAAAATATCAGATAAAGAAGAATATTCATCTCTCACTCATAAAAACAATATTAAAGAAAATAATAATAATATAAAAGGAGCAAAAACATATAATTTAAAAAATAAAATCTCATTTAATAGAACTGAATCCACAAAATTAAATGAAAATACATCAAATTCACCATCAAAAAAATTAAATAAATTTAAAATGTCAGAACAACTCTCTTTTAATGAATTAAATAAAACTAATATAAATAATAATAATAATAATAATATAGATTATATCAATAATTTAAAAAATAATAATTCTGATGAAGATTCTAATTCATTTCAAATTCCATTAAAAATTCAAAAAGAAAAAGAACATATTCCCATAACAGATTATGAAACTTTTTTATTAAAACGTGAATTTAAACATGGTTCTCCAGTTTATTTAAATGTTTATCATGTAGCAAAAATCATAAATTTAATTTTACAAATATTTGGAATAGGTATATATCATACAACATTAGAAATTAATGATTATGAATATTCTTTTGGACTTACTAATAAAGATGTTGCAGGAATATTCAAAAATAATTCAGGTGAATTAAAAAAAAAATTAAAATTAAAAGAGAAAATATATTTAGGAAATACATTATATGATATGCAAACAATAAATAATATCTTATATTTACAATCTCCCTATTGGATGGGAAGAACTTATGATCCTTTTGTTAAAAATTGTAATCATTTTACTAAATTTTTTGCAAAAATAATTTTAAATAATATTGTAAATTATCCTTTATACATCAATAGATTAAGTAAATATGGAATGTTTTTTTCTAGTTTTTATCCACCTATAAAAAGAATTTATGGCTATTTTGCTGGAAAAATTACTAATGAAAATTTTATTGTTTTAGGAGATATAAATTTAAAAAATTTATCTGCAAAAAATCTTAGTAAAATTAATATTAATGAAAATAAGAAAGAAATGAATAATAAGATAGATAATAATAATTTAATAAATAAATCAAATAATAAAATATGTGATAATAAAGAATTTAGTAAATCAAATGAAAGTAAAAATAAAAATAATGAAATTGAAATAAATAATAACGAAATAAATATTGATATTGATAGTGAAAATAAATCAGATGATAGTTCAGGAGAAGATAAATATGATATAATTTTTCAAAAATTATTTTTCATGGATCCTTTCAAATTTAATAATGTTATTAATTATTCATATATATTAAAAAAAACAAAATATAATGTAAGTTTAAATTCATTTTTTTCAAAATTAAAGGATGCCGAAGATTTTTTATTTACAATTGATAACAATAGAAATAATTCAGTAATTTTTAAACAAGCTGAATCAAAATTTTTATCAACTTTAAGTATATTAAATGAATTTGAAAATAGTAAAGAAAATCCATTAAATAAATATTTATTAAAAAATTTAATTAATAAAAATTTTGAACAATATAATATTTTTAAAAAATATCCAAATTTAACAACTTTTTTAAAAGTAAAAATTTATCATGATATGAATTTTTTATTTTATATTAGTGGAAATATGAAAAAACAAGAAAAAGTTTATTATAGCTTAAATTATATAGATAAAGATTTTAATATAGATTATTATGCTTATTTTAGTTTTTCATATATTAAATATAAACAATATAAATATCCAGAATCTGAAATTTTATTGGAAGAAGCTATTGAATTATCAACTAAAGATAATAATAATGAATATAATTTGATGTTGAATAAATTTAAAGAATTTTTTCTTAATTAAATTATTTTTTAAAAAATTATTTATTTATAAATATAAAAATAATATAAATAAATAATTATTATATAAAAATATAATAAGAATTAAAAAATTAGAATCAATTTTTTAATTATATATTTATTAAAATAATTAATTATATAAATTATTTTAATTACTTTTTATCTTAAAAAAAGTAAACAAATTATATTTAAATTTATATAAAATAAAAATATAAATTAAAATAATTATTTAAATATTATTTAAATAATAAAATTAAAATAAAATACAACAATTATTTTCATTTTTTATATTATTTCCATTTAATTTTTTAATTAAATCACTAAATTGTTTAGTATATTTTGGTTTAATTAAATTTCTACAATTAAAAGATTCTATAATACATTCATCACCAAATCCTCCAATAAATAATAATTTTTTATCAACAGTAGGTAAAAAAAAATTACAATTAATATTATTTTCTATATTAGATTCATTTAAAAATATTTTTATATTTAAGTTATCATTTCCAGGTTCTAATATAATTAATTTAACTAAAAATAAATCCTTATCAATATATTTTTTATTTTTATATGTTTTATTATAATTAATAAGTTGTTGTTTTGTTAAAACTTTATATTTTCCATTGTACATTATTCCTAAACTTATATATATATTTTGACTAAAACTTTTTTTAGATATTTCAATTATACTACTATTATCTTCATATATATTTTCAGAACATCTCAAAAATAACCAAAAAGAACTTTCACCTTTTAATGTAAATAAACTTTCTATTTCACAATTACATATATAATAATCAATAAAATCTTGGCTTCGATATATAATATTCTTTAGTTCAATATTTGTATTTTTTATTCCATCCGAATCATCTATTTTACTCCAATTATTATTTACAATTTTTGGAAATTCTTCATTTTCTGTTCCAATTATTTCTTTGTTTTCTACATAAAAAGAATTATAATCCCAAAATAAATAATTATTATTAAATAAAGATATATTCTTATTACAATTTAAACTTATATCCAATTCAATAACATTTCTATTTTTTCTTTTATTTTCTTCTTTTAATTGTTTGATTTTAAAATTTCTTTCTGTATAAATATCTTCTGTTAATATTGGTTTTTCAGTAAATGTTTTAGAAGTTCTTATTGTTTCAACATCAAATAGATTATCAACACTCCTCATCATATTGTTCAAATTAATTAAATCTTTATCCAAATCAAAATTATAATTTGAAAAGTTTTTTTTATAATAATTTTTATTTCTTTTCATTTATTTATTTAAACAATTTAATTTTAAATATTTAAGTAATTAATATAATAATATTTTATTTTATAAATTTTTTTCATATGAATAAATTAATTATTATTAATAAATATTTTATTTTTTTATTTCAAACTTATTTATATATTATTGTTTTTATTTAAATTTAAAAAAATTATTTTAATGAATCAATCAATAAATAAATTACTTCAGGTTAAATATATTGATAAAAATAAGAAAATATATGATGAAACAATAAACTGTGAAATAAATTATGATATTTTTTTAGATAAAGTATATAATATTTTTTCAATCAAAGAAGAAGAAAAAGATTTTTTAGAAATATTTGTTTGTTATACTGAAAATTCTAAAGCTATTTTAACTCCTGATGAATATAATAATTTTATTAATTATGCTGATTTTATAATAAATATTGAAATAATATATAATAGTGAAAAAAAATTATTTACTTCACAAGATAATATATTCAGAAACACTGTTATTGATTTAATTAATGAAATAAAACTTCCAAATAAAGAAAGTGATAAAAATTTAATTAAAAATATAAATACTCTTAAATTAAATGATATTAGTAAAGAAAATTTATCAAACAAAAATTTAATTGAAAGCTTTGAAGAGCAAAAATTACTTAATTATGATGATTTATCAAATAATATAAAAAAATTAAATAATGAACTTTATGAAAAAATATATAATAATTTAACAAATAAATATAATGAAATGTTTACAAAATTAGAGAATAATATAAATAACAAAATAAACGATATAAAAAATAGTATATTAAATATAAATAATAATTTAAATGATAATCATAATAATATAAAAAATTTAATTGAAAAAATTAATTTAGAAAATAATTTTAAAGAAATTAAAATATCAAATGGTAAATTTGAAGCTAAATATAATAAAATAATAGATGAAATAAAAGAAATTAAAAAAGATTTTTTATCAATGACTAAAATTTTAAAAAGTTTTAATTTAAATAATGATGATTTGAAAAGAAAAAATGAAATTACAACTTTGAAAAATAATAACGAACAAAAAAGCAAAAAAAATTTTAATGAAAATATTATTGATAATAATATTAATAATGATTCTAACAAACCAAAATATTCTGTTGAATATATTAATTCAGAAGAAACTATTGATTATAATGAATTGGAAAACAATAATTGTCATTTTTGTGTTAAATTTAAAAATAATGGAAATATTCCATGGCCAAAAAAATCTAGATTATGTTTTATAAAAGATAATAATGATCAAGAAGAAGGATTATATTTTGAACCAAAAGAAATAAACAATGGAATACCTATTTCACCAGATTTTGAATGTAGTGAAAAAATTTTAATAAAAAAACAAAAAAACTTCAAACGCCAGCAAGAATATTTTATACCTTTTGAAATTAGAGATGAAAATGATAATAAATTAAATTATAATCAAACTGGCTTGGTTAGAATTACAAATAAATTTAATAGTAAATATTGAAATTAGTTTCTATATTTTTTAAATATAGAATAATATTATATTTATTTATATTAACTAAAGATTGATTATATTATTTATATTTTTTATTTTAAAGTAAAAATTAATAAATTTAAATATTATTTAATTATTATGAGTACTAATATCAAATTTATTTTAAAATAAAAAAAATTTAATAATTATATAAATTATATAATATTTACTTTATCTAAAAAAAATATTAAAAATTTAGTGAATAATATCAACAAAAAAAATTAGAATAATTCAGAAAGAAAAGTTAAAGAAAAAATACAATTATGTATTTTTAATAGGTAAAAAATATAATATTAGTTATAACATTAAAAACTAAAGAAAAAAATTATATTGATGAAGAATAAAAAATATAAAAATTATTATCTTATTTTTAATTTAATTAATATATTTTATTTATATTTTTACCCAATTCATAAATATTTAATTTTGGAATAAACACCTTATTCTTCTTTATATCTGTTTTATTTCCTATATTATTATTTTGATAATTATTTAAAAAAATATTACTTAAAGTTCCTAAAATGAAATATGTTGTGAATAATTTTTCTTCAGATAAAACTTTCTTTCTTATTGCTATTAAATAATATACATTATTTTTTTTAAAACAACATAAATAATAATATAAAATTTGTTTAATTGTTATTTTCTTATAATTAATAATATTTTCTACAGGTGAAGATGATTTATTTATTTTGGGAGTACTATTTTCAATTATTTTATTATATAAAGGAGTGATACTGTTAAATTCTGAATTATTTTTTGAATCAATTTTTTGTTCTTCACTAAGTTGAAAAGGAAATTTATTAATTGATATTAAATTTGTTTTTTTTAAT
>JAEEGK010020981.1_pt1 | contig 13841 bp, 11 predicted proteins | sample 8958771 | NCBI WGS metagenome assembly JAEEGK01 (sample SAMN16246547, study PRJNA631951) | gut metagenome | biome: gut microbiome; feature: rumen; material: SC-attached | host: Bos | place: Iran: Karaj | collected 2018-10 | reverse complement strand
CTGAATGTCGTTTTCTGCTGCAGCCTCAAAAATGGATTCGGTATTACGGGTTCGCCAGGCGCTTTCAGAACCGATTTGAGAGAATCCTAAAATTAATTTTTCATGCTGAGCTTCTGGAGTTTTATTTTGCTTCGGCTTATTATTAATTATAAAAAATAAAAGAAAGAGAAGGGTAAGAATGAAAATCGTAACAGAGAAAAGCTGAATTTTTTTAATTTTCGCATTCATAAATCGTTTAACTATTTTAAATGCAAACAATTCTGAAGTCAACAAAAAAAACGGCTGATAAAAATCAGCCGTTTTTTATGAATTAAGAATAAAGAGTTAGAGTCTTTCTTTAATTGCAGCAATGAACTGCCATGAATCAAGAACTTCTTTTGCTGCAGGTTCTGCAATTCGGGCAATATCACCTGTCATATAGCCTTCTTCGATTGTCTGAAGAGTTGCTTTTTCAAGACGTTTTGCAAAGTCTGTGAGTTCTGGAGTTCCATCCAGTTCGCCGCGTTTTGCAAGAGCTCCTGTCCAGGCAAAAATTGTAGCTACAGGGTTTGTAGAAGTTTTTTCACCCTTGAGGTAGCGGTAATAGTGCTTCTGAACAGTTCCGTGACTTGCTTCATATTCGAAGTTTCCGTCAGGGCTTACAAGAACAGATGTCATCATAGCGAGAGAGCCGCATGCTGAGGCAATCATATCACTCATAACGTCACCGTCGTAGTTCTTTGTTGCCCACATGAAGCCACCTTCACTGCGCATAACACGAGCAACAGCATCATCAATCAATGTATAGAAATATTCGATGCCGGCTGCGTCAAACTTAGCCTTGTATTCATCATCAAAAATACGCTGGAAAATTGCCTTGAAGTTTCCGTCATAAGTTTTGCTGATTGTATCTTTTGCACCAAACCATACGCTGATTTTGCGGTCGAGGGCATAAGTAAAGCAACAGCGTGCAAAGTTTTCGATAGAGTTATCGAGGTTGTGGATGCCCTGAATAATTCCAGGACCACTCATATCCATAATTGTCTTACGGATTTCCATTCCATCTACACCTGTAAATACAAGTTCTGCACGACCTGCTGTAGGACATTTGATTTCGCAGTTTTTATAAACATCACCATAAGCGTGACGTCCAAGAACAATCGGCTTTTTCCAGCAGCTTACAGTTCCGTGAATATTGTTTACAAAGATTGGCTCGCGGAAAACTGTTCCGTCCAATTCTGCACGGATAATTCCGTTAGGGCTAGGTGTGAGCTGTTTGAGATGATATTCTTCTACACGTGCCTGATTTGAAGTAATTGTTGCACACTTTACACCAACATGAAGACGTTTGATTGCGCTAGCTGCTTCATAAGTGATTTTGTCATCTGAATCATCACGGCTCTTTAAACCTAAATCGTAATATTCTGTTTTTAAATCAACGAACGGTAAAATCAACTCGTCCTTGATAACCTTCCATAAAACCCTTGTCATTTCATCGCCGTCAAGTTCGGCGATTGCATTTTTCATCTGAATCTTTGCCATAATAAGAATATTATATAGAAAATTAAGCTTATTAGGAAGTAGCAGAAGAATTTATTGCAGAAGATTTATAGAACAAATCAGCAGTAAAAATTTTTAAAATGTCCTTTTTGTCCACGCCAGACTGCATAAAAATCATCACGCTTGCCCCAGAAAAAAAGGCCTTCGGTATATCTGCACCAGTTATCACCCTGGAGACCAGTTTTTAAATCAAAAAGGGCACTTGCAAGAATAATTACGTGACTGTCATGAGAACAGATTATGTCAAGCTTGTCAGCGTCACTTTTAATGTCAAATATTGCGTCCAAAACAGGCTTTGCTTCCATTTCAAGCGAAATACCCTTTGTACTTTCACTGTCACCAGTTTGAAGGCAGTGAAAATATTCAAACCAATCCAGACCGCCATTGGCCCTGCCAAAAGGATTGCCTGCAAGCTGATAAAAACCTTTTTTTACAATTATTTCGGGCATTTTCTCAGGCTTAAACTGTGGTTGGATTCCTTTATAGATTTCTCTTATAGTCTGCTGACAGCGTTCCACCATGCTGGCCCCAAGTAAGCCTATTTTTTTATCTATTGAAGCTCCAATTTTATTTGCGAGCTCTATTCCTTCAGGAGTTAATAATAATTTTGAATAATCTCCATCTGGAGGATTGTCGTATCTGATTGAATGACGTAAAAACAGCTTGATGTTTTGATTTTCTGGAAGATTTTTTGCTGCAGTAATCATATCATCTAAAGGAGAATAAAAGTTCATAACAAAATTCATTGTATAATAAATCAGAAAAAAAAGGAATTAGACTTATTTTATAAAATCCTTTATACTGTTTTTGTCGTCAATATCAGAGGTAAATAGATAATGAATAATTGCCTTCGAAAGATAAAAAGACTGGAAAAACTTTTTTCAGACAATTTTTATAACGGAAGCGGAAAAACAGCCTTTAATATAGAAGAAGGAAATATACCGATTATGGTATCAGCTCCACATGCAATAAATCAATTCAGAGACGGAAAAGTAAAATATGCTGATATGTATACTGGCGGAATTGCTAAATATCTTCATGAAAAAACAGGCTGCCATGTAATTTATTCCTGCATGTATACCGAAAGTGATCCCAATTATGATGAATTTGAAGTAAATAAATACCAGAAAGAATTACTTGAATACGTTAATAAACATAATATTCTGCTTTTACTTGATATTCATGGGGCGGCAAAAGAAAGGGATTATGCTGTCGAAATGGGAACAGCGCCTTCTATTGAACAGTTATCTGAAAACTCTCCTGAAAATCTCTTAAAACATCCAAATGCTGAGGACCCTTCCCTGCTTCAATATAAATTTATCGATGACATAATCAGAATTATTTTAGAAGATAAATTTAAAAATCATTCAATTGCAAAAAAAAATATAGAAAAAAATATTTTATTTTATGCCGGAGATCAGAATACAGTAACAAAATCAATTTCTGAAAAAAGCAATACAGCCTGTATTCAGCTTGAAATTAACGGTGAATATAGAAATCCTGATAATCAGAATGAATTTATAAGTCTTGTCGAATCTTTAATTGCTATCATTAATTTTTTTAGTAAAATTGACTGGAAAGAAAGACCGCAGAAAATTATAGAAGAATGTATTCGCAGTCAGGGATAAATTATGAAGTTACGTGGCTATATAATTGAAAAATACAACTGCATGAAAAACGCCTATACCTGTAACAGACTTGTTTTGGAAGCAGAAAAAGCCGCTATAGATTTGCAGATAATCGGAATACATGACACAGTAGTTACTGAAAAAGGGATTTTCAATAACGGGAATCAATTGCAGGCCTGTGATTTTGTAATCAACCGTTATAAATGGGGGCAGACAAAAAATGAAATCAACAAGCTGGCCAAAAAAACTTATAATTCTATAGAACCCTTTAATATTTATATAAATAAGTTTGAACAGATAAAAAATCTTCATTCCAAGGCTTTTCTTATTCCAAAAAACTGCATGGGAACGGCCCTACTTTCTTATGATTTTCTGTCAGATTATCTTGGATCCCCTTTTGTAGCAAAAGGACTTGAAAGTTCCATGGGAAATGAAATCTTTTTGATTGAAAATGAAAAAGCCTACAGGGAGCTTGAAAATAAATTTGGTAAAGATAAAGAATGGCTCTTTGAAGAATTTATCAGTTCAAGCTTTGGCCGGGACATTCGTTTTTATTCTATCCGTGGAAAGGTCATTGCCTGTATGCAGAGAAAATCAAAGGAAGATTTTAGGGCTAATGTTGCGCTTGGAGCCAGTGTTGAACCATACGAAATTACTCCGCAAATTAAAGAAATTGCCCGTGATATCTATGAAGAAACAAAACTTGATTTTTTAGGAATTGATTTACTTTTTGGTGAAGATAAGCCCTATTTTTGTGAAATAAATGTAATGCCAGGACTGGAAGGAATAGAAAGCTCTTCTGGAATAAATATTGCAAAATTAATCATAGAATGCATTAAGGGAGATTTTGCAGATGACCAAAAGTGAAGCTGAAGATTTTATATATAAATCTTATCTTAAGGCAGCAAAGTTTCAGGATTATAATCAAAAAGATTCTGAAAAACGACAGCCGGAACTGACAAAAAATCTTATCAGAGCTAAAGCAGGTACCCCTTGCACAGTCGTTACAGGAAGCAAAGGAAAAGGTTCTGTTGCAAATATGATTTCGCAGATTCTTCAGACAAAAGATAAAGTAGGTTTGATGACAAGTCCTCATATAACCGATTTTTGCGAAAGATTCAAAATAAACAGCATAAATATTTCAGATGAGGATTTTATAAAATACATCACTCTCCTTCAGCCAGATATAGATAAAATTGATTCAGAAATCGCTGAAAATGTATGTGTAAGCCCGATGGGGATTCAAACTCTTCTTGCACTTGAATATTTCAATACAGAAAAAACAGATTTTAATATTTTTGAATGTGGAAAAGGCGCAAAGTTTGATGATGTTAATAACATGCTTCATCAATATGCTGTAATAAACAGTATTTTTCTTGAACATACAAGGGAATTAGGATCAACTTTAGAAGCAATAGCAGAAGACAAATCCCATGTTATTACCGGTGAACAAAAATGCGTTTATATTGCAGAACAAACTGAAAACGTTTTTTCAATAATTAAAGAACGGGCTGATAGATTTTACGTACCTGTAAAAGTTTATGGAAAAGATTTTTCTGCAAAAAATATCAGATTTACAAATCAAGGAATGTTCTTTGATGTTGAAATAAGCAGACAGATATACAAGGATATATCAGTTCCATTACTAGGTATTCATCAGGCAAAAAACTGCGCACTTGCAATGGCTTTATGCAAGGATGTTCTCGGGGATTTTGATATTGATTCAGTCAGACAAAAATTAGCTGAATTGAACTGGCCGGGAAGAATGGAAGTGATTTCTAAAGAACCGCTTATCATACTTGATGCCTGTATCAATCCGGCAAGCTGCAAAAATATAAAAGATACGCTCAAATATCTTAAAATAAATAAAATCACTTGTGTAATTGGTATTCCTGATGATAAAGATTTTGCCGGTGTCGTAAGGGAAATGAAAGAGATTTCTGATAACTTGATTCTCACAAAATCTCAAAATCCGCATTATGTTTTTACCCAAAAGCAGTGCGAACAAATGGCAGAAGAAGGAATTAAAACCGTTTGGACTAATTCTGTGGATGAAGCAATAAAAAAAGCAAAAGAAAAATCATTACCTATAGTAATTTTAGGAACAACTTCTGTTATATCAGAAGTCAAACGCACTTAAAACAGTCGCCATAAAGCAATCTATTTTCAACATTAAACCACATTAAACAACCCATTTTTTTATTGACTTCACACATTTTCGGCTTTAAAATATTTATAATAAAAATAAAACGATTTACATAAAAAGATATGAAAGCAAAAATAAAAAAAATACAGTTTCTCTCGATTGTTATTTTTCTATTAACAGTTATCTTCCTTCTCGTTTTTATTCTTACAAAAAACACAAAGCCAAAAGTTTCTGAAGCAGAAGAAAGGACAGGCAAATTAATTCTTGGCTTTTCCCAGATTGGTTCTGAAAGTGCCTGGAGAACCCGCAATACTCAATCAATTTTTGAAGCCGCTGCAGAAAACGACATTCAAATTATTTTTGATGATGCCCAGCAGAAACAGGAAAATCAGCTAAAGGCAATACGATCCTTTATTGTTTACCAGGTAGATGTAATCGCTTTTGTACCGATAGTCGAAGACGGCTGGGATAACGTCCTTACAGAAGCAAAAGAAGCAGGAATTCCGGTGATTCTTGTTGACCGCCAGATAAATGCTGATCCATCGCTGTATGCAGGTTTTCTGGGCGAAGACGGGCTTGAAGAAGGCAGACGGGCTGCCCGTTTTCTTATAAATAAGTGCAGAAACAAAACAGAAACCGTCACAATTTACGAAATGTCAGGTACAGAAAATTCATCTGTTGTAAGAGACCGTGCAAAAGGCTTCCGTGAAATGATTTCGAAAGAACAAAAATTCCAAATCATTCATTCAGAAGACGGAGATTTTTTACGTTCAAGAGGAAAAGAAATTGCTGAAAATCTCATATTAAACAGCAGTTCAGGCAATAAAAATTATAAAACAGACGGTCTTTATTACAATAATCAAAAAATAGATGCGGTTTATTCTCATAATGATTCAATGACGCTTGGACTTTTGGATTCAATCGAAACTTACGGTATAAACACCCGAGACACAATTATAATTTCTGTAGATGCTGAACAAAAATCCATAGATGCTCTAAAAGAAGGTAAACTCAACTGTGTAGTAGAATGTAATCCAAACCTGGGACCAATGCTTATGCATCTTGTAAAACAGATTGCTGAAGGAAAATCAATTCCACGCATAACCTATAACAGCGAAACAGTTTTTACCGAAGATGATGATTTTTCGCTTTATGAACCACGCGGATATTAATGAGGAGTAAAATTGAAACACGCAAAAAGTCTCCGAAAAACCCTTCTCCTGACTTACATTTTTCTTCTTTTTATCATGCTTATTCCTTCAGTATATTCTGTTCTGGTATCACAGATTCATACGCAAAAATACAATCAGATTATTTCAAACGTAAGTACGGCAAACAGAATTAATTCCATTGCAAAAGATGATATACCTGCTGAACTCTGGGAAATAATCTGCGGAAAAAAAGAAATTGAAAAGGGAAACCAGAACAAAATGAGCGATGAAATTACGACTGGTCTTACGCTCATGCTCATGACCAGCAAAAACTCCGAAAGCCGGGGCAAACTTGAAGTTGCAAACAGAGCTAATACAACCCTTCGCCGCAACATTGATAAACTCATTGTAAACATGAAAAATGGAAGCACGGTAACACAAAACGAAGCTGCCCTTGATGAAATTAGAACCATCACTGCCCTCTTTTCTGACCTTATGCAGGACTTTATTGTAAGCGAAATTGAATCGGCAAATGAAACAAACCGCTCCCTTAGAAATACTTCTATCATTCTTACAGCAATTCAGATTTTAATTACAATACTTGCAGTTCTTACCTCTATAAACAGCTTTATTTCAGTTTCTGGTGCAATACAAAAACCAATTTCTGATATGGAAAAGCTTTCTACTAAGGTTGCCCATGGAGATTTAACTGCACGAATAGACATTCCCCACGTTGATGAACTTGATACCCTTGCAGAAAACCTGAACACAATGACAGAACAAATTGACGTTCTGATTAAAAAAAATATGGAAGAACAAAAAAACTTCCAGAAAGCCGAAATGAAAGCCTTGCAGGCCCAAATTACCCCACACTTTCTATACAATACCTTTGATACAATTGTCTGGCTTGCGGAAGAAGAACATACCGAAGAAGTTGTAAAAATAACCAAGGCCTTTTCAGACTTTTTACGTATTTCATTAAGTCGCGGTCATGAATGGATTACAATTGCCCAGGAGCTTGATCATATCAAAAATTATCTCACAATCCAGAAAATCCGATACGCTGATATTTTAAATTATAAAATTGATGCAGACGAATCTCTGATGGAGCTAAAAATCATAAAACTTGTTCTTCAGCCGCTCGTCGAAAATGCAATCTATCACGGAATAAAAAATAAACGCGGGCGTGGAGAACTTATTGTGAGCGTTCATTACACAGATGAAAGGCATGACTTTATCCAGTTTACAGTTGAAGATAATGGGGCTGGTTTTACGGAAGAAAGACTTGGACAGGTGCGCAATGAGCTAAGAACTGGAGCCCAGGATTCTGAAAAACTTTCATCTGTTTATGGTTTATATAACGTTAATAAAAAATTAAAGCTTTACTATGGTGAGCGAACTCAAGGGATTTTAATCGAATCAGAAGTTGGAAAAGGCAGTAAGATTTCATTTACAATTCCAGCAGCCACAGATATTTCAGAGGAGACAAAAAATGTATAGCGTTTTTGCAGTTGATGACGAACCAATTGTTCTCGAAGGAATCCGTTCCAAAATTGACTGGGAAGGAAGTGGCTTTACATTTGCAGGTGAAGCGACAGACGGTGAAATTGCCCTGTCAATGATTCATGAATTAAAACCGGATATTTTAATCACCGATATCAAAATGCCTTTTATGGACGGTCTCCAGCTTGCACAGGCAATAAAGCAGACTCAACCCTGGATCAAAATTATAATTTTAAGTGGACATGATGAGTTTGATTATGCAAAAAAAGCAATTTCCATAGGAATTGAAGATTATCTCTTAAAGCCTTTTACACCAGAGGAATTGCTGAGCAGTCTAAATAAAACCGCCGCCCACATCGATAAGGAAAGAAAACAGCTGTCAGATATTTCAAAATTAAGGGAAGAATTAAAATCAAGTGCGGCCCTTCTAAAAAAAGAGTTTTTGAACAATCTTGTCCACGGTTCAGCAGAGATGAGCACAGTAATTCAAAAGAGTTCAGAACTTGGATTGAATCTGATTTCGCGCTATTACAAGGTGCTTATCAGCAGAATCGAAAGCCGAACAAATAATATGCAAAATCAGCAGGAAGCCTGTTCTCTTCTTAACTCTTATTCAACAGCCATTAATGAAGCCGTTTCCTTTTTCCATCATTCAAACCTTTTAGTCTGCATTTTTAAAGGAAGTACCCAGTCAGAACTTGATGACAATACCTTCCGTGCAGCAGAGACGATTGGTCATATTGCAACAAAAAATGAGGACTGTACAGTGCTGACAGCAATTGGAAAAACAGTAGAACATCTTTCGCAGCTGAGTTCTTCTTATGAAGATGCAAAAAATATTCTTTCGCTTAGTCCCAGCTTAAAAACTACCACAATTAATTCAAATGCAGCAGCAAGTCGAATTATCAGTTCTGATGATTTAGCGGAAAACGGTGAAAGTTTTGGAAGCAGCGACAATCAGCAGGGAAACAACGGCTCTGATTTTCTTGATATAAGTGAAAACGATCCTCTTGTAGACCGCTTAAAATATGCCGGCAAAAATGATATTTCTGCAATCATTGAAGAATCAATGACTCTTATAAGAAATAATCCTGGACAGTTTAAGGTTTTTGCTTCTTACATCCTGGTAGACCTTATTTTTGCAGTTTCTAAGCTTATTGAAAAACTAGGTGGAGATGTAAAAGAACTTAAGCCCGAAATACTTCAGCGAAAGTTTATTGATGATGCAGTCCGTGACGAGCAAAACTTTACAAAGATTCTGGAAGAGGTTTTGGATTTTACCCTTGAATACCGTAATTCAAAAATGACGGGAAAATACGGTGATGTAATTCTTAAGGCAAAAAGATATATCGAAGAAAATTATGCAGACCAGAATACAACACTAACAAGTGTTGCAGAAGCTGTAGCCCTCAGTCCCAATCATTTTTCCACTATTTTCTCTCAGGAATGTAAAACTACCTTTATTGAATATCTGACTAATGTACGTCTTGAAAATGCAAAAAGGCTTATGAGAGAAACAGATATGAAGGGTTATGATATTGCCTACGAATGTGGATTTTCTGACCCGCATTATTTCAGCTATATTTTCAAAAAAAATACGGGGCTTTCGCCCCGTGAATATAAGATGACCTTTTCATCTTAAGCTGCCATATTACCTAATTTTCTCTTTCTCTGCTCAAGAATTACACTCTGCAAAAGAATAAAGAAAGCAAGCATAAGACCAGTTGTAATACTCTGCCAGTATGGTTCGCGTAAACCGGAAGCTACAACAATATTGTTGATTGTCTTAAGCGACATAACGCCAAACAAGGTTCCTACTACACTTCCTACACCACCACTAAGCAGGGTTCCTCCAATAATTGAAGAAGCAATTGCCTGCATTTCGGCACCACTTGCATTGGAAGCATTTCCAGCTCCAGTATGAAGCAGATAGCAGAAGCCGGCAATTCCAGCCAGAAGACCGCATAATACATAAGCAAAGAACTGGGTTCTCTGAACATTTATACCAAGCATAAGGGCACTTTCGCTGTTACCACCAACTGCATAAAGATTGCGACCAAAGCGAGTCCATTTGAGCATAGCCCACAAAAGCAAAACTACAAGCAGGGCAATCACAACTCCAACTTCAATGGAAGAAGGAATCCAGTTGCCGTTACGGGCGTAAGTTCCCAAAAAAGGAATATTGATATAATGGTCTTTTAGAGCAAGGAAAAGTTCATTATTTGCAGTACGAGGAACCTTACTTACAATTGTTGTCATTCCTCGGGTAAAGAACATTCCTGCAAGAGTTACAATAAAAGGCTGGATTTTTAGATAAGCAACAAAATATCCCTGAACTAAGCCCATAGCAAGACCAATTCCAAGTGCAATTAAAATTGAACTGAAGATTCCGCCGCCGTGATCCTCCATAAAAACAACAGAAGCCATTGTAATCAGGGCAACTGATCCACCTACAGAAATATCAATTCCGCCAGTAATCATAACAATTGTAAGACCACAAGCCGTAACAATCAGATAAGCATTGTTATTGAACAAATCCAGGAACTGCTGAGGATTTAAGAATCCCCCACCCCAGATAAGCATTGCTAAAAGGTACATTCCTACAAAAGTACAGATTGTAATTGTAAGAAGCAGTGTCGTATTAGAAAGCGGCTGCCTGTTTTCTTTTTTACCAAAAAGATTTGTAAATATGTTTGCCATAATTATTTAGCCCCCTTCTTTTCTACAATCTTATTTTTAAGCTGACCAAGCCAGGATTTAACAACAGGTGAACCAGCAACAACGATTATGATAATTACAATTGCCTTGTAGGCCTTTACTGCTGTAGAAGAAACCTTCATCGCATAAAGTGTAATTGTAAGGGCCTGAATTATATAAGCACCAAGGATTGAACCTGAAAGCTTAAACTTACCGCCGCCCAGTGAGTTACCACCAATTGCAACCGCAAGAATTGCATCCATTTCAATATCAAGCAAAATTGTTTCGTGATTGATAAGCCCGATTCGGCAGACATTGATTGAACCAGCCATTGTGACACAAACGCCGAGAATTACAAAAACAACCAGCTTCATCATTACAGGATTAATACCGTTGAGTTTTGCCGCTCTTTCATTAATTCCGACTGACTGAATATAAAGGCTGAGCGTTGTCTTTTTCAAAAGGAGATTTATCAGCACAATAAATATGATTACAACAATAATCGGTGTCGGGATTGCAATATGAGGAATAAATCCACCAATATAGGTAAGAAGCGGACTTTCTACATTCGGAGTTGCGCCACCGTTAATCCAATAGGCAATTGGTCTTCCTGCTGTATAGAGAATCAAAGAAGCAATCATCGGCTGAATATTAAACTTTGCAATAAGAACACCGTTGAATAAACAGAAAATAATTGCAACTAAACATGCAAGAATAAGTCCTACAAGAATTGTGCCGCCATTGATACTCCAGGCTCTCAGAACTTTTACAAAAACGGAACCTGCAATTGCGGCGGCGGCACCAATAGAAATATCCTGTCCTTTTGTTGCAGAGGTTACCAGGGTCATTCCAATTGAAAGAATAACAAGCTCAGAAGCACCATTTAGGATACTGATAAGGTTTCCTGAAAGAACTGTGTTTCCAAAATTATTTTTCTTAATTACAATCGAAAAGAAAGATGGATCTCGTATAAGATTAAAGATAACCAGAATCAGCAGAGCAACAATAGGAATTGCAAGCTGAGACTGAAACAGTTTTTTTATTTGATTAGTAATTTTATTAGCCATTTTGAGCCTTGCCTCCCGCAATAGTCTGCATAATTACATCCTGTCTTAGCATAGCATCTTTAAGTTCACCGACAATTTTACGGTCCCGCATAACAATAAGACGCTGACAAACAGAAAGCATTTCTTCAATCTCTGAAGAAATAAAGGTTACGCTTACCCCTTCTTCTGCAAGTTTAAGAACCTGCTTCTGGATTTCAAGCTTTGTTCCTACATCAATACCGCGTGTCGGTTCATCAAGAATAAGATACTGAGGATGTGTAAGAAGCCAGCGGGCAAGAATTACCTTTTGCTGATTTCCACCAGAAAGAGATTTTATAGGTGTTTCTTTAGAAGCAGTTTTTATTTGAAGCTTTTCAATAAATTCATCTGCAAGCTTTTCCTGTTCTGTGCGGGAAAGTGGTTTTGTAAATCCATTTAAAACCTGTAAAGCAAGAATAAGATTTTCACGTACAGACAAATCCTGAATAATTCCATCCCCCTTGCGGTCTTCAGGCAGATAGCCTATTCCATTTTGCATAGCATCTTTTGGTTTTGTGATTTTAACATCACGTCCGTTAACTTTTACTTTTCCACCTGTAACACGGTCGGCTGCAAAGATTGCTCGAACACTTTCACTTCGTCCTGAACCAAGCAGACCAGTAAAGCCATTAACTTCACCTTTATTGATTGCAAAATCAAAGGGTCTTACCCCTTCTGAACTTGAAAGACCTTTTGCTTCATAGACAACTTCGCCGGCACCTGTGTAAGGACGCTTTTGATTTTTAAGATTAGTCATATCTTCCATGTCTTTACCCAGCATGGCAGAGATAAGTTTTACCCGAGGCAAATCAGCAATTGTATATTCTCCAACAAGTTCTCCATTACGTAAAACTGTAATTTTATCACAAACTTCGTATACCTGTTCAAGGAAGTGGGTAATAAAAATAATACCAACATCACGACTCTTTAAGTCGCGCATAAGTGTAAAGAGAAGTTCAACTTCATGCTCATCCAGAGAAGAAGTAGGTTCGTCAAGAATGAGAACCTTACAATCCATATCTACGGCACGAGCAATCGCAACCATTTGCTGAACTGCCAGAGAACAGGTTCCAAGCTGCTGCCCTGCCTTTGCCGGGATATTAAGTTTTTCAAGAAGAAGCGTTGCCGATTTTTCCTGTGCGCGGCGGTTTACAAACTTGTAGTTACCGCGACCTATATACATATTCTCTGCTACTGTAAGATTTGGGCAGAGAGTTATTTCCTGATATACTGTTGAGATGCCTAGATTCTGGGCATCCTGTGGAGAACGGATAGAAACAGGATTATCAAAGCCTGCAATTCGTATTTCACCGGCATCCTTTTCATAAACACCGGTAAGAACTTTTACCAGAGTAGATTTTCCGGCTCCGTTTTCTCCCATTAAAGCATGGATTTCACCTTTTCTCAAAGTAAAGTCTACATTTTGAAGAGCCTTTACTCCAGGGAACTCTTTATAAATTCCATGCGCACTTAAAACAATTTTATCTTCCATATTTTTTACCCGATGCCTGATTTTTTCTGAAATCAGTAAATATTTTCAAAAAAAAGGCGTAAAATATGCGGCTTATACATACTTTACGCCTGATTCAAAACGTTTTACAAAATACTTAGGAGTTTAGTCACCAAGACCGTATGTATCAATGTCAGACTGTGTGATTTTCTTTGCATCAAATCCTTTTTCGTCTGAAATGATCTTCTTTGAAGGTACTTTTCCAGTACTAATCATATTTTCAATTACTGAAGCCTGGAATGGAGAACACTGTCCATCATAGTTCCAGTTACCAGCTTTAAGTTCACGCAAAGCCCATTTGTTGCAGTCAAATCCCATTACAACAACTTTTCCGTTTACACCATGTGTGATACCAGCTTCGTCAAGAGCTGCAACTGCCCCCTTAGCCATACCATCGTTTTCTGCATAGATTACGTTGAAGTCTTCTTTAGAATTGATAACAGATTCAACGATTTTCTTTGCTTCTGCTTCGTCCCATGTAGCTGTCTGCTGAACAACTTTTTTCATTTTTCCTGCAGCAAATTCTGCATCCAAAGCACCTGTACGACCAATCTGAGCATCAGATCCCATAGCTCCCTGGAT
>JAEEGK010020979.1_pt1 | contig 13841 bp, 11 predicted proteins | sample 8958771 | NCBI WGS metagenome assembly JAEEGK01 (sample SAMN16246547, study PRJNA631951) | gut metagenome | biome: gut microbiome; feature: rumen; material: SC-attached | host: Bos | place: Iran: Karaj | collected 2018-10 | reverse complement strand
TCTTCCATCTTTTTTTTTCAATATCATCCCAATATTCATCATATAATTTCCATCTATTTTTTATTAATTGACTTTGTTTCATTTGAAGTTTTCTTTCTTGTAAAATATCAGAAAATCTCATTTTACTTACAAAAGCTTTAACTGGATCTTGTTGAAAAAAATATTTTTCTTTTGCTTTTTCTACTATCATTTCTTTTTGTTTGTTTTGAAATTTTTCTTCTTCTTCATCTATTGTTCTACGTAATTTTTCTTCTTGTAAAAATTTTCTTTTTTGATATTCTAATTTTGCTTTTTCTTTATTTTCTAATGAATTTGGCCAATATTTTCATTTTACGAGAATTTATTTGTTTTAATCTTATATCATAAGATTTACGAATTTCTGATTCGTTTTGTTTTGGAACTATTGTATTTTTTATTCTATCTAAGTCTTTTAATGTTATTATTGATGTGTTTTTCATTTTTTTTTATTTTTATTTAAATTTTTAAAGGAGTTATAATTATTTTTTTTATTATATTTTTTTGTATTTAAAATATTACAAATTATTTTTAATGAATAATTAAATTGATAAAAAGTAAAGAAATGAAAAAATATTTTAATATAAAAAAATACTAATAAATAAATTTAATAATATAAAACATTAATTTATATCCTTTTCTTTTTTATAAATATATATATAAATATAATAAATTAAAAAAAAGAATATATAAAAAAAAAAATTTAAATTTCATAATAATGTTTTGAAATTCTACTCCCAAATCCATTATAATTAATATTAACATTAAAAGGAGTAATTTCTATATTAATCCTCAAAGGAATTTGAAAAAAATTTTTAATCTCAGTTCTAATTTTCCTACATAAATACTTTTCATAATTTTTAAACCAAACTTGAATAACATCAAAATCATATCTAGAAGAGAAAACAATACCATTAATTTCATTAAAATGAGGAATAATTCCACCTGCAAAAGCAAAAACAAATTCTTCCCATATTAAAGAAGAATATTTCTTATTAATTAATAAAGAAAATTTTCCTCCATAAAAATTCATTTCATCTTCCCAAAAAGGTTTAATTCCTTTTTTAAATATTTGATAATCTATTCCTGGACTTAAGTCTTTTGGTTGTTTCATATGTTGAAATATATTCCAAAAATCTTTTATATTGTCACATGAACCAATTTTTATTAAATTCTTTTCGTAATCTTTTATTTTTTGATTTTTTATTATGTTCTTTGCATCTGGGTGAATATGTGCTGTTATCATCATACTTGTTACTTTTTTAGTTGGGTTTGACATTTTTTTTTGTTAAATTTTTAATTTTTTTTGTTGATTTATATATGAATTTTTTAATTTTTTTTATTTTTTTTTTTTGAAATAATGTTAGTAAAAAATGAATGTTCGTTAAAATTTGAATGAATGTGATTCTTTATTATATGAATTAATTGGTTTTTTTAATTTTTTTTATAGAATTTAATTATTTTATGATATTTATTTTAAATTAAATCTTTTTTAATATCTTTTTTTTATATTATCTTTATTAATATTTATAGTTAATTAATTATCAATTAATTTCACTTAAAATTAAAAATTGAATAACAATATAATAAATAATTTCTTTTTTGGTAAAATACAAACTATTTTTATTTAAATAATTTTAAAAAATATTCTTTAAGATAAAAAAATGAATTCAACAAAAGAAAACAAAATGGAAACATATTACTCTCCATATGGTTATATTCAAGTAAAAAAAGAAGAGTATGAATCATCAAATCAAATAATATCATTTATAAAAAAATCTAAATTAAATGGTTCAATAAAAGTAAAATAATAAATAATATAAATACAATTATAGAAAACTCAATTAACAAAAAAAATAACAGTTTACTTAAAAACATTTTATGGAAAAAGAAACAAATATCCTTTAATAGTATCAATTGATGAACAATTAATTGAATTAATATATCATTTAATCTCAGCAGAAATGAATCAAAATCCAAATGAAATATTTAATATTAATTCACAATATAGATTAATTTCATCAAATTCAACATTAAGAGAATTATGTTTATATAAAACATTTGAAGAAGAAAATATAAAAGATAATGAAATATTATTAATATTAAGACCAGAGACAATAAAATTTTCTTTAAATTTAAAAACAGCACATATTGAATTAGAAAATAAAAAAAAAACTGCAATAAAATATGATATTGATGACACAGAATTTTGTTTAAGTGAACCTGGAATTCAATATGGAAAAAGATATATTGAATTTATTTTAGAAAGTGAACCCTTTGAAAAAAATATAATGATTGGTATAAGTTTATATAGAAATAATTTTAGATTTAATGAAAGTAAAGATTTTTATGGTTTAATATTATCTGAAAAACAAAAAGTTTATAATTTAAATGGAAAAATGAAAACTGAAAAATTTGAAATTAATACTAAAGTTGGTGATAAAATTGGTTTATTATTAGAATTATCTTTTAAAGAAAGAATACTTACTTATTATATTAATAAAAATTTTGTAGGAATTGCTTTTAGAAATTTACCTCATGAAAAGTTTTATCCTTGTGTTTGTTTAGGTTTTCCTGGAACTAAAATTCAAATTGATAGTAAAATTGATTTTCCAGATAATTAATATATTATTTTTAGATATATAATTAAATATATAACAATTTAAATTATATTTTAATTTAATTTAAAAAAAAAGTAATTTAACTATAATTTAATGTTCTTTTTTATTTCTTTTGAATTTAAATATTTGTATTTATAAAATTTGTATTATTTAAATTTTTTTATGATATAAATTTTAAAATAATAAAAATTAAATTTATTAATAAAAAAAGAAAATTTAAATTTTTAAAAAAATAAAAAATTATTTGATAACAAAATTAAAAAAAATAATGAGTGAAAACGATATAAAACTTGAAGATGAAAATACTATTTTTAAAAAATATGAACTAAAAGAGGAAATAGGAGAAGGGACATTTAGTATAGTAAGATTAGGAATAAACAATGAAACAAAAGAAAAAGTAGCAATGAAAATATTAGAAAAAAGTAAAATATATAGAAAAGATGATCTCGAGCGCATTGAAAGAGAAATAAAAATATTAAAAAATTTCCATCATTTAAATATAATAAAAATAATAGAAATATTAGAAAGTAAAAAAAATCATTATTTCATAATGGAATATTGTGAAAATGGAGAATTATTTAATCACATAGTAGAAATGGAAAAATTAAGTGATAAAGAATCAAGTTATTATTTTTATCAATTAATAAATGGATTAGAATATATTCATTCAAAAGGAATAGTTCACAGAGATTTAAAACCAGAAAATTTATTATTAGGAAAAGGTAATATTTTAAAAATAATTGATTTTGGTTTATCTAATTTTTATAATGGATTTAATTTATTAGAAACTCCTTGTGGAAGTCCTTGTTATGCTTCTCCAGAAATGGTTTCTGGTAATAAATATAATGGATTTAAAATTGATATTTGGAGTACTGGAATTATATTATATGCTATGTTATGTGGTTATTTACCTTTTGAAGATGAAAATAATGATATTTTATTTCAAAAAATTTTAGAATGTAAATTAGAATATCCTTCATTTTTAAGTGAAGATTCTATTGATTTAATGAATAAAATTTTAGTCACTCAACCTGAGAAAAGAATTACTATTAGTGATATTAAAAAACATCCTTTTTATATTCAAGGTAAAGATATTTTTGAACAAATTCATCCTGAGTTAGTTGAATGTACAAAAAAAAGTCATAAAGATAATTTTAGTTATTTAAGTGATAAAGGATATTATAATCATGAAGAAAAAAATGAAATTTATACTAAAATTAGAAGTAATATTAAAGAAATTCCTTATAGAAATAAAAATAATAAAAATAATAAAGAAATTTTAATTAAAACTGATAATGATATTAATAATAATAATAACAATATTAATATTAATCATCCTGTTATTAAATTTCATATTCATAATACAAATCCAAATAAATCTAAATTTGATAATTTAAAAGATTTAAAAGAATTTATTATGTCATTTTCAAATAGAATTCAATTTAATAAAAATTCATTAAGAACAACAATTGGTCAAATCAAAAAGAATAATAAAAGAAATAAAAATTTATATATTAAAGAATCATTATCTGAAGGATATAAGAAAATATCAAAAAGAATTAATACTGAACAAGATTTTATGGATAAAGAATTAAATAATAAATTACTATTTAATAATATTTCTTCAAAAAAACAATCATTTTCTCTAAATCAATATAATACAAATAGAAAAAGAGGTAAAAGTGAAAATCAAATAATGATAAAAAATAATAGAAATAAAACTCAAAGGACAAATTATGAATTATTTAATTTTGATTCACAAAAAAAAAAAACAAAAAATTCAAAAAATAAAATTAATATATCAAATAGTATTAATGGTTCAAAACATTCAAATTATTTAAAAACTGAAAATCCAAATGAAAAAAAATATATTCAAAATAAAGTTTTAAAAAAGCCAATTACAAAAATAAATGATTATAATAGATATTCAAAAAAGCAAAACTCACTTAATTTAGAAGTTAAAAGAATAATTCATTCAAATCATAATAAGAATGTTAATCATATTTCAATAACTAATAGAAAAATAAATGATTTATTAAAAAATAATTCAAAACCATCTATCAATGTTTCAGAAGTAAAATTAAAAAAAAATAATTTAATATCAAATGATTATATTTATGAAAATAAATCAGGATTAAATAATAAAAATAATAAAAATCAAGCTAAATCTGTTAAATCAATAATAAAAAAATTAAATGAGAAAAATATATATTCTATAATCAATACATTAAGTAATAGAAATTTTGATATCAAAAATCCAAATTCATATATTAATTTTTTATCAGGAAATAAAAAAATAAAACCAATTTATGTTAAAACTGAAGTTTTTGACATAAATAAAAAAAATGAAATTAAAAAACCTCATAAAGAAATAATATTAAATTCAAATAATATAAGAAGAACATATTCAAACAGTTAAAAACAATATAAATTAAAAGAAAAAAATATGCTATTCTAAAATATTAAAATACTTTTTTTTAAAAAGATTAATTAATTATTTATACTTTTAATAAAAGTTTTTAAAAAAAAAATATTTAAAAAAAAAACAAATTAAATGTCTCAAAATCAAAGTTTACAAGATTACTTAAATCAAAATTATCCTCAAAATACTGTAAATCAGCAACAACAAAATTACCAAAATAACTCTTCTGAATCATCATCCCAAGTTCAATCAATTCCTCCTCAAAATTATTATCAAAATCCCCAAATTCAAAATCCAGAAAATCAAAATAATAATCTTTTTATGTTACAACAACCACAAACATTTATGCAAAAAGTAAATTCAACTGCTTCTGGTGTTTTAGACTTTTTAAAAAGTAAAACTGAAAATATTTCAATACCAAAAAATCCACTTATAAAAATAGATTATTCTCAAAATTTAATTCCAATTGATGAAAAAAATTATGAAGAAGAAATTAAAAAAGATATTTTTGAAATTGATTGTTTAAAAATTGAAAAAGGAAAATTAAATGATATGACAATAATATCATTAATTCAAAATCCAAGAGTAATAAATGATTCAATTTTTAAAACAAATTATGTTTTATATGAAATAATAACTCAACAAATGAATTGGTGTGTTACAAGAAGATATTCTGATTTTTTTTGGTTAAGAGAAACATTACAATCTTCTTTTCCTGGTGAATTAATTCCAGTTTTACCAAAAAAAAAAATTGGAAATAGAAGATTTGATAAAGATTTTATTGAAAAAAGAAGTAAAGGATTACAAAAATTTTTAGATAATGTTTTATTAAATGAAAAATTAAAATCTAGTGAAAATGTTTTAATTTTTTTAAGTTGTATTGATAGAAATCTTTTTGAACAACAAAAAAAATTATTTAATGCTAATATTTTAAAACCACCTTTTGTAAATCAAATAAAAAGTTTTGAAGGAAAAATTAAATTAGTTAATTTTGAAAATATTCAAAATTCAAATTCAAATAATCATTTTGGAAATTTAAATAATTTTTTAAAATCTCAAAATGAAACTTTACAAATTATAAAAAAGAATTTAAATAAATTTCATAAGAATTTAGCAACAGCTTGTACAAATTTAGATGAAGTTGAAAAAGGATTTAAAAAATTAAATGAAATATCAAATAAAGTAAAATTATCTGATAATATTTGTAATGTATATGAACAATATGAAATTTTTTTTAAAAATTGGAAAAGATTACAAATTAATCAAACTTGTGTTATTAAAGATGTTGTTAATAATTTTTTTAAAGATATTAAAGGGAAATGTCAAACTTTTTCTGATTTAATTTCTTTACAAGAAAATTTAAAAGATGATTATATTAATAAAAGTAATAAATTAAATTTAAAAAAAGAAAGTTTATGGAATCAAATGGATATTAAAAAATGGGAGTTAAATCAAATGGAAAATATTGATATGATGTTAATTTATAGAGATAAAAATTATGCTAAGGAAAAAATGTGTTTTAAAGAAACTAATGATTTAAAAGGAATTAAAAGTTTCATTCAATATTTTTATTATTGTAATTATATTAATTATAATATTTTATTTAAGGAATTTGAAAAAAGTTATGTTGATAATTTACAAGAATTTTCTAATCAAATTCAACCTAATATAACTGATGGAGTTGAAGTTTGGAGTCATTTAAGTAGTAATATTAGAGTTGAATAATAAGAGTTAATAAGATAATAAATAAACAATATTTAATTTAGTTTTAATCATTTTTTGAATTTATGGTAATACTTTAAATTAAATTTAAAAATATTTTTTTTATACTAAATAATTTTTATATAGAATAAATAAATAAGTTCTTATCATTTTTATAATTTAATTTAAATTAATTAAAGGATTAAATGTTGTGGATTTATATTAAATTAAAATGAATTGAAGATAATTATTATAAAAAAATAAAAAATTTCCTAAATTAACTTTTAATGAAAAACATTATTTTAAATCAAAAGAAGAAATAATTCAAGATTTAATTTTTCAAAAAAAAAAGACATTAAAAAGGGAGCTGTAATTCCATAATTTATTCTAGATTTCAAAGATTAATCTATTTTTTTTAAATTTATATATAAATAACAAAGCAAAATGATAATAAAAATTCTATAATAAATTATAATGATTGATTGTTAAAATATTTTATTTGGGTATAAACATTCTAATTGTAAAAATCAATTAATAAAAGAGATTTATTTGAGCTTAATATTGGGATTTAGATATATATCTTTTTGAGATTATATAATTCAATTTTATTCTATTTATATAAAAATTATAAGCAACATTTTAAATTTTATAATATTTTTTATTAAATAAAAATTATATTTACATATTTTACCTTTATTATAATATTTATAATCTATTTTTTAATAATTTCCTTATAATTATTTTAAGGAAATCAAATAAACAAATTAATACTTAAATGATTTATTTCAATTTAATACAAATTTAAAATGTATTTTCAAAATGAATCTCAACTATATACAAAGATAATAATTTATTTATTTGCTATATAAAGAGCAAATCTTCTTTTTAAATTATAACTTTCATGATTTAATTCTAAAACTTTATTTCTTAAAGTAGTATTATTACTGGTGAAATTTCTCTTTAGAAAAACAGGATTATCAACTTTATTAATAAAGTTTAGAATTAAATCAATTAAATCTTTATCAGAATATTTTGGAATCATAATATTATTAATATCCATTTCATTATAACTAAGAAATTTTTTACAATAAGTTTTTGCAATGAATTCTAAATCTTTCCTTTCAAATAATTTTAAATCTATCTCTTGTAAATCATTTAGAAATTTATTTTGATTATCCTCAGAATTTAAACATGTTATTAAATCATTAAATTTTTTTAATATTTTTTTCTTTTTTAAATTTTTAATTTTATTCTTTTGAAAAGTATAAAAATTCATATTTGACATTAAAATGCTTTTTTTATTACTTTTTTTAATATTTTTATTACTTTGTTCTTCTTTTCTCGAATTAGAAAAAGTAGTAACAGAAGTATCATCTAAATTAGCAGAAAAAATATTAGGATTAAATTTAGATATTTTTTTTTTATTAATTAATAAAAAAGGAATATATCTTTCTTTTAAAGATGAATATCTTGTTCTTGTTGTTGGAATAATATTTTGAATTGATTGATTATATTCTTTTATTTTTTTATTTTCTTCTTTTAAATAAATATTCATTGCTGTATCTTTTATTAAATCTATCATATTTGGTTTTTTATAACTTTGAGTTTGATTTAATTTTTTTTCTTTTAATAAAGAATAATTCTTTTCAGGTTTTTCTAATTTATATTTTATTAATTCTTCTTTAACTAAACTTTCTTCTTTTTTTAAAAAACTTAAATATTTATTTTCTTTTCTTTTTGTAAATTTATTTATAAAAGAAGGTAAATTCGATTTTTTAAGATTAATAGCATAATAATTTTTTATTTTTTTATTTTCCATTAAAAGAGGATTAGGTTTAAATAAATTACGTTTTTCTTCAAAATCAAAAGATTTATATCCTTTATCTTTATATTCTCCAATTAAATCCCTATAACTTTTTTCAATATAATTTGAATTGAATTTTTGTATTCTATTATAGGAATCAATTAAAACTTCATTTTCTTCAGATAAATTTTTTATATAATTATCCAAATCACTATATTTTTTATTAAATTTCTTTAATTTTTCTTTATCATATCTAAGAGATATTGTGCTTAGTGTTGGTTTTAAAGAATAAAATCTTGGAATTTTTAATTGTTTTATATTTCGATTTTTAAATTTTTTGATATCTAATTTTTTTAAAAGTTTTGTGTTAATCATTTTTTGGTTTTTTATTAAATAACTTTTTATAATAATCTAATAAATAAATATTATAAATTAATTCGTAAATTTCAAAAAATCTAAAATAAAATCTCGATTAAAAACATTTATTTTTTAATTAATCATTGGAATTAATTCTTAATAATTTAATTTAATATATTCTCAAAATATATCGAATTTATAATCAATATAACTAAAAACAAAAGAATATTCCAATCAAATAAAAAAGATGATTCCCAAAAATAGAAAATAACAAACTAAACATTAAATAAATTTATCAATTATCAGAAACAATAATCACGAAAAAAAATATAATAAAAATTAAAAAGCCTATATTTTTCAATTTCAAAAAAAAAAAAAAAAAAATGTCTAATAAGCCAAAAAAAACAAATGAAGAACCACAAAAAAAAGAAAGTAAAAGATTATCAGTCAGAGTAGAATCATCAACAGATACGAATAAACAACAAGTACAAGTACCTCGTAAAAAAGGATCTCAATTACAAACAGAAAAACTAACATCAAAAATGATGTTAGAAGATTTAAAAAATCCATTTCCAAAAGACAAAAATAAAAAAACAATAGAAAAAATTCATACTGAGAAAGAATATTCATTTATTCCAAATTTAACTCAAGAAATAGAATTTTCATATAAAGAAGATCAAAATAAAAAATATAAAGAATCAATGGAAGATAAAGGGAAAAGTATAATAAATTATTTAGAAAACCCAAAATATTATTTATTTACATTATTCGATGGTCATGGAGGAGATTTTGTAAGTACATATTTACAAAATTATTTTGATAAATATTTAAAGAAAAACTTAACAAAATTTACCGAAGAAGAAATAAAAAATAGTATAACAAAAACATTTTTAGAAATTGATAATGCAATGAAGGAAAAAAGCATTCATGTAGGATCAACAGGAACAATAGTATTAATAATAGAAGAAAAAAATAATATATTAATATACGGGGGAAATGTAGGAGATTCAAGATGTACTTTATTTAATGAAAAAAACTTTGAAAGATTAAGTTTTGATCATAGAGTAGAAGATAAAAAAGAAAAAGAAAAAATTATTAATTCTGGAGGTATGATTGAAGAAGGAAGAGTAAATGGTCAATTAATGTTAACTAGAGTTTTTGGTGATTTTGATATGAAAAAATCAGGAGTTAAATGTGAACCTTATTTATTTTCTAAAATTATTGATAAAAGTATTACAAATCAATTTATGATTATTGCTTCTGATGGAATTTGGGATATTATTGATGAATGGGAAATTAAAGATTATATTTTTGATATTTGTAGAGATTATGAAGGATCTGGGGAAAGTGTTACTAAACATATTTGTGATAAATTAGTTGATGATGCTTTACAAAGTGGAAGTTGGGATAATATTAGTTGCTTTGCTATTAGATTATGTTAAAGATTTTTATTTTTACTTTTTCTTTCTTTTTTTATTATGATTTTTATTATTTTTTATTATATTTTTTTATTAAGTTATGGTTCAAATTTTTATATTTTTGAGTAAATAATCTTATGTTTGTTATTTTTTATAATTAAAGAAATAAATGTTTTATGATGTTCGTAAAATCAAATTATAATTGAACAAACTTTTGTAAATATTTTATTAAATCAAAAATTAAATTAAAAAATAAAATATTAAAAATAAACATCAATAATAAAGGCTTTTTTATAATTATCAAAACTAATTTCATAAGTTCATTCATCAATAATTAAATAAATTTAAAATTATTATAAGAATCATTTTTCCTAAAAATTTAGGATAATTAACCTAAAATTTCTTTTCCAACAATCTTTAAATTTCTTCATCATATTCTTTACAAATATATACATTAAGATAATTTTTACATAATAATAATTTTGATATGATAGCCTTTAATTCAAAGTAAATTAATCAGTTTTTAAAATTTCAATAATGAGATTACTTGAAATAAATAAATAATAAAATCATTTTATTTTTTCAAATCAAATAATCATTATTATTACTTTCATTTCTAAGATAATAAATATGTTTTACTTCTTCTTCAATATATTAGGTTTATTTTATTAAATATTATTGAATGTCATAATATGATTATTCCAAAATAATTAAACGTTATGTTAGATCAATCAAAACATTAAAAAAAATTTCCATTAATAAATAGACATATATCCCTCTAATATTCTAATTGTTAACTAAAAATAAAATAAATAAACATATAAAATTTTATATAAGTCCCTTTTATCTTATCATTTTTCTAATAAATCCATATCATTTCCATCTTATTAATTTTTGAAGAATTTTAAATTTTAATATTAAAAAAAATATAAAATTATTAAAAAAGGAAAATTTGTTTTATAAGAATAAAATATAATAAAATTTATAATAATTAATCTCCAATCTGTAAAAGACATTTAAAATTTTAATTCATATCATTAATTTTTATTCAAAAATTATCCTAAAATTCAAATTCTTTAAATTTCTATTTTTAAATGACTTTTAATCAATAATAAATATTATAAAATAATAAATTTATAGTATAATAATGAATAAAGAACAAGTAAATTCTTTCAATATAAATACAAATGAATCATGTAACACAAAAAAAGAAATAAAAAATGAAGAAAAAACATTAAATCCAAAAACTCCAAAAAAAATAATGCAAAAGTCAAATATAAAAACAGAAGAAAGTCATAATATTAAAAATAATATAATAAATAAAATTGATGTTCCGCCTTTTAAATCAAAAGAAGAAGAAACTTCAAAAAAAGAAAAAGAAAATATTATAAAAAATGAAAATTTTAAAAAAGAAGAAAATGAAGTAATAATAAAAAAAGAAAAGCAACCACAAAGAAAAAAAGAATGGAAATCATGGTCTTCACAAGAAAAATTAATGTTTTATGAATTAATAGCAAATGGAGGAAATTATTCAAGTTTACAAAAATTATTTAAAACAATGAATGATGTAAATAAAAAATATATAATAAATTTAAATTAGAAAATAGGAACAAAAAGCACTGAAAAAATAAGAGATTTTTATTATAGAATGTTAAAACATGTAAATTTACTTTTAAAAAGAGCAGGAGAAATTGGTATATATAGTAGAAATAGAGATGAAGTTCTTTTAGCTTTAAGTTGTTATGGTAAATTAATTACTTCTTCACCTCAAAAAAATGTAAATTAAATATATTTAATTTATTTAGAAATGGAATATGAAAACTTTAAATAAACATCCTCGACTTTTTAAAAAAATTGCAAATACACTTAAAAAACTTATTCAAAAACAAATTAAATTAGTTAGAAGTAAAATGATTAATGTGAAAAATAATGGCGGAAATAAAAATAATAGTAAAACTTCTTCTAATAATAAAATTATTCATAATAATAATAATAGAAATAAACCAATTGCTAATGGTAATAATGAACAAACTGATTTTTCAAGAATCATTTCTATTTCTTCCTTTAGAAAAATTCCATATGATAATTTTATTTTAAGATTAATTCCATATGATAATGAAACATATATAAATATGTTAAAAAATAATTACTCACCAAAAGTATTAATAACAGTTTCAGATTATAAATCAATCCATTTTATTTTGAAAATATTATCTGATAAGTGGAAAAATATAATTAAAATAAATCCAAAAATGACTCTTTATTTAATTCCAATTTCTGAGTTTTGGATACCTCATGAATTAATATATTTTTCTTTAAATGATAATAAAAGAGCTTATGATATTGGAGATATTTATACTGCTTATGGATCTCCAAAAACTAATGAATTAATTATGAATTATCAATGGACTGATGAAATAAAAAAATTTCCTATTGAAAATGATAAAGATAAAGAAAGTAATAAAGATAATAATAGCATTGAAAAAAATAATTTAATTCAAAATAATAATTTTCAGAATAAAAAAATTAATAAAAATAATAATAATGAAAATATAAGGAAAAATATATTTGATGAGGAAAATAATATGAAAATAAAAGATAATATAGAAGATAATGTAAAAGAAGAAGATGAAAGTTCAAATAATAATTTAAGTGAAGATTATAATAATACAGATGATTCATGTCCTTTATTAGAAAGTGATTTAAATATGTTTGATCCTTTAGAATTTTTAGGAATAGATGTAGAAAAAAAAAATAATGTAGAATTAAAAAGTAATTCAAGTAGAGTAAGAACTCCTTCTGTAAGTAAAAAATTTATAGGAAGAAAAAAAAGAAAATTAGCTTTTGTTAATAATGTAGAAATTAATAGTCAAATTATTAATAATCCTTTTAATAATAATAATAATAATATTAATGGAAATAATAATAAAAGTAAAAATGAGACAAATCAAACTAATAAAAGTAATAAATCTAATTCTCATTTTAGAACAGGTTATAATGAAATTTTTTCTCAAAATTTACAAAATGAAAGTATATTAACATATACTTCAAATAATGATTTAAATAATAATTTAAATAATAATAAGAATCTTTCTCAAATATCATCTCATATAAATATAAATAATAAAAATAGTAAAAAACCTAAGAAAAAAATACCATTTGTAAACAATGTTTCAAAAAATGAATATAAGAAATTAGAAAAAATAAATAAAGAAAAGCAAAATGATGAAATAATAATTCAAAGAGAAAAAGAAGAATTTAAATTAAATGGAACTCCAATTAAAAATGAATTTTCAAAATTAAATCCATTTGTTTCAAAAGATCCATCTCCAATAAAAAGGATATTTACAAATAATAATAATAATAATTCATTATTTAATTTCCAAAGATCAATATTTCAACCAAGTTATGGAGTAAGTCAATTATTAAATCAAGATAATTCTTTAAATATGAATACAAGATTAAATATTGATAATGATTATTTTAATTCTAATAATGGTTTT
>JAEEGK010020977.1_pt1 | contig 13842 bp, 5 predicted proteins | sample 8958771 | NCBI WGS metagenome assembly JAEEGK01 (sample SAMN16246547, study PRJNA631951) | gut metagenome | biome: gut microbiome; feature: rumen; material: SC-attached | host: Bos | place: Iran: Karaj | collected 2018-10 | reverse complement strand
CATTTACTTTATGATTATTTATTGTATCTATCATGTTTTGTGTTTGTTCATTCATCACTTTTGTAAATGAATTAACTATTTTTTTCTTGAATTTTTCATTGAATAAGGATATATAATCTTGTTCTAGAACATGTGATATTTCTTCTAGTGTATTATCTAAACTAATATTGTATACTTCTGTTATTTGAATTTTTATTGAAGTATCGGCTTTCAAATATAATTTATAATAATTTATAAGATGATTCATTGAATCTTGAATGAATTCATCAGCATTATTGTTTAATGAATCCAAGACTATTTTATTTTTTTCAGAAGCAACTAAATCCAAATTATTTAAATTATATAATTTGATTTTTAGGTCTTCAGTTAATGAATTTATTTTTTTTTTTATTGTATATAAGGCTTCATAATAACTCAATGATAATATTAAGGAATTTTTTAAATCATTATATAAACTTGTAATCTTGAAATTTTCATTATATTTGATTATTCGTTCAAAAAACTCATTTCCAAAAGAATCAATTAAATTGTTTAACAAAACATTGAAATTATTTCTTATTGTATCTTTTAGAAATGTATTAAAAGATTTTTTTTCATATTTTATTTTTTTTTTAATATTTTGAGTTCTATATAAGTAAAATTTATATTAAATTATTAATTAAATATAAAATTTAAAATCAATAACTAATTTCATTATACCTTATATATAGATAATCCTCATATATTATCATCTCTATTAAACAATATATAAATCTATTTACTTTTAATATCAACATCAAAACTAATTTCTTAAATTTTTAGTTAATTTATTTCTTTATTGGTTGAATATATTATTAAAGAAAGAAATAATGATTGACTTTATTTTTAAATACTATTAATGATTTTATTAATTCAAATAAAAAAGATGATATTGATATATTTCAAAAATAAGCTTTTAATTTTTCCTTATTTTAATTTCATATATGTTGAATATTGGGATAAATTAAAATTAATAAAATAATAATAAAATTTTTAATGTCAGAGTCTAGGAGTGGAATGTATAAATTATTAAGAAATTTATCATCAAAAAAACAACAGAATAATCCATTTAGAATAAATGAAAGATCAAATTTAGATTATGAATATTATAAAGATGAGATATTTAAATTAAAAGAAGAAATAAAAGAAAAAAATAAAGAAATTCAATATTTGAAAGTTTCAAAAACAAAAAAAGATGAAGATTATCAAAGAACAATGAGAGTTCTACAAGAAATAATAAATAAAAGTGATAATGCAACAGTTAAAGGAATGCAATTAATTGATCAAAATTACAGGTCTCAAATAAAGAAAAATAAAAACTTTGAACAAAATGAAGAAAAGAATGATTCACATATAAAAAATGAAAATGGATTTTCTCATCCTAGTTCTTCTTATAAAAATAATAAAAGTAGTAATACAAATAATTATATGAATAATAATGATGATGAATTACCACAAATTGATAATATGTTAAATATTTCAAAAAAAGATAAAAGTAAAATAAAAGAAATGTTATATATAAATTCACTTAAACAAGAAATTGAAAATAAGAATAAAGAAATTAATAAATTGAAAAAAAATATTAAAAATAATAATGAAGAGAAAAAAAATAATTATTTATTAAAATCATATGAACAAATTAAAAAGGAAAAAGATATAATATTATTTGAAAATAATGAAATGACAAAATATTGTGATGAAATGAAAGAAAGAAACAGACAATTATCTAAAAATTTTAAAAGTTTTCAAGATAGATATAGAGAATTTAAAAAATCTCAATTAAAAAAAACACATGAATTAGAAGAAAAATTTCATAAAGTAGAGGATGAAAGAAAAACATGTAAAATATTTCATAATAATGATAATGAAAGAAAAACAGGTAAACTTTTCCATATAAAAAAGAACAAAAAAAATAGTACAAGAAAATTAAATTTTAAATCAAAAAGTAATTTAGAAAATCAAAAAGATTCAATTGAAAATTATAAAGGAGAAAAATATAATGATAAATTATTGAATGCTCAAAATGAAATAGAATCAATGAATAAAACAATGACTCATTTAAGAAATGAAAAATTTAATCAAGAAGAAGAAATAATAGAATTAAAAAATACAAATGATATATTAAAAGAAGAAAATAAAAAATTGAAATTTAATATTAATGAATTGAAAAAAGTATTAAGAGATTATGAAGAAAAATTTAAAAAATTATCTAAAGAAAATGAAAATGTTAAAAGTCAATTTAATACTTTTGACGCAAAAGAAAATGAAAATCAAAAGAAAATTGAAGCTTTAAGAGAATTATATGAAGATTCTAAATTTTTGAATGAAAAATTAAAAGAAGAAAATAAAAAACTAAAAAAAGAAAATAATAAATTAAAAAAGATGAAAAATAAAAATGAATATATTGAATATAATGATGAACTAGATAATGAATATAATGAATATAATGAAGAAAATGAAAATAATTCAAATAAAAACGAAGATTTAATGTATTTAACAGGTGTAAATATAAAAAAAAATAAAAAAGAAAAAGAAAATGAACAAGAAGAAATAAATAATAAAAATGAAGAATTAAATAATGAAGAAAATGTTGAAGAAATGGAACTAGATGAAGGAACACAAAATGATAAAGAAGAAATAGAATATAAAGATAATAAAAATGATGAAGAAAATCTTGAAATAAAAGAAAAAGAAAATATTCAAAAAGAAGAAGAATCTAAGGAAAAACAAATTAAAGATAATGAAAATATAATTGATAAACAAAGTGTAAATGAAGTTAAAGAAAATAAAGAAGAAAGTAAAAAAGATGAAGAATATGATAATAATTATATAAATGAAAAAGATGAAGAAATTAAACAAGAAGAAAATAAACCTGAAGATAATAAAAATAGATTAAATAAAGAAAAAGAAGAAAATAAATTTATTGAAAAAGTTGAAAAAGATTTAGATAAATTAGCAAATTCAGATGATGAAGATTTACCAAGTTTTTTAAAAGATAAACCAAAACAAGAAGAGAAAAAAGAAGAAAACATTACAAAAGATGAAACAATAAAAAAAGATGAACAAAAACTTCCAACTTTATTTGATAGGATTGTAGATAAAAAAAAAGATGAAACTCCAATTTTAAAAAGAAATGAAGATAATGATTTTGATAATTTAGAAGAAATAAAAAATGAAGAATCAAAACAAAAGGAAAATGAACAAGAAGAAAATAATGAAGAAGGAGAAAATGAAGAAGTAGAAAATAATGAAGAAGTAGAAAATGAAGAAATAGAAAATAATGAAGAAGTAGAAAATGAAGAAGAAGAAAATAATGAAAAAGAAAAAGAAAGTAAAGTTGAAAAAGAAGAAGAAGTAGAAGGATATGTAGAAGATTTAGATATAGAAAAAGATAATATTAAAAAAAATATAATAAATAATGAAGATAATATTGAAAAAAAAGAAAGTAAATTACCATGGGAAGATGATGATATTGAAATAAATAGAAATTCTAATAAAAAAAAAAGTAAATTATCATGGGAAGATGATGATGAAAGTATAAATAATAAAGAAAAAGAAGATAACTTATTTAAAAATGTTAATGAAGATAAATTCAAACAAGAAAAATTTGTAAGAAAAAAAGAAACAGAAAAAGAAGAAAAAAAAGAAGAAGAAGAAATAAAAAAAGAAGAAGAAAAAAATGAAGAAGAAGAAAAAAAAGAAGAAGAAGAAAAAAAAGAAGAAGAAGAAAAAAAAGAAGAAGAAGATGATGAATATAATGAATATAAAGATGAATTTGAAAATCAAGATATTTCAAGTCATAAATTAAAAGATAAATCTCAAAATGAAAATATTGAAGAAAATTCTTTAAAAAGTAAAGAAAAAGAAAATGATGAATATCAAGAAAAAGAAAAAGATAAAGAATCAGGTGATATAAAAGATGAAAATGAAATAGATAAAACTGATTCGAATATACAAAAAAAAAGAAATGAAGTTGAAAGAAAATCTTCATATGATGCTATTGAAAGTATGTCATTTTCAAATTCTAAATTAAATAATGAAGAAGTTAAAGAAGAAAAAAAAGATAATATATTAGATACAATAAAAAGAGCAAAAGATGATAATATTAGTAATTATGATAATGAAGAAAATTCTTCTAAAAATAAAAATAATGAATCAAATGATAAAAAATATGAAGAAGAAGAAAATGATGAAAAATTAAATGATGATGAAAATGAACAAAAATATAATTATGTTGAAAATGAATCTATTGATAAAAAATATAATGAATATGATAATGAATCAGATAATAAAAATAATGAAAAAGAACAAAATGATTATGAAAAGTATAATAAAAAGTATGATGATGAAGAAAATAATGATAAGGATGAATATAAAAATTTTGGAATTAAAAATAAAGATAATAATGATGATAATGAATTTAATTATAATGAAAATGATGATAATAGTGAAAATGAAAATAAAAAAGATAATAAAGATGATGAAATTAAATCTAATATAGATGAAGAAGAAAAAGAAAGTAATGGAGATGAATTTTACAAGAATTTCAAAAGAACTTTTGGAAAGGATGAACAAATAGAAAAAGATTATCATAAAAATTTCAATGATTTATTTGATGATGAAGATGATGATGAATTTAATGTTAATAATAAAGAAAATTATCATTTACCATATAGTAAAAATCAACAAAACAAAGATTTTAATTATTTTAACAATGAAGAAGTTTCAAATAATAATAATTATAACAAAAATAATAATAATAATAATAATAATAATAATATGAATTATCATAATGAGAATTATAATGTTATTGATGATGATGAAGCTTTTGCAAATAATGATGATTATATATTATAAAAAATAAATTTATATTTTATTTTTAAAATCCTTTTAATAGGTTATATAATTTTGAAATTAATTTTTTTATTTCATAAATTATTCTTTTATTTATAATTTTTATTTAAATAATTTGAATTTTTTTATTAAAAAAATTAAATGTTAAATTCAATTTTTGACGAATTAACAGATAAATCAAATTCAATAGTTTTCTTTGATTTATGTGTAGGAGAAAGTAAAAGTGAAAGAGTATTTTTTGAATTATTTAATAATATAACACCAAAAACATGTGAAAATTTTCGTCAATTATGTACAGGAGAACAAATAAGAAATGGTAAACCAATAGGATATAAAAATACACATTTTCATAGAATTGTAAAAGATTTTGTAGTTCAAGGAGGAGATTTTATATTTGGAAATGGAAAAGGTTCATATTCAATTTATGGTGAAACCTTTCCAGATGAAAATTTTAGAGTAAATCATAATAAAGAAGGTATTTTATCAATGGCTAATACTGGACCTAATACTAATGGATGTCAATTTTTTATTACTTTGGGTAAATGTCCTTGGTTAGATGGTAAACATGTTGCTTTTGGTCAAGTTTTAGATTCTAATTCAATGAATATTATTAAAAGAATTTCTAAAGTTGATGTTGATGAACAATCAAGACCTAAAATTCCTGTTGAAATTATTCAGTGTGGACAAATGTAAATTATATATCTTTATTGGTCTAATTTGTATATTAAAATTTAAATATATTTGATATAAACAACCAAGCTTATTGCTTATAATATATTTATAATAATTTTAGAATAATCATTTTCATGAATTTATAAAGTTTTATTTTTTTATATTTTTCTATTTGTCATTCTTGAATATAATCCAATACTCTTAATACTTTTCTAAAAGTTCAAAACAATTTTATATATATAATATATATATATATATTTTATTTTATATATTTATATTTATAATAATGACATCCTCACATAATACTTTTCATAAATTATAGATTATATTAAGAAAGACTTTGATATTTATATTTCACTTTCATAGAGTTTAAATAATAATTTTAAAATAAACCTTTTTCAAAATTCTTAAATAAATAAACTTAAAATTAAATCTATTTTAAAAACTCCAAAATAATATAAAATTACTCAGTTTCTTCAATATTTTTGTAATAAAGAGAATAAAACTTACTATTCTCATTTTTAATTAAATTATCAGGAGTATCAAATTCACAAATTTTTCCATTTTCCATAACAATTATTTTATCACATTTTTTAACAGTATTAATTCTATGAGCAATAGTAATAACAGTACTATCTTTAAAAATATTATCAACTGCATTAGTAATAACTTCTTCAGTTTTTTGATCAACTGAACTTGTAGCTTCATCTAAAATAATAATTTTACTTTTTCTTAAAATTGCCCTTGCAAAACAAACTAATTGTCTACAACCAAAACTCATATTATTTCCATATTCTTTAATTACAGTATTTATTCCTTCATTATATGAATTTTCATTAATATTATCATTTTTTAACATTTCAAATAATTTAACTTGATTTAAAACATTCATTATTTCTTCTTCTGAATATAATAATAAAGGATCTAAATTTGTTTTTAATGTTCCTTCTAATAAAAATGGTTCTTGTGGTACAATTGATATACATCTTCTTAATTTTTTAAGTGGAATTTTTGAAATATCAATACCATCAATTTCAATTTTTCCAGAATAAGCTTCTACTATTCTAAATAATGCTAAAGTCAATGATGATTTACCACTTCCAGTTCTACCAACAATACCAATTTTTTCTTTTGGATTTATTGTCAAGTTAATATTATCTAATGCTAAATCACAATTTGGTCTATATTTAAGTGAAAAATTAGTAAATTTAACTGAACCATTTTCAGGCCAAGTTTCATTTACTTTTACTTCATCAGTATTATATTTTTCACTTTGAATTTTAGTAAAAGCATCACAACGTTCTAATGAAACTAAACTTTTTTCTACTTTTGTACTTTGTTCCATTGTTTCTAATAATTGTTCTGAAAATTGAGAAGAATAACCTAACATTAAACCAACAGCTTGTGCAGTATATGAATCAATATAAAAACAAGAATATAATATAACAAAAGCTAAATAAATATGAGATAACATATCTAAATGAATACAACACCAATTATCACCTCCATATTTATATATCATAACTGCTAAATGACCATCAATTTTCTTATGGAATTTTTCTCTTGATGGTGCTTCTTCTTTAAAAGTTCTAATTGTAGTAATTCCTAAGATAGTTTCTGAAAAAAGTGAGACTGCAGGACTTCTACTTATACCATCTAATCTATTTAAATCTCTTGCTGAATTAATATAATATGTTATTAAGAAATATGCTGCAACTATTAATATTGGGGCTACAAATAAGGAATAAGTATTGTAAAGGTAACATACATATATTGCACTTAATAATCCTATAAAACTATTTAATATTGTATCAAATGTCCATATTATTAATTGAGAATGATCTAAATCAAATATTAATCTATTTAATATTTGACCTATTGGTACTATATCGTGGAATAAATTTATTGGAGCTTTTATTAAGGATGTTACCATTTTTTCATGAAGCACTTTTGTACTTCTATAATTTGATCTTGCTATTAAGAATTCTTTTAAAAATTGGATAAATATACCATAAAATCCTATTTGAGTATATGTCATAAAATGAGATAAATTATCTTTTGATGAATTTTTATCCTTTTCTGCTTGTTCAGTCCATTCACTAACATATATTTTTCCTCTTACTTTTGTATATATATTTCCAACTGTTAATCCTATTAATACTAAAAATAAGAAATATCCTCCTTGAACTCTAAAGAATAAATCATATAATCTCCAAGTAATTTTTCCTCTAACATAATCTTCATCTCTTAATAATCTTCCAAAATTATCTTCTTTATTAACATGTTGTTTTTTAGAAACAGTAGTCATAGATTTATCAGGTTTATTCATTTTTTTATCATTTTTTTCAATTAAATCCTTAAATTCTTGTTCTTTAACTAATTGATCATATTTATCATTATATTTAATTTTAAAATGTTCTAAATATAAAATCCTATTCATATATTCTAAATTCCTAGTATCATGAGTAATAAATAATCTAGTTTTATTAGGTAAACAAGATACAATTGCCTGATGGAAAATTTCCATAGAAACAAAAGTATCAACAGAAGAAATAGGATCATCAAAAATATACAAATCAGCTTCTTTATAAATTGCCCTTGCTAAAGCAATTCTTGCTCTTTGACCACCACTAATATTAGTACCAGTAGAACCAACTTCAGTTAAATCACCATGAGCTAAATTTTCAAAATCTTTATTTAATTGACAAGCATTAACAACTTTAGTATATCTTTCTTGATCAAAATTTGAATAAAATAAAATATTATCTCTTATAGTACCATTCATTATCCATGGATCTTGACATGCATATGAAATATTATCTGAACTTATATAACATTCTACATCTGGTGAAGTATCATTTAATAATTCTAAATTGTTTAATATTGCATTTACTAAACATGTTTTACCACTTCCAGTTTCTCCTAAAATTCCAATTAATTCTCCTTTTGGAATTGTCAAATTTAAATTTGATAATAAAATTTTATTATTTAATGAATTTTCATCATCTTTAATACCAAAATCACAATTTCTAAATTGAATAGATGTTTTATCTAAAGCAGTATTAGTTTCTTCTTTAACTTTATTATAATTTTTTTTATTAATATTTTTCACATTTAAAAATGCTTGAACACGATTCATTGAAATTAAACAGCTATATAAATTAGTAATAAATTGTGGAATATCAACTAAAGGAGTTGCAATTTGTTCAACTAATTCAATTGAAGTAAATAAATCTGCAATTTCCATAGCACCATAAACATAAGTATAACCTCCTATTGATGCCATACTAATTACTAAAGGAATATTTGAATTAACAAATGTCCTTAATGCTGTTAAATTTAATATTGTACTTATATTTTGTAATTCATCTTTTCTTCTTTTATCAATTCCTTCATTAAATTCATCTTCCCAACCAAATAATTTTAATATTTTTAATATGTGGAATGTATGTGTTGTTAAACGCATTCTTTTATCTTTTTTACCTAACATTATTTTTGTATTTAATAAAAATTTCCTTTGAATATACCAAATGATAAGAACTAAAATAATTAATACAATAAAACCAAAAATAAAACTTTTACCAAAGAATTGAAAAAGCATATATAAAGAAACACCAAAATTAAAAGGAACATTAAATATTTGTGGAACAGATGTAAATAAGAAATTTAAAGTATCAGCATCAACTTGAATAAAATTTAATATTTCACCTTCAGAAATTTGATTTTTAATAAAAATTGAAGTTTTCATTAATTTATCATATATAATAGCAGTAACTTGATTAGCACATTTAACACCTAAAATTTGAGAAATAAATTTTTCTTGATGATGAGCAAATGTTTTACTAACTTTAATAAATAAGAAAAAACCAGCAGTCACATATAAAGGAAAAACAGGTTTAGTTTCATTTTTTGAATGATGATATTTAAAATGTAAAATTAATTCTCTAAAAAAAAAAATTTGAGCATATTTTAACAAATTAACAAGTAAATTAACAACAGTTAATAAAATAATATAACAAATATTAGTAAATAAAATAGATATGAAAAAGGCTCCTTGTTTATTACTATAATAACCTTTTTTTTCTTTTGTTCCATACCATTTATTATATAATGGTTTAATTAATGATGATGCTTTATCATTTTCTCCTAATCCTTCTAAATCTTTTACTTGAATTGAATTTTTATTTGCAGTTTTCATTGCATAATGTGTCCATGCAAAAAATGTTTTACTTAAACAATTTGATTTGTAATATGTATTTAATTCTTCTTTTGATTCTTTTGGTGTTAAAATTAAATCTTTTTTTTCTTTTTCTTTTATGTCTTTTAATTCAGTTAATGGTTCGTTTAAGTCGTTGTCGTTTTCTTTCATTTTATAATTTTTAAAAAAAGTATTTATTTATATAGGAAATTTAGTTATTTTATTATTTTATTTTTTTGAAATCTTTAAAAATAAATATTTGTATTATAACAGGAAATGATAATTTTTTTTCTGATGTGAATTTTATTATATTGATGAATTATTTAAAAAAAAATAAAAAATATACAACATCTTTTTTTAAATTAAAATTATTTAAAAAAAAAAATTAATGTTTAATGAAGAACTTAATGAAGATTTCTTAAATAATGAATTAAACAATAGTGTTTTATTAGAAAAAGAAAAAAATATTTATATTAATATTATATATACTTATGATACATCTGATAATTCTTTTAAACTAGAAAATCAAAATGAAAATGAATTAAAAGAATTAAATAATGAACAAAACAATTATATCAAAACACAAATAAATATAATTAATAATTCATTAAAGAGAATAACTTCAAATATTCCAATTTTTTTTCTTTTATTTAGATTTTTAATATATTTATTTTGTATGATTTTATTTTTAATATTTTGTCATATGTCAATTTTATTTTGTGCACTTTGCCTTTTAAATCCTGCAATATTAATTATGATTATTGCTTTAATAATAACAAATGGAATCTCAATTGTGAAATTTATATATACTCAATTTAAAGAAAAAATAAAATTAAAAAAATTAAAAATAATTTTAGAATTTCAAAATAAATTTGAAGCTAAAAATTTAAAAATGGTTTGGAGTTATGGAAGAGATGGAACATGGATTGAAGTGATGGTTGTAAATAAATTAAAAAATATAATTGATTCAAATAATAAACTGTAATTAAATAATTAATCATTTTGAGTACTCATTTCTTGATTAATGTTTTCCATAGATTCAATTTTTGTAATACTTTCATCTAATTTTTTATTTTTTTTTATACAAAATATTACTATCAATATAACAATAATTAAAACAACAACTGCAATTATTATTATTAAATACTTTAATCTATTACCATTAAATCCACCATTATCATGATTATCCTTAGGACTTTCATCATTATCAGTAATTGATATTTTAAATTTTGTACCATTTTTAATTTCAATATTAGGAACAATTAGTAAAAATTCAATATTCTCATTACCATTTCTTGTTAAAGTAAAATAAAATGTTTTATTATTATCCTTTGTTTGATTTTTAGAATTTTGACAATTTTTAAAAGTTGATCCTGTGTTTTTATATTTATAATACAATTTAATTTCTTTTATTTCACTAGGTAATATAATTTGTAAATAAAAAGTATTAGGTATATTTTCAAAATTTGGCTCTAATGTAAAAAGATTTTCTTTATATAAATCTGTATCATTTAAATTCCTTGTAAAAACATCTTTATTTTCATTTATTTCTATCTTTTCAATCAGAGAAATTTCAAGATTTTTGTTAGTTGCATTATCAAAAATAATAAACATATCTCCATATTCATTTTTTTTATTAAATTGAGCGATACATTGTGTGTTTTCATTTTCTATTGAAATTAAATATTTGCAATTTAGAATTTTTAAATTATCTTTAGTATCAGGAAATTCATAAAATAAATTAATATTTTCTTTTTTAATATTATCACTATAATATATTGTTTGATTATTTTTCATATCAAATGTATCTGTATCAAAACAAAATTTATAATAATAAGTTTCTGACTTTATTTCTGTATTATCACCTAAAAAGACAAGAGAATCATTTAAATTTATAGTATGTTTTTGTTCTACTACTTTAATTATTGTAAAATTACTTGCATCAAATTTTGATGATCTTACTCTCAAATATGTTAAATTGGAATTTTTATTTAATAAATTTACAAAATCACTTTTTTTATTAATTTTATAATAATATCTATATAATAAAATGTCCTTATTATCAACCTTCATTGTCATATTTTTATTTCGAAAATCATGTATTGATTCATATTCCCCACTAAATTTTTCTATATCTTGAAATGTATTTTTAGTTTTTAAAATATAAAAATCAGAATAATTTGAATCAATTGTTAATTCAATAAAATAAGGAACCTCTTTTTCTTTTTCATTAATTTTAAAAAGAGTAATTGGATAATTTAAATTAATATTTTCTCCAATTGGATTTATTGAAATTATATCTGAATTAAATAATTTAAAATTTGATACTTTAATTTTAATATCTGCTGTTAATTTAGGTATTATGAATATTGGGCCAGTATTACTAACATAGTTATAATAAAAATAATAATAATTATTTTTATTATTATCTTTATATTTAAATTCAAAATTAATTTTATTTTGCTTTAAATTTATATCATATGGAATATTTTCAAGAGTTTTAATATCATTTAAAGAAAAGTAATTAAAAATAAAATTTTTAATTTCATCTTCAATATTATCAGGATAAATTATTTCTACATATTTATTATCACTTTCTTCAGGAATTAATAAATAAATTGTTTCATTAGTTGAAGAAATATTAATTGCTTCATTAAATTTTCCACCTTTTATATTTGCACAATTATACTTTTGATTATTTATAATTGTTACTTTTCCTTCTAAATTATTTTTTATTTTAATTATTAAACATTTATCATTTTTTTTTTTGATAATTTGAAATAATAAGCATTCAGTGATTCTTTATCAATTATTAAATTTCTTCCTACAGATGTTTTATTTATAATAACCTTTTGTGATATATCAATATTTAAACAATCTTCTGTGTCAAATAAATAAAAAATATCTTCACTTTTAAATTGTAAATTATCCATTTTTACTTCTAAATATATTTCTTCATCATTTTCATAATCAGTTAATTTAAAGAAAAAAAATATATTTTCAGTATTTTTATCTTTATATACATAATTTTCACTATTTTTTTGTATAATGTTTTGGGGACCTTCATCTTTATCAATAATATAAACATAAAATTTTGTATCTTTTGTAATATTTGTAGTAAGAACATCAAGTAAAAATTCAACATCAGTTTGTTCCTCAGTTCTATTTATAGGACCAAAATAAAATGTTGTTGTACGATTATTATCTTTTTCTTTACTTTTATATGGTCCACAACTTTTATATTTAGTATCTTTATATTTATGATAAAAATGAATTACCATAAATTCAGAAGGTAATACAATTTGTACATAATAAGTATTAGGTATATTAGATGTTTTTAATTGAGATTTAAAATAATTTATTTTATATAATGATGCTGAGGTATTTTTTTTTGGGGTAAAATCTCCAAATTTAGCATATTCTTCTATATCAGAAGCATAAAATTCAATTTGTTTATCAGTAGTAGAATTACTTTCAGGAATTATATAAAACATTCTACTAGGATAAGATGATTGAATATAAGATGAATAACAAATTGTAGTACCATTATCAAAAGTAAATGAACAACTACATGTAAATTTTGCAGATGGTTGTATATTATCACTAAATTCAACGAAATCATCTGGTTTTTGATCACTAGAATAGAGAAATATATTTGAGTTTAATAATAAATCAAAATCACTAATATTATAAATCATCCTATAATTAATTGAGGATTGCATTATACTTGTAACATTAAATAAAAGAAGAGTAGTTTTATTTTTATTAACTTTTATTGTTGATGTGGTATTAGGTTGAATAATTGGAAAATCACTTGCATCATAATTTACCATTCTTACTCTTAAATAACTTAATCCTGTTGTTTTAGTTAAAAAACTAATATAAATATCTGTATCATTGTTTTTATTATCAATTTGATAATAAAATCTAGATACATTTCTTTTTGGCCCATCCTTTTCAACTTCTACTTCTCTTTGTTTTATTTTAAATTCTTTAATTTCTTTATATTCACCATAAAATTTTTCTTCTGGATTTTGAACTTCCTTTGAATGCATATAATAAAATTTAGTTTCATTTATATTAGTAGTAATTTCAATATA
>JAEEGK010020976.1_pt1 | contig 13842 bp, 16 predicted proteins | sample 8958771 | NCBI WGS metagenome assembly JAEEGK01 (sample SAMN16246547, study PRJNA631951) | gut metagenome | biome: gut microbiome; feature: rumen; material: SC-attached | host: Bos | place: Iran: Karaj | collected 2018-10 | reverse complement strand
ATGATATGAAAGTGCGGAATATCCCTCGATACGTACCACACGGGTTCCTCCGAGGGCGATTGCTTCGGAGATCTTATCCTCCACTTCCTGCATCCAGTTGATTGGAGGTTCGGGTTCGGAATCATTGATCACCGTCGGAATCTGAGGTTCAGGGACAGAACCAGTTATCGTTTCTGACGGCTGTACAGTTCCTGTAGTAATATCGGATGCCCCGGTCCCTGCAGGGTAGTACTTAACACATCCGCTAGTGTATAAACCGGAAGTATCAGGAGTGGTTTCATCACCAGAAACTTCGTTATCATGACCACCTGTTCCTATTGATGAACCAGCTCCATCATGAGCGGACGAATTAGGTGGATTATAGTCTCCTCCACCGGAAACTGATACAACTGACGATCCGCTTATTGTTATTCCACTGGCTGTACCACCGGGACCATTTGCCAATCCGCCTCCTATGCCTGCGCCAGTATCTCCTCCGATTGCATAAACAGTACCACCGCTTATGCTTATATTCGTCCCATTTCCATCACTTCCGCCTGCTGACCCGCCGCCGCCGATGCCGGCTCCATAAATTCCTCCAGCGGCTGTTACCGTTCCGCCGGTTATTACAATATTTGAGCCATCAGCAACAAATCCTCCCCCAATACCGGCTCCACCATTTCCTCCGGTAGCTGTTACTGTTCCACCAGATATTGTTATTTCAGAGCCATTACCATTATCCCCGCCGCCGATGCCGGCTCCACATTCTCCTCCAGTGGCTGTAAGAGAACCATTTCCACTGATAGTAAGAGTTCCGTTACTCTCTTTTTGAATTCCTGCACAGCAACGTCCACTTATAAGCGTATTGGAGTCATTAAGCTCTATAATAACATTTCCTGCTCCGTTAATTCTGAAAGCAGATGTAGCATAATTACTTGAAACATCTATGTTCACATTATTAAGCTTTACCGTGACCGTCTTACCCGAAGCCACATCTAAAGAAATGGTATTATTTGTAGCGCTTCCGTTGCCATTTATCTGAATAGTGGTGCTTTCATTAATGGACAGATCCACAGAAGCATCGTTTATTGTATAGGACGTTATCTGCTCCGCCGTCTGCACAGACATGGATGCCTGAGGCAGTAATCCTACTCCCGTGAATGCAAGTACAGCACTCATGATCACTGAAGCAATACGCCTTCCTACAACCTGCCTGATACTCTTTTTCATTAATGATACCTCCGGTTAACCTTCCCTATCCTGTATATGCTTTTCTGCCAAAAAAACAAAAATGCAATCAAACAAGATAATCTCATCTGATTGCAGTTAAACCGCCTTTGATCATACTTTAAGGCTTACAACTTTGCGTCCTATCCTCGCGGATAGTTTGCCCTTATTTGATATTATTTTATAAATATGATGGGGGATTGTCAATTTACTTTAACATATCAATACAGTTTATCCCACTCAATCGATCCGGATCGTTCTTTATTTCTAAAATAATCCGTCAGAGCAGGTAATACTTCTTCTTTTCCTATAACCTGACCGGCGTCTAATTCATACTGTCCATCGCAAAACAAAACTATTTTCTTTTCCGCTCCGTCTCTATATGAAGAATAACAGCTACCATCATCTCCGAAAAAGTTCAGCGAAACTCCCTCGGCATTGATCAATAATCCAATGCAAGGATACTCTTCAGGCTCTCCTTTTTCGGAAATCCACACCTCAGCAGAATCCAAAGACAGAAGTTCTTTCATCGTCTTTTCGAACTCCGCTTCGGTACTGCAGGATATAATATTGTGGCCGACAGATACTATCATGGCGTTACTGTTTCTATAATCTACTCCCACTTCTTCCATACATCCGGCTGATATCCGAGTGTCGAAAGTTTGCCATTACGGACTACCGGGGTTTTGATGACCTGTTGGTTTTCCAGGATTTTATCGAGCTTATCTGATTCAACCAGATGCATGATGAGGGCCAGCATATCCTTATCCTTGCAATCAGGATCCAGCATTCCGTCGATACCACCGTTAGCCTGAGCAACAGATGTAAACTCACCCTTGCTCATGCCCTTTTCTTTCATATCGATAAATTGGTACTTTATCCCACGCTCTTTAAAGAAACGCTCAGCTTTTCTGGTATCATTACACTTTTTGGTTCCGAAGATCTGTATATTCATTCGTCAATCCTTATGTCATGTTTCATATTTTGCCCATCAAATAAATTCTGTTCACGAAACTACTCTTTGATGATACTGACGGCTGTCTCCATAGCCTTGTCGCGTCCCTCCATAAAATCCGAAAGCGTAACCGCAACCCTGACATCAGGTGAAAAGCCTTTATTGTAAATGTCTTCACCATTCTGAGCGATGCAGCGCCTTGTGCAGATACGGTAAGCGCCGCCGCTTTCCAGCCTTACCACATAAGGCTGACCGGACGTTCCCGCCGTGTTGCTTCCTACGAAAACGGCATTTGTGTGCATCTTCATTACATCCACAAAATCTTCCGCAGCTGATACCGTATTACCGTTCATAAGCACCGCTACCGGGCCTTCCAGTTTTCCCGGAGCTTTGTTTTGGACACTGTCACTTTCCCTGCGAAAGTTAATATGTCTGCACATCCTGTAGGATTTCAGGCTTTCCTCATCCCAGTGCATCTCCGATAGATCTTCCGGGGATACATTTTTGAAATCATCCCTGAATAATCCCCACGCCTTATAGGTTGGCTCATAGATCTGCGTCTCGGCAGCACAGCTTTCAAACTGTCCGGAGATAAACAGGGATGCAACCGCGTCTGCATTATTGCTGTTTCCGCCGCCGTTTCCGCGAACATCGATGATATAGCCCCTGGCCCGCCTCAGTTCATCAAATTTCCCGTAGATTTTTTCCGATAAGAAATCGTCCATAAATGTGGGGATCGTGATCACCGCAATATCGTCCTCTGTGATCTTTATCTTGACAGAATCCTCATCAAGTATCATATCCCCGGGAATTGTTTGGGAAACCGGCATTCCGTCAGAATACCACTTTATCTCCGTGGCATCCGTTCTCTGAATGCGGACATCGAACTCTTTTCCGTCCTTTTCCAGCGTCAGAACAGCTTCGCTGCCGGCTTTTCCACACAGCAGCTCGATAAGGGAGGCACTTACGCAGGCTTCCTCGTTCGCATGCCAGATGTAAGGGTAAATTTCTTCTTTTATATATTCACCGATATCCACACCGTCATACTTTTTCAGTTCGCTGAACATCGGGATCACGTCCTTATATTTTTCACCTACGCTTACGACAATGAACCGGTCTTCGATCTTGGCAAGATACACCGGAAGCATCGAATAATACTCCGTGCTCTGCATGATATCCGGCGGGAAGCTGATACCGGTATGACCGTCACCGAGCAGATTTATAAAGCGGGCAAGTTCCCGGTAGTATTCATACACATCCGTGGTTGCAAGCACCCCGGGCAGAGCTTTTTTGTATTCTGCGTCCCAGTCGATATTCACCTTGTCCCAGAAAGCAAAATTGTACTCCGCATCCTTCCAGATCTGTGATAATTCATATATTTTCTGTTCGTTGGATATTGTTACCATTTTGTTTTACCCCCGGTTATTCTTATAGAGTCAGATTCCTGTGTAAAAAGTACACCTCTCCTTTATACACTGCAGGTTCGTGTCCGAAAATTCACATGCTTGTTTCTCGTAGTCCAGCTGCACATCATAATGGGTGTTGATGTATTCAACTGCATTTTTAAATGCGATCATTGCATCTCGCTTGCAGCATGCCCCAACACACGGATAGAATCTTAATCTTGTCGTTCGGCTTTCATCATTCGTTTGCATTCATACATCTCTTTATCTGCTATTCTTTCTGAATCGTGAATTGAATAGTTCTGACTTGAAGTACATATTGCGTGACCATACGCAAAACTCAGTTTTACCGCTTTGTTATTCGAATCGTTATATTCTTTGATCCTGATATTAAGATCTTTTACAACAGACTGATATGCTTCCTCCGGATCATCACCATAAATGATAGCAAGGAATTCATCGCCACCGGTTCGGTAGGTTTCGCCGTTTTCTCCAACAGCAGCGGTGAGAATATCTGCTGCACTTTTAATATACCGGTCTCCTTCTTCATGTCCCCAAGTATCATTTACCTTTTTAAGATAATTCAAGTCAATCGACATTATGGCAAACGTAATTTCTCTTTCGCCTTTTTCTCTTCCCTTCATAAGCTGCGCTGTCAATTCTGCTTCTTTTTCTATGTATGCTCCCTTGTTTAAAAGCCCTGTCAGTGCATCTGTCCTGGATGCAATCTTATATTTATCCGCAAGTTCTGCCTGTCTGTTACGAACAATGGATAATCTGAGGAAAAAGATGAGCATTATTATCAGGAAAACAACATAGTAGACTCTGAGGATTCTTCCCCAGTCCGTCTTATGCCTTGAAGCTATTGCATAGGACCCCAAATCAATTATAAGAACTAAAATGTTTATTACCGAAACAATATTGACAAAGGTTGAAATCCTGCTTTTCCTGATCAGATCTTTGTGTCTGTTCTCCTGAATCACAAAATATAGTGCTATGAAGCTATTGATCAGTATGAGAATTGCGGAGACCAGGAATAATCTGTATAAAGAGATATTAAAGAAGAATGAACCCACAGATTCCACAAAGAACAATACCGCAACCACAATGCCTATAATATGTGAAAAACGCTTATGCGGATATTGCGTGATAGCATCACAGAGAACCGCTGAAGGGAAACATATCAGCAATGCCAGCGCATACTTTAATGTACTAAAAAACTCCGGCCTTCCGATAAGGATCTGTATAACCTGAGATTCTATTGTAAGTAACAGCCCGAAAATAATCGAAAAGAACCCCCATGCAAAAAATACAGTTTTATCTTCACGCTTTCTCTCAACTGCAAACATTGTATATACAATCGTTGAAATACCGAAAAATACTATAAAGAGACTCCAGATAAACCTCGGCATTCTCGATCTGATAATACTGTAAATAAAATCGGAGGACTTCTCTATACGCATTTCCAGAATAAACGCAGAATACTCTGTCGGCACCATCGATATGGAGATCTCATTATACTTATCCATAATATTGATTGGAACAACCTGAACCGTCAGTCCTATATCTTCTCCGGAAAGATTTGCAGCATTCTGTTTAAACTCATATATGGTTCTTGTACCAAATTCTTCCGAGCCGTAGTAAGGGCTGTCTTCGGGCGCCGTGGCATATACGGTAAAATCCATACCTCTGGCAAAAAAACATATAGCATCACCACTGTCAAGTTTGCAATCATCAGGGATCCTGTAATGAATTACTTTCTCCTTTAATACATCATCCTTTGAAAAGATAATATTCTCGATATTATAGACATTGCCTTCATCGTCATACCAGCCTTCGGTGCAATCATAATAATCTCCATCATGAAATAGTATCTGGTCGCCATCGGTACGATACGCCTTAAACAAAATGGATACCAGCCACAAAGCAACCAGGAGCAAATATATGATTAAATAGATATTATGAATTCTGTATTCTTTCTTCATATACCATTCTCCTCAACAGTAACAGGATATAAAAATGCTACTTGTGCGTAAGTATATAGCGTTAAGTATAATTTTCAAATGAAAGATAATATCCAAAGTTAATGTATTTAAGTATACCAAATATATACTCTCCAGTCAAACTATTTCAGGCTTTTAAATGAGCCATATCAGAATCAGATGAAGGGGATAGAACACATAAAACAGCCACTTATTCACTATTGTTTTCCTGCCAGATCCTCCGTTGTAAAACCGTAACAACCGGATCACGAGAAATATTCCAAGCTGGCAGATCTCTTCGTACCAGTTCTGGGTATTACAGATTAGGAAAAAGACTGTGCATAACAGCTGTATGCATATGATCATCAGATAATCCCGGATCTGTTTGGTTCTGTCTTCTTTGTTTGTATAAAAGATCCATGCTGAACTGGGAAATCTCGGACTTCAGTCCAGAGAAGGTCTGTATTGAACAACACGATTACGCTATTCCCTTTATTTCCACACCCAGTTCCGCCAGCCTGGCTTTTGCCTTCTCATAATGTTCATCTCCCTGATCTTTTAGGCCCTTGCACTCAATAATCGTCCTTTTGTAGTATTCAACAGCTTTATCCGGATCTTTTTCTACACCCAGGCCTTCTTCGTATATCTTCCCAAGACTGTACAGGGAAAGGGATCCATTTTTATCAGGTGTCAGGAATAATTCGATTGCCTTTTTATAATCGCTCTTTTCCATATACATACTACCCATACATTCATAACCGTACTCGCAGCCTCCATCTACTGCAAGCCGATACCAGTTCATCTCAGAATCCCATGTGCCGGTTTTACTTTGCTTCTCCCACGAACCGATCACTATATACGCATATCCCGGTAGCTTGAAGCCTGTTTCGTGTGCCATTTTGAAATAATGGCCCGCTTTATCATAATCAAAATCAACGAACTCTCCAAACAGATACTTTTTCCCCAGCTCAAACAGTGACTTCCCGTCTGTTCCGGTCATTGCATTTTCCAGGTAACAGCGGTATGCCATCTCTTCATTACCGCTTGCTTCATAACGCTGGGCCTGTCTGTTCATCTTAAAAGCTTTGTTTATGTATCTTGCTCTCTTCTGCATAGGATCCCCCCTTCAAAATGAAATTATGATATATCAGTAATTACACAGATCAATCAGAAATCCACCAGAAATATTCCCACACTGATCTGCTTAAAAGACCCTTTCATTGTTATATCGCTGATCTTAGCTTTTAATAACTTACCGGCATCCATAAGTCTGGCGAATATCAGATTATCCTTCTCCGGGACATAGCCAAGCTTCTTGCCGTCGGCGTTAAGCATCAGGATGGCATTGCTGTCGAACTTATTGTTCTCACGCTGAAGGGTAAGCATATCTCCGATCTTGATCTTGTCCAGCACGGAGCTGTCATCAAGGTGTGTGGTACCGGCTATATATGAATCAAACAGATGTATCTCCCTTATAAGCGGTTTGATTATGTCACCAAGCTCATGGGTATCTACCAAAGATACAAGACCCTGCTCCTGTTTTGTAAGTTCATTTGACATGATGTGTGCTCCTTTCATCAGCTTCTTTTAGTTCATCATAAACGTAAATGTCATCCCGTATCCCAGAAGACTGTTCAGCATCTCCTCCAGTTTATTGCTGTATTCCTCGTACTCCTTAAGCTCGTCTTCAAGTGCCTTTTTCTTTTCTTCAACAGCTGTCTTGTCTTCAAGAAGGTATCTGTACTGATAAGGATCGGTGTTCATGATCTTGTCAACCTCTTCTTCAAGTTCCTTTATCTTGACCTCAATATCAGGTATCTCAATCTCCATAACACCAATATCCAGCTTAGCAAGAAGTGCATTGATAAGTACTTCTGTCTCCTTCATCTCCTTAAGATCATTGCAGTCATAGGCAATGACCAGCCTATGCCAAAGACCCTTAAGGTCCTCGTTTGTATTGGTAAGCGGATTGATATCCGGATGTATCTTCTTGACCATTCGGCGGTATATCCTTTTGATCTGCAGCATCTCACCCTCTGTGACCGTGCCTTTGGATTTTGCTGCTTCATTTTCCTCTATCATAGCTTTTAATCTTTCCTCATACTCAGCCAGCTGCCTTCCCAGGTAAGTCTGAAGTCCTGCCAGGTCAACATTCTTTCCATGATTTTTAAAGGACTGGCAATACTCTACGGTCTTCTTTTTCCTGATACACTCTATCTTCTTTTCAAAAACCTTTAAGATCAGCTCTCCGAAAGTCCTGGTATATTCCTGCCCATACTGGAAAGCACTTTTCTTAACGGCATCACGCCTTAACAGCAGCTCCTCATATCTGGCATATGAAGAATTTTTAACTTTAATTATCGCGTCTCCCATGTCAATCCTCCTCGATTAATCGTATTTCAGCTTCTCCCTTGTCAATTTCCCGGAAATCCCCGGATCATGCTTCTCACTCCACATTGAATCCCCAGAACTCATCATAGATCTCCGTGATCTTGATATCATCTACACAGGCATCCTTAAAGAAATCATCTCGGCTAACTCTCATAGTGTTCCCTCCTTGTATGTTTCAAGTATATCATATCTCTAAACTTTAAGGTCTCCCGACAGGCGACTAAAATTTACCTGTCTCGCTTACCTTACAACTCTATCCTATACTATCAGGTGTCCAATAGTCCTCCCTTATCTCGGAAATAAAAAAGACCCATCATAACGACAGGTCTCAAAATAACTCTTTATATCCGACCCATCGTTCAAGCTTTGGCACCTTACCGGATCCGGCAGGTTGCCGTGCGGTCACCGGGCTTGTCCCTCGCGCACTCTTCATAGGTATTTGTTATTTTATTTTTCTTGCCAGATCGTGCCTTATGGCTTCGATCACGCTCGTCATGTGGTACTTTATCAGAAATATCTGGTTTGCATACTCCGGGAAGTTATCGGATGTCTTCTGTATCATCGGATATATGTATTTTTCTGTTTCCTGAATGTACTGTGCCATCCTCTTCTCGGTAAATCCCGCAGCCATGCCGGATATGTTATTGCACCGGTCAAGCAGTTTCACGATGGAAGCTATCCTGTTCTTGCTTATCTCATCGTAGTAAGCTTTAAGTCCTTCCTCAGAAGCCCTGGTCACTTCCTTGTTCTTGGTAAGAAGCCTTACAGCCTCGCGGGTCTCTTCATTTACGGGAAGCTCCTCAACTTCCACCCCACAGTCCTCACACACATCATGAAGAAGTGCCGCCGATACCAGATCATCATCCTTCATCCCTAATGACAATGCATGGCAGGCAAGCAGTAACGGGTGGTAGATATAAGGTACTTTGTCTGCACCTTTTCGGAACTGTCCATCATGCTTTTCCCGGACATAGGGCAGAACCCTTACCGTCTGCAGCATACCCAGTGCTGAAGCATAGGCTTTTACATGGGTGTACATCCTCTTTTCATCAAAAAGCCTGTCCGAAAGCTCCTTCGTAACTTTTATCAGATCCTCATCCGGCTCACTGCCTTTTAGAAGCCAGTCAGTAGTTACACCATAAAGACCTGCGATCTCCGGCAGCTTCCCGATGTCAGGTGTCGTTTCATCCCTCTCCCAAAGGCTCACCGCCTGTGATGAAACTCCAAGTTTTTCCGCTACAGCCGCCTGCGTAAGGCCGCTCCTGCCTCTGGCCTGCATCAGTCTTTTTCCTAAAGTATCCATGACTTCTACCTCCGTTCATGTACCGCCCTCTCGTTACGATATCATTATACTTTGGATTATGATAATAGTAAAGCGAACCATACTTGAACTTAAAAAAATCTTCTCAAGCCGTGCTTGAGTTCTTTCCTTTTCTACATCCGAAACCATTAAGAGGAATAAAACTGTTTCATTAAGGTTGATCTTATCAAGCAGCTCCATAAATTTATCGTATTCTCCATGGATATCAGAAATAACATATGTCGAAATAGCAGGCACCTCCATAAAATCACTACAGCATCACTATTCTAAATATATTTTACTGTCTCTTCCAGTTTCTTCCTGTTTTCATGAAGATGTGCGGGATGACTCTGCTCTGAAGGATATCCCAGAGCCAGTATCATTACAGGCACCTCATTCTCAGGAAGTTCAAAGGCATCAATGATATCCTGTGAGTCAAAACCTCTGATCCATAAACTATGAACACCAAGCTCTTCAGCCTGGAACATCATGCTTGCCGCCACGATGCTTGCATCCTGTTCACCACAGTTATACTCTTCATAACATCTGTCTTTAGGATTCTTCCATACTTCATCTTTATTATAACAAACAAGCAATGCCAAAGGACACCCACACCACGAAGCTCTTACTTTAAGCGCCTTCTGTTTTGCATCCTCACTTTGAATTACATAAACACGCTGCGGCTGATAATTGCATCCTGTCGGAGCTATCCGTCCTGCTTCCAGGATAAGATCCCGTTTCTCCTGCTCTACAGGTTTTGAACTGAAATACCTCTCTGAATATCTTTGTCTTGCAAGGTCTATGAATGCCATTTTTAATCCCCTTTCAGAATATTTTTTTGATTTTATCCTAACAAAATGCATTACTAAAACCATATAAGCCATTACTATACCTGGAACTATTGCTTTTACCATATCTTGCATACTCTATTTATGTTTCAGGCAATAGCATAGTCTTATTCCTTTGCCCCCTCTCACTTAGAAAACCAAGGGAAAACATCTGCCACTTCTGTCATTTCCCTATCTAACTTATAATAATATAACCTTTTTTCTGTAAACAGGTACATATATCTTGATATTTCTGTATCAATAATCATCTTTTTACATCTATCACAATAGAATGAATCAATGGTCATTGTAAAAGACAGAGCCTTATAACTCTTTGCAGCCATAACTCTTCCTGATCCACCGATAGTCTTCGAGAGACTTTGATTCTTCCTTATCTCAATTTTGTCGGATCTTCCACACGAAGATTCTCTATACTTCCACATTGTACACAGGCATCACAGATCACACCTGTTTTTATTTTTTTAATTTTTGTCAGTTCTTCCATCGGCGTATAGATTACCGAATGAAAACTCAAGGCATCCAGTAGTGCTCCTTCAATAAGTTTCCCACCGCATTTACTGCATTTCTTATCCATATCATCTTCTCCTATCGCACATTTCAAAAGCCGATTATTTCATGCTAACTCGTTTATGAGTATACCAAATATATACTCTCCAGTCAAACTTTTTCAGGTTTATATAATTACATATAATAAAAAATCCCCACTTCAACCTTTACAGTCAAAGTGAGGATCTGTTATTTACTTACTGAGTTTCTTTACCTTGGACCATTCTCCAAATGTTAAGTCTTCACCGTCTTTATTGAAGGCTCTTATCCTGATATACTTTGTTTTATTAAACAATCTGTTATCAAAGGTAGCTTTGTTGCTAATGCTAAAGTAACTTACAGTAGCAAATTTGGTGTCTGTAGTATCCCTGAAATCAGAATAATTTGAAACCTGGATCTGATAACCGTCACACTTGATCGACTTAGCAGCTACAGTAAGAGTGTTCTTCTTAACCTTTGCAGTCTTTACGGTAGCTTTGCCGGGGGCCTGTTTAATAGAATTAATATCTATCCATTCATACTCCCAATAAGTATTTATTTCCGCTCCGCTGTTCTGGGTAAACTGTATGGTAGTAGTCTCGCCAAAAGTCCTGCCTTTACCTAATACATAAGAGGTTTTAGCAGCGTCAGACTGTTTATAACCGGGGCCTGTTTCAGATGTAATATAGTAATGACTGTAATCGTCTACATCTCTCCAATACAGTGAATATCCTTTAATATTTACAGTCGCATTATTCATATTTATATGCCCGTCAAGGGAGTTGCCGGATACATAGCTGTAAACATCAAGAAGAACATCCTGATCCGCAGTAATTGTTTTAGGCGGTATAGAGCAGGTAGCATATGTGTCACACTGGAAGGTACCATCAACATTGGTTAAATGCACGGTTATGTAATGAGTTACCTCACCTTTTGTATCATCATATTTATAATCAGTATCATACCACCAGGCTCCGGTTGCGCTGCTTCCTTCATTAACTACAGTATTATGGTTTTTCAAAACCCAAATACCGTTATCATCACTTGCTTTTACAGGAACATTAATAACTGTAACAGCCAGAGCCAACACCAACAGCATGCTTAATAATTTCTTCATATGCGGCCTCCTTTATATGTTAATATATTTGTCACCGGCAGCCTAAAACTGCCTAATTTTTGTGCAAAATATTATACCATAGAATGACGCCTTTGACAATAGACTTCGGGCACCTGCCTACCCCATTCCGGTGTCGCTTGTTGATACCTTTTACGGCAACTATAAACAATGGCAGATACATACAGATCAGATTCAGCCTCTGCCATAATCCTTCACTGGCTATAGCAGTACCAGCAAACTCTTCCTTGTCTAATTATTCTTATGTTTGCATGCTTCCTTTACATACCAATCCGCTGTACCCTGATTAGTCAGAATCTCTATCTCTGTCAGTTCACGGACTACCTTGGCCGGACGGCCAAATGCCATGCATCCGTCAGGGATTTCCGTATTCTTTGTTACAAGAGAGCCGGCACCAATTATACAATTCTTTCCTATCCTGGCTCCATCCAGAAGGATCGTCCCCATCCCTATCAGGGAGTTATCCCCTATGGTACACCCGTGTATGATGCACGAATGTCCGATCGTTACACCATTCCCTATAGTCGTCGGGATTCATCTGCTATCATTTCTTTTTACTCCATTTTCCAATTTTATCTCCGTAATGGACCAGGGGGACGGGGTGGTCCATTCTAACCAAGCTTACTATAATCTTCTTCGCTTACCGGCTCCAGTCATTCAGCAGAAGTCTCTTCACCGTATACTTCTTTTGCCAGATTAAATACCGCCCAGGCCTTCGGCCATCCGGCGTAGAATGCGACATGGGTTATGATCGCAGCCATTTCTTTCTGCGATACACCATGATTTTTTGCATTCATGATGTGATACTTTAGAGAGCTGTCTGTAATACCCTGGGACATCAGGGCAACAACCGTAATGATGCTTCTGGTCTTCACATCAATATCACTGTTGTTCCAGTTTTCTCCAAAGAGTATGTCATCATTAAAATGCGCAAACTCCGGAGCAAACTCTCCCAACTGATCTCTTCCTGCCGTCTGTACGATCTTTTTACTCATTATACGTGCCTCCTTTTGCCTCCTGTCTATTGCTTAACCAATTTAACACATATACCGATACAGCACCGACTTTTATCTGGTTTGCCTGTCTTCCGAAAAGAAGAGATTTGAACCACTGTATAAACACGTAAGGGAAGACATGATCCGATAAAGGTAATTATCAATCCATATCAACTCTTAGTTTATACTTTCCACAATGTAAGCATCGGAATAAATAACCACACATACCGCCATCTTTTACCAAAAACTCTCTGACATCATCCATTCCATCATAGGATCCGTCAGGTTCAAATAATTCGTCGGCAATCCCCAGTGCTTCCAATTCTTTTGTGCCGACCGTACCAATATATTCGCAATAATCATTACAACAAGCCGCCCAGTTTTCACCCTGCCAGCATAGATATCCCGGAGTTCTGTTGTACAATTCATCTATCGCTTCATCATTATCAACATGGTCAGCATCTTGAATAAATGAGCCATCAAATTTCTTGGCAGCCTGACCTGATGCAATGCAATCCATACATATACAATTTACTTCTTCACGAGTATACATCGAGGATACATAAGCACTTACTTTCTTTCCACAACACTCGCAAATGCCATCAGCAAATTCCACAACTCCAATATCATATACATTAGGAGAATATTTAAACTTTGGTAAAGAATCGTTATTCATTTAACCCTCCTTTGTCAATCAGCCTGAAATACAATCGTTGCATCTGCTTTCGATATTAAATCATTCATCAGGAAGTTCTATTGTCTTCAGTTCCTGTTCTCCTATAAACTAATTATGAAGCTCTGTACTCCATAAGAGTTGTGTTCTGCCATTTTCCAAATCGATCTTTAGCTATTCTTTCCCTATAGCCAATTTCCCTGAAACCACATTTTTTGTGTAAGGCTATACTTGCTTTATTAATTGAAAATATTGCAGAATATATGCTCCAATATCCATCTTTCTCAGCTTCTCGGATAATCGTATTTACCAAAGCTGTTCCTATCCCATGACCTCTATAGTTTCTATCAACATATACACTCATTTCAACGCAGCCTTTATATGCGCACCTACTTGAAGAAGGACTTAGCGCTATCCAGCCTACAACCT
>JAEEGK010020973.1_pt1 | contig 13843 bp, 7 predicted proteins | sample 8958771 | NCBI WGS metagenome assembly JAEEGK01 (sample SAMN16246547, study PRJNA631951) | gut metagenome | biome: gut microbiome; feature: rumen; material: SC-attached | host: Bos | place: Iran: Karaj | collected 2018-10 | reverse complement strand
TCGACCTCACGAAATATGTCCATGCGGGGGAGAACACCATCGCCCTCGAGATCTTCCGCTGGTGCGACGGCACCTACCTGGAGGACCAGGATTTCTGGCGCTTCGCCGGCATCGCCCGCGGCGTGGAAATCTACACCCGCGAGAAGGAGCGGATCGAGGATGTCCATGTGACCGGCTGGGCCGACGGCCGCCTGAAGGTCCATGTCGAGGTGACCAAGGGTATTTCGGCCGTGACGCTGAATGTGCTGGACGGGCGCGATTCCTCCCTTGCACTTGCCATCGATGGCATCAAGCCGAAAAAGGGTGTGATTGATATAGATGAAGAAATCTTCGAGCCGGCTCTCTGGAGCGCCGAAACCCCGAATCTCTATACTCTCCGGATCCTCTCCTATACGAAAAAGGGAGTGGCCGAGTGCACGGACATCCCCTTCGGCTTCCGCACGGTGGAGATTGTCGGCAACCAGCTGCTGGTCAATGGGAAACCCATTCTCATCAAGGGCGCCGACCGTCACGAGTTGAGCCCCACCGGCGGCTATGTCGTTACCGAAGAAGAGATGATCCGCGACATCCGGATCATGAAGGAACTGAATATCAATGCTGTCCGCACCTGCCATTATCCCGATGACCCGCGCTGGCTCGCCCTGTGCGACGAGTACGGCCTGTATGTGGTGGATGAAGGCAACATCGAGTCCCACGGCATGGGATACGGCCCGGCGACCCTGGGCCGGAACCCCCTCTTCGCGGCCGCCCATCTGGTCCGCGACAGCCGGATGGTCCGGCGCGACTTCAACCATCCCTCCGTCATCGTGTGGAGCATGGGCAACGAGGCGGGAGACGGTCCCAACTTCGAAGCCTGTTATGACTGGATCAAGGCCCAAGACCCGTCCCGCCCCGTGCAATACGAGCGCGCCCTGACCCGGAACGGCGAAAGCCATCGTTACACCGATATTTACTGCCCGATGTACGCCTCCCCGGACGATATCCTCCGGTACCTGCAGAAGGGAACAAAGCCCTTCATCCAGTGCGAGTACGCGCACGCGATGGGCAATTCCATGGGCAATTTCAAGGAGTATTGGGACATCGCCCGCAGCGAGCCGGGCTGCCAGGGCGGTTTCATCTGGGACTTCATGGACCAGGCGCTCTACTGGCCGTCCGACAAGCCCGGTACGGACCACATCTTCATCTTCGGCGGCGACCTCAACGACTACGACCCCTCCGACGGCTCCTTCAACTGTAACGGCGTCATCGCCGCGGACCGCACCCTGCATCCACACGCTTACGAGGTCCGCTACCAGTACCGCAACATCCTCACAACGGCGGGGGACGCCCCGGGTGTCATCAACATCTATAACGAGAACTTCTTCATCGACCTTTCCCGCTACCGTCTTCTGTGGACGCTGGAGGCCGATGGCAAGCCGGTCCGGACCGGCGCCGTGGAGAACCTCGATGTCGCCCCGCAGAGCACCCGGACGCTGGATCTGGGCATCGGCAAATTGCCGGATGGAGAAGTGGTCACCCTGACCGTGCATTACCAGCTCAAGGAGGCCGATCCGCTCCTGCCCGCCGGTCACGAGGTCGCCTATGACCAGTTCGTCCTCCGGAATCGTCCGCTTCATCTCATCTCGGAGGTAAAGGAGATGCCCAAGGATGACCCGCACCGGTCCGTCAGGCCGATGGTTATGACGAAAGAGTCCGATGTCTTCCGGTTCAAGGGTACGACTGTCCGGGAAGGAACGTTGAGCGCCCGCTTCGCCACCTGGGAGGTTGCCATCGACACGAAACAGGGAGCCCTGACTTCCTATAAACTGGACGGTAAGGAGATGATTTCCGCGCCGATGCTGCCTTGCTTCGACCGTGCCCTCGTCGAAAACGACCTCGGCGCCCGCTTCCAGAACCGTTTCGCCCTCTGGCGCGGCATCGACTTCCAAGTCTCGTCCGTCTCGGTGAAATCAACCGAGTATTCCGGTCAGGTGGACGTAACCTTCGCTCCTATCGACGGCAAGGGCGTCGTGAAAGTGACCTATCTGATTGATCAGTGGGGAACGGTCGTTGTCTCCGAATCCCTGGAGGATGCCGGCGGACTCGCGGACGCGCAGTTCCTCTTCCGCTTCGGTATGCGCTTTGCGATGCCCGGCCAGTATTCCGACCTCGATTTCTTCGGCCTGGGCCCGTGGGAGAACTATTCCGACCGTTGCAGCGCCGCCCTCCTGGGTCGTTACCGCCAGCGGGTGGAGGACCAGTACCACTACGGTTATGCCCGTGCGCAGGAGTCCGGTACCCATACCGGTATGCGCTGGATGAACATCCTGGACGAGTCCGGTACCGGTTTGAGGCTCTGGTCGGCGACGCCGTTCTCCGCCTCGGCCCTTCCGTTCAGCCTGGAAGACCTGGACACCCACGTCCACTCCCTGGAACTCAAGGCCAAGGCCCATGAAAACGAGCGCTCTCGCGGGACGACCTATGTCCATATGGACCTCGCCCAGATGGGTGTCGGCGGCATCACCTCCTGGGGCACCTGGCCGCTGAAGGATTATCTCCTTCCGGCAAAGCCCTATGCCTTCCAGTTCACCCTGGCTCCGGTCTTCGACCAGGTCCGATAGAACCCAAAACCAACCGATATGAAAAGAATCGCATTCCTTTCCGCTGCGTGCCTCGTGATGCTGGGCACCGCGTGCAAGAGCGGCCCGGTCGTGCCCGTGGCCACTCAGTCCAAAGTCGTCGAAGACGGCGGCACCGGCCCCTACAAGGTCCTGATGCTGGAGGATCCGTCCCTGGAAGCGCACACCATTTTCGCGCCCCAGGACCTGTCTCCCTTCGGCAAAAAGAATCTTTTGCCCGTCCTCGTCTGGGGCAACGGCGCCTGCACCAACTCCCCTTGGGAGCACTACAAGTTCCTGAATGAGATCGCTTCCCACGGCTTCCTCGTGATTGCCACCGGCTATATTCCGATGGAAGAGGAACCCTACCGGGGCCCGATGTCCACGTCGGCCCAGCAGATCGAGTCCATCGACTGGGCCATCGCGCAGAACGCCAATAAGGAAAGCCCGTATTACGGCCGCATCGACGTGGAACACATCGCCGCGGCCGGCATGTCCTGCGGCGGCCTCCAGACCCTGGACAACGCCACCGACCCGCGCCTCACCACGATCATGATCTGCAACAGCGGCCTGTTCATCAACCCGGGCACCGCCGTCCCGAACATGCCGATGCCTGCCAAGGAGCGGCTCCAGGAGATCGATGTCCCGGTCATCTACATCCTGGGCGGTCCGGAGGACATTGCCTATGAGAACGGCATGGACGACTTTCACCGCCTCGTGAAGGTCCCTGCCTTCGCGGCGAACTATCCCGTGGGCCACGGCGGCACCTACCGCCAGGAGCACGGCGGCGAGTTCACCGTCCCGGCCCTCGCCTGGCTCCAGTGGCAGCTCAAGGGCGACCAGGAAGCCGCGAAGATGTTCCTGGGCCCCGACTGCGGCCTCGCGGCCCGTGAAGGTTGGACCATCGAGAAAAACGGCCTCATCGACTGATAGGCACTCAACCGTCTGTCCATCAAGCATATATACAAATTACCCTGGTACATTTGCACCAGGGTAATTTTTGTAATTTACTATTAATCAGACGGATAGGCGCTGAGCTTATTTCGCCAGGGCGGCGAGCTGAGCTTTGGCCTGCTCGGCGTACTTGGTGCCGGAGAGCTTCTTGTAGTACTCGGTGGCGGTAGCCTTGTCACCGGCCTTCTGGGCGGTGGCGGCGATGGTGAACATCACGTCGGCGGCATCCTTCGCGGCGGGATCGACCTCCAGGTACTTCTTGTAAGCCTCGATGGCGGCCTTGCTCTTGCCGAGCTTGGTGTTGGCGCTGGCGATGAGCTTGAAGGCGTTGGCGCTCTCCACATAGCTGTTGGACTTCTCGAGGGCCTCGATGGCTTCGGCGCTCTTGCCGGCCTTCACGAGGGCCATGCCTTCCTTGAGGAACACATTGGCGAGGAGCTTGCCGGCCTGCTCGGCCTTGCCGGCGGCGGAAGCGGCCTCGAGGGCGGCGATGGCACCGGCGTTGTCACCGGCCTGCATCAGGGCCTGGCCGTAGAGGAGCTGGCTCTGGCCATCCTCCGGGGTGAGGGCGACGACCTCCTTGAGAGCGGCGGCGGCACCGACGAAATCCTTAGCCTTCAGCAGGGCGGCACCCTTGCGGGACCAAGCGTTGGGAATGAGATCCTTGGCGTCGGCGGCAATCTCTTCGATTCCATAGCCCTCGGCCACGGAAGCGGCCTCCTTGAGCGTAGCGACGGCCTCGTCATACGAGCCTTCGTTGATCTGCTCCTTGGCGATGGAGAGGATGGTCTGGGGGATGATCTTCTTGCACTGGGCCACCATGTCGGCAGCTTCGTCCTCGGTGCATGCCTCGAACTGGGCCAGGGCGCTCTTGAACTGGGTCAGGGCGTCGGCCTTGTTGGACTCAAGGGTCTGGGCACCGTTGTTGAAGGTTTCCACGGCGGCGTTGAAATCCTGGGCGGAAGCGATTCCTGCGGCGAGTGCGAACGCCGCTACGGCGACAAATAATCTTTTCATCTTCTGTTTAGTTTTTATGTTATACTTATTATATTAGTCAGTTGCACGCATTTTGCAAAAGTAGCAATTTTTTATGTTATTTTTGCATTGAATAAGTGTTAAAAACCATGTTAAACCGACTTTTTCGTGTTCTTTTTTGTCTGGTCTTCTTGGGGATTTCAAGAACTGTGCCAGCGCAGACTTTGCCTTCCCTTCCGATGGACGGCAAAGTCCAGAAGGGAACGCTCCGATGCGGGGTCGCGTATTACATGGTGAAGAACGACGAGGCGAAGGGTTTTGCCGATTTCGCCGTCGTCCGCCGCGGTGAGGCGCCCGCCCCGACCGTGGGTGAAACCTTGGAAACGAAATACCTCTCCCGCCACGGCATCGGCCCGCGTCCCGGCGGCTATTTCCACGATAATGACGGATCGACGGTCCTGCATCTGGACCGGGTTCCGGTGTATGACGCCAACGTGCTGGATTCTACCCTGCTGGTGACGTTTGGCCAGGTGGCGGCGTCCCGCGCGCCCGAGGCGGTCATCATCGCCGGCGACATCGACCCGGTCGAGTTCAAGAAGAAGATGGACATCTTCTCGATGATGGTGCCGCAGCATTTCGTGGAGAACAGCCACGGGCCCGACTATGTGTGGGAGCCGTCGGTCATGCCGTCCATCGTGCTCCGCAATGAGCCGATGGGGGACCGGGGCATCGTCCGCGTGGCCTATTCCTCTCCCCGGACGCCGCAGGAGCTGATGAACACGGCGCAGGCCCTGGTGATGGGCATCCTCAGCCGCGAGTTCAGGACGATCGCCGTCCGGCGGATCGAGCGGAACCTGCGGGATGCCGGAATCCCGTACGGACGGCTGGATTTCAGGTACCTGAACAGCACGGAGACCGGCAACGACGAGGAATACGCCGTGGAGGTCCAGACCGACCGCGACCATCTGGAGGCGGCGATGAAGATCGTCTCCGGCACGCTGGCGGGCCTGGACGGTTTCGGCGTCCCGGTGGAGGAGTTCACCGACGCGAAGAAAGTGATGATGGCCGACATGGTGGCCCGGGGGAACGAGCGTCTGTCGAACCGTAAATACGTGGACCGCTGCGTCGCTCACTTCCTGTATGGGGCCAATCTCGCCCCCTATAGCGAGGAAACCCGCCTTTTCGCCCGGAAGAACGTGGCGGACAGCACGGAAACCCGCCTGTTCAACCAGTTCGCGACCTCCCTGCTGAGCCAGCTTTCCAATCTGACGCTGGAGTATCGCGCCCGGCTGGATACCCTGGACGAGGACAATGCCCTGTTCCAATACAATCTTGCCTATCTATATGGTTCCACCTTCAAGGAGGCGAAGGACTACACCTGGCAGCGGGATACTTCCGGCCTGGAGGTGAACGCCCCGAAAGTCCGGATCAAGGAAACCAAGCCCGAACCCGTCTCCGGCGGCACGATGTGGACCTTCTCCAACGGAATGCGGGTGGTTTACAAGCAGGTGAGCGGCAGCCGGACGTTCAACTACTCCCTTCTGCTGGGCGGCGGCCTTTCCGGCGTTTCCGGCCTGACGGAAGGGGAGGGCGGCTATTTCGGGGACATGCTGTCCCTGTATGACGCCGGCGGGCTGAGCGCATCGGCCTTCCGCGACCATCTGGCCGTGAACGGCATCGGGATGGACACGGAAGTGGCATTGACCTATACGTCCATCCATGGACAGGCTCCGTCTTCCAAGCTTCCGACGCTGCTGAAGGCCCTTCTCGCCCTCGCGAACGGACGGACGCTGAACCGGGGCGAGTTCGACATCTATCTGCGCAACGAAAAATGGGCGCAGGAACCGGTCGGGAACCGGCTCTATTCGATGCTATATCCCGGCTTCGCCTATTCCACCAAGAAATACGCGAAGGGCTTGAATCCCGGGACGCAGGCCAAGGCCGCCCAGTTCTATGAGTCGCTGTTCTCGCGGATGAACGACGGGATGCTGCTGATCGTGGGCGATGTGGACGAGGCCACCGTCCGGCGGGCCTTGCTGCGCTATCTCGGCGGTTTCCGCACCCAGCGGGGGACCGCGTCGCGCAAGACGCTCCGTTATCAGCCCCGTGCGGGCGTGGCTTCAAACAAGGAGGCCGGTGTCAACAAGGGTGTCTATATGCTCCTGGACGCGGAGAATCCGCTTTCCGGGGTGAATTACGCGATGGCGGAAATCGCCGCCGAAGTCCTCCGCCGCCACCTCGTGGAGGCCCTGGAAGGAACGGGCATGTCGGCGGAAGTGACCACCGGGTTCCATTCCTATCCCCAGGAACGCCAGTGGATGCTCCTCTCCTGTGAGGGCGGTGTCGATGTGAACGCCGTCCGGAAGGGAATCCGGCGCGCGGCGGCATCGACCGTCCCCCAGAAGGACTTGGATGCGCTCAAGGCGAAGGCTCTCGCGTCCATGGGACGGGAACTGGCGGGGCAGGAAACGATCGTGTCGGCCCTCGTCGCCCGCTACGGCATCGGCAAGGACCTGGTCACCCACCATAAGGAGAGCGTGGCGGCCGTCACGCCCGCCCGCGTAAAGGAAATGCTGTCTGTCCTCTCGGCCGGTTCGGTCGCGGAATTCATTGTCGAATAATGGGAAACGGAAAAAGATTCGGAACGATCGTCGAGATCGGCGACATCCTGATTTCAGAGGAGGTCATCCTGGAATATTTTGCCTGCGATTATCCTGTCTGCAAGGGTCAATGCTGCATTGTCGGCGAAAGCGGCGCTCCGCTGAAGGAGGAGGAACTGGACCCCATCGAGGCCAATTACGAAGTCTTCGCCCCCTTGATGCGGCCGGAAGGCCGGCAGGCGGTCGAGGAGAAGGGATTCTTCGAAATCGACCGGGACGGCGATCTCGTGACGCCGCTCGTCCCCGGGAGCGAGGAATGCGCCTTCAGCCTGTTCGAGGACGGGAACTGCTTCTGCTCGATGGAGCGGCAGTATTTCGCGGGGGCCTGTAATTTCCGGAAACCGATTTCCTGTCAATTGTATCCGATCCGGGTGAAGGAACTCGGCGCCGGCCGCATCGGCCTGAACCTCCATCGCTGGGACATCTGTAAATGCGCTTTCGAAAAGGGCCGCCGCGAGGGAATCCGGGTCTATCAGTTCCTCAAGGAGCCGCTCGTCAGGGCTTTCGGGACCGACTTCTACGACGCCCTCTGCCTGGCGGCGGAAAAAGTGATCAAGGAGAATAAATAGCTTTCATACAGTCTTTGTATTCCGCTCGGAAATGCGTAAATTTATGTTCCGAAAGATATGTAATGATGGAATACTTGAAAAGACTGTTCGTCACCGTTTTCGTTGCCTTCGCGGCTGTTTCATGTGCTAAAGAAATAGATGTCGATGCTCCGCAGCCGGAGCAGATACGCATCAGGGCCACGCTGGCGGACCAGCTGGAAACCAGGGTGGCTTTCACGCCGGAAGAGGATGAGAACGGGAGGCCGATGCTGAGCCTCGCCTGGGCCGAAGGGGACCGGATTCGCGTTTACAATCACGAAGATCACGCTGTGTATCAGGATTATACCCTGGATCCCGAGTGCGTGGGCAGGAAGCAGGGAACCTTCTCCGGGACCGCCGTGGCGGGATCGACCTTTGACGTGGAGGTGGTGAATCCGAGCCTGAGCTTCGCGGAACAGATCCTGCCCAAGGATGGATCGACGGCGGAATTGAAGTACATCGCCTCCTCCGAGGGAATTACCGACCTTTCCGATATCTTTTTCACCGATGTTTCCAGCGCTCTCCTGATCCGCGCCAAGTTCCCGTCGACGGAAGTGGCCTCGGCCATCCGGTCGGTCGATATCGCTTCCAGCGAAGCAGTCTTTTTCGACAATGGCGCCAACGGCGGCAAGTCGCTCAGGATCAGTCTGGCAACCCCCGGCGACGAGGGTGCTGACGGCATCCTGGACCTTTACGCCTACCTCCCGGTGGGCAGCAAGTCCATTCCGGACGGAACCTGTTGGACCGTCCGCTTCAATGCTCCCGGCTCCGACCATACGGTTTACTCCCGCTATGTCGAGCTCGGTTCCGACCTTTCCCTCCGGTCCGGAAGGCTCAACAGCGTAAAAATCAATTGCGCCAGGACGGCCCAGTTCGCCGGTGACGCGGGCTCCGACGGCAGCGAGGCCGCTCCGTTCCTCATCGCCGACAAGTTCCAGATGCAGGCCATGCACGACCTCGTGAAGGCAGGGGAGAAGAAGTACTTCAAGCTGGTGGCCGATGTCGATCTGGAAGGCGACGACTGGGTACCGCTGAATGCGGGCGGTACGGAGTATGTCCATATCGACGGAAACAACCACACCCTTTCCCATTTCACGGTCTCCGGAACGACGGAACCCGCCGGCCTGTTCAGCAAGCTGAACGGCCAGGTGAAGGATTTGACCATCGACGGGGCGACTGTCACCGCCACGACGGGCGCTGTCGGCGTCCTTGCCGGGGATTTGGGAAACGGCGGTGACGAGACGGCGTCCGTGGAGAATGTGACCATTGTGAACTGCCATGTGGGAGACGCCGATTTCAACGGCCTCGCCGGCGGCCTGGCCGGCAACATCCGCAAGGCGGGAACGACGGTCAAGAATGTGCGTGTCAGGGATTGTGAGGTTACGTCCAAGAATAATTACATCGGCGGTCTGATCGGCTACGTCCGCGTATCTTCCTCCATAAAAGGATGCTCGGTTTCCGGCAGCGCCGTGAGCGGCAAGGATATCACCGGCGGCCTGCTCGGTTGTCTGGCCTCCGGCACCTGCGCCTCCAGTTTTGTGGAAAACAGCACGGTGAACGGTTCTTACAGAAGAGTGGGCGGTCTTGTCGGCTGGCACCATGGCGGTTCCGTCTCCTGCTGCGGCGTGGAGGCCGATGTCGCCGTGTCCTGCACGAGCTACGACGTGGGCGGTCTGACGGGGCTCCAGGACGACGTCGCCGTCGTGGAAAATGCCTATTCCCGGGCGAACGCCTCGGGCACCGACAATGTGGGCGGCCTGGTGGGTCGGTTGCTTGGAACGGGCTCTGTCACATCCTGTTACGCTGCCGGCGTTCCCTCGACGGACAAGAACAAGGGAGGCCTGGTCGCGAACATCGGAGCCACCGACAACAAGGTCTCCAAGTGCATATCGTGGAATTCTTCCATGGGCCTTTCCGGCACCAATTCCGGGACGGTATCGGACTGCTATACCAAGGCGGAGTCCGAGTCCGGCACCGTGTCGTCCCATGCCCAGGAATCCCCCCGGAACTGGTCGGAGCAGGTCTGGGACTTCAGTACGCAATTCCCCGCCCTCAGGGATGCCGGCGGCTCCGGAGGTTCCGATCTCCCGTCATCGACCATTGACATTATTCCTTATCCGGCGTCCCTGACGGTCGGCGAGGGTCGTTTCAGCGTCCTGGGTGCCGGCGTTTATGTCGATGCCGCCTTCGGCGATACGGGTGCCGACGTGGTCGATGCGTTCGCGTCCCGTCTCGGTGTCGACAAGGGCCGTACGTCCGGAGCGGGGATGGCTGCCGGAATCAATTTCCTGTGGGATGAATCCCTGGGGGAAGAGGCTTATACATTGACGGTTACAAGCGATAAGGTGGTGATCAAGGCCGCCACGCGGACGGGTCTGTTCTATGCCGTCCAGACGCTGAAACAGCTGATGCCTACCGCCGTGTACGGCACATCTGCCGTGACCGAGACCTGGACGATTCCGGCCGTGGACATCGCGGACGAGCCGCGTTTCGGCTATCGGGGCTTCCTCCTGGATGTCTGCCGTCATTTCTTCTCGGTGGACGAGGTCAAGAAGTACCTGGACCTCATGGCGATGCACAAGATGAACCGCTTCCATTTCGTCCTGACCAACGACCAGGGATGGAGGTTCCCCGTGCCCAAGTATCCGAAGCTGATCACCGTCGGCGCCTACCGGGAAGCGTATCCCGCCTATCCGGGCCATAACCGGAACAATGGATTCTATACCAAGGAACAGCTGCAGGATATCGTCCGGTACGCGGCCGAGCGCTGCATCACCGTGGTGCCGGAATTTGACATTCCGGGACACACCATCGCCGCCCTGGCTTCGTATCCGGAACTGGGGTGCGTCGGCTCCGGGTATTCTGTGTGGACCTCGGCCGGAACGTCTCCGGACGTCCTGTGCCTGGGCAAGGATCCGGAATACACTTTCGTCAAGGACGTCCTGGATGAAATCATGGACATCTTCCCCTCGGAGTACATCCATATCGGCGGAGACGAGGTGCCCTCCTCGGTCCGGTGGAAGACCTGCAGCCATTGCCTGGGGCTGATCGACGAACTGGGCATCGGCACGGAATTCACCAAGGCGCAGATGCAGGAAATGGGCTATTCCAATATCACCGTCACCAAGGCTACGCGCCTGCAGTACCATTTCATGAAGCAGATCCGCGCCTACCTGGCCTCCAAGGGACGGAAGATGATCGGCTGGCAGGAATCGATCAATGACGAGTATGACCTGGACCATGTCGATGCCTGGGAGTTCCCGAACGGGATGGTGGAATCCTGGACCAGTACGGCCCGGGGCGTGTTTGCCGCGAAGAAGGGCATCGACGTCGTCATGGCGCCTTCCTGGGGCTGCTATTTCGACATCATGCAGACGGCGACGCCCGGCGAGCCCGGAGACGGCCCTGTCAACGGCGGCAGCACGTCGAACGGCAACAAGACCTCGCTCACGCCCGACCAGTGGCGTCCCGTGACGCTTTCCGCCGCCTATGACTGGAATCCCTGCAACGGTATTCCGGCCGCCAATACGTCGCATGTCAAGGGCGTGGAATGCGCCATGTGGACGGAATTCATCACGGCCACGGATCACCTCGAATACATGTTGCTGCCCCGCCTGGCCGCCACGGCCGAGGTAGGCTGGTCGCCGCAGACGAACAAGGATTTCGGCCGCTTCACCACCTCGCTGGACGACCGGCAGTTCGCCGTTTACGATCTGTTAGGATATAACTATCGCCGCTCATACGAATAAGATGCCGAATTCCCTTTCTTTAAAGTCGCTTATCCGGCTGCAGAGGCGCCAGTTTACCGTAGGTCAGAAACGGACCGCACTGGTGGGCCCCGTTATTCTGGTCGCCTATTTTTGGGTGATTGAGTTCCTTCTCATCTTTCTGCTCAGGGAAAAGGCGGAGTCTTTGCCGTCTTTGTTCGTATCGGCTTTCTTTGTGGGCATATTTGTGATGGATTTCATGTGTAAAGTGATCCTCGTCCGTGATCATTCGGTGATGGATCCTTTTCTCAAGACCAGGCCCGTCTCCCAGAAGCAGTGGAACCGTTTTCTTGCGGTGTCCCAGTTCTGGAGCCTGAATAACCTGATCGTCCCGGCCGCCGTTTTCCCGCTCTGTCTTTTGCTTGTCCGGTTCCCGCTGGGCTTGGCCGTGTGGGTGGCCTTTTATCTTCTCTCGGTCCTGGGCGGCTTCCTGGTCATGCTCATGAAACGGCGGGGGCGCTATGCTCCGGAGAAGACGGTTTCTACGACGGCCCGCCGCGCGAAGCTCGGACGGGCGGGATACGCCGTCTTCAGCCTGCAGAGCAAGAGTCTGCTTCGCTCCAAGCGGATCAGGACTTCTATTCTGATAATGGTCGTCCTCAGTTTGATTGAGGTCCTCCTGATGATTTCGGAGAATACCAGGGTGGATAACATATGGCTGTTCATCTTCATTTCGTATGCCGCCATGACGCTTCCACAGTATGGATTCGGAATCGAAGCGAGTTGCTTTGCCGGTCTGTGGACCCGTCCGATCTCTGTCAAACAGTTGCTGGTGAATAAGTTCTGGCTGTCTGTCGCGCTGGCCGGCATTGCGCTCCTAATCATTGTTCCCATTTTCCTGTTTTTCAAGAAAGACATTCTTCTTCCCGTCTCTTATGCCTTGTTTTCCGCAGGATTCGGGAGCCCGCTTCTGTTGATAGACGCTTACAAGGCTACCCCTTTCGACCTTTTTGGCAAGACCTTTTTCAATTATCAGGGGACCGGAGGGATGTATAGGGTCAGTTCGATCCTGGGAAGCCTTTTCCTCATTATTCTGGGCGTTTGCCTGCCTTTGCTCCTCCCCGGCTGGCCGTCTGTCCTGATTCTCTCCGGCCTCGGCCTTCTCGGCTTTATCTTCCATCGGCCCTATTTTGCCTGGGTGGAGCGGAAGTTCTTGCGTGATAAATACAGATACTTGGACATATACCAATCCCGATGATTACACTTTCCCATCTCATAAAGAATTACGGCGGCGTCACCGCGCTGGATGTTCCTGAACTTACCATCGAAGAAGGGCAGATCGTGGGCCTTGTCGGCAACAACGGCGCCGGCAAGACGACGATGATGCGTCTCATCCTGGACCTGATCCGGGCGAATCAGGGAACGGTCACCCTGGACGGAAAGCGGGTGGACCTGGATCCCGTCTGGAAGACTTTCACCGGCTCGTTCCTGGACGGCTCCTTCCTGGTCGATTTCTACACGCCGGAGGAGTTCTTCGATTTCGTCGCCGAGGCCTACGGGTTTTCCCGGGATGAGATGGAGCGGCGGCTCCGGGCCTATGAGACGCTGATGAACGGCGAGATCATGGGCAGGGGAAAGCTCATCCACGACCATTCCAACGGAAACCGGCAGAAGATAGGCATCATCGGCGCCATGCTGGTGAATCCCCGCGTCCTCATCCTGGACGAGCCGTTCAACTACCTGGACCCGAGTTCTCAGCTCGTCGTTGCGAAGCTCATCCGGGAGATGAACCGCGACCTCGGGACTACGGTGCTTGTCTCCAGCCACAACCTCACCTCCATCAACGACCTTTGCAACCGGATCCTCCTGCTGGAAAAGGGTCGTCTCCTGATGGACAAGGCCCATGTTCCCGGCAGTGTCGATTCGGAACTGGAGGCGTATTTCCTGGGTGCTGTAAAATAGGCTGCCGGAAGGGCCGCAAAGCATAAGCTAGCGGGCCAGGAAGCAGATTCGGTGGGCCTCCCGCGTAGTGGAAAGCGGGGCGGCCGTGGGGCGGCCGGTGCGGAGCGATTCGATGAAGTCCTCGACCAGAAGCCGGTCGGCGCCGGCGTGGAGCGGAAGGTCCATCATGGCCGAATAGTCTTCCTTCCTGCCGTTGACCTCCAGGACGGGCCCTTGCGCGCGGAGGATGCCGTCCGTTCCTTGGATGATGGTCCGGCGTCCCTCTTCCGGGGAAACGCCGTCCAGGTGCATCCGCAGCATGACGCCGTTGTCCAGCCGGATCTGGACATCCTGCCGGTCGTTCACGTCGTTGTCGCAGTGATAGACGCAGCTGCCGTATCTTCCCGTCTGCAGCTCTTCTT
>JAEEGK010020972.1_pt1 | contig 13843 bp, 21 predicted proteins | sample 8958771 | NCBI WGS metagenome assembly JAEEGK01 (sample SAMN16246547, study PRJNA631951) | gut metagenome | biome: gut microbiome; feature: rumen; material: SC-attached | host: Bos | place: Iran: Karaj | collected 2018-10 | reverse complement strand
GAATGATTGATATGAAAAAGATTAGCCTTATAGCATTTGATCTATTGATCAATGCTTACGTTGGGATTGGTGAGAAAGTAGGCAATGCATTTTCTGATGGAGCTAAATTGAAGTAAAATAATATTAGCCGCGGACAATAAGGAGGACAGAACCATGCTAGAAGTTGGAACCAAGGCTCCATCATTTGAGCTCCCAGATCAGAACGGAGTTATGCACTCCCTAGAGCAGTACAGAGGTAAAAAAGTCATCCTATATTTTTATCCAAAAGATAATACTGCCGGCTGTACCAAGCAGGCCTGTGGATTTTCAGAAAGATACCCTCAGTTTACTGAAAAGGGCGCAGTAATTCTCGGCGTAAGTAAGGATACAGTTGCTTCACATAAGAAGTTTGAGGAAAAATATGGGCTTGCTTTTACTCTTTTAGCAGATCCTGAGCGCAAGGCCATAGAAGCTTATGACGTCTGGAAAGAGAAAAAGAACTATGGCAAGGTCTCCATGGGTGTTGTGCGAACCACATACCTCATCGATGAGAACGGAATCATAATCAGAGCCAACGACAAGGTTAAGGCAGCAGAAGACCCAGAGAATATGCTCGATGTACTGTGAAACAAGGTAGAATAGATTCTCTGGATAGTATGACTGGAGAAGTTGGACATACAAAAAATTCAATTACAAGGAAGTAGCAATGCTCACAGTTCGTAAGGCAGAAACAACAGAATTTGATGTAATCATGGGAATATACAGGATTGCCCAAGACTTTATGATAAGTACGGGCAATCCTAATCAATGGAAGCGCACAAATCCAGCGCCGGAGCAGATTAGAGAAGATATAGAAAACGGTATTTGCCACGTGATATGCGATGGCGATGATATCCATGGTGTATTTGCGCTATGTGAGGGCATTGATCCGACCTATCTTTATATCGAAGGCGGAGAATGGCTCAATGACGAGACTTATGTGACAATACACAGAATTGCCGGTGATCAGAAGGCGCATGGCATATTTACAAGCGCTATGGAGTATTGCAAGAAATTTGCTGACAATATCCGCATAGATACTCACGAGGATAACAAGGTAATGCAAAATGTCCTTGCCAAGCACGACTTTTTGAGATGCGGAATCATATATCTTAAAAATGGCGATCCGAGGATTGCGTACCAGTGGAGTGGGAAAAGAGGTTAAGCAGTATCCCCTTACAATTGAGTGCAAGGTTCTCTATGCTCAGGATCAGGACCTTTCAAAGATTCCACAGGACATCAGGGAAAAGACCTATCCAGACGATGTACCAGGCACATACCCAATGGCCAACAAGGATTTCCACACCATGTATGTTGGAGAAATAGTTGACGCATATATCATCAGGTAATAATATAAACGCATTACAGGCGTACTTAGGAGAAATATTATGAAAAAAGAAGAAAAGACAAATGTAATGCGTGTCCTTGATGGTAAAAAAATCGCGTATGAAAGCCATTCCTACGAGCCCGATGCCACAATGACCGGCGAAGAAATCGCAGGAATACTGGGCGAGAACCCTGATAAAGTTTTCAAAACCCTTGTAACCCAGGGAAAATCTGGAGCTTACTATGTTTTCGTAATTCCTGTCAAGGAAGAGCTCGACCTCAAGAAGGCCGCCAAAGCTTCCGGCGAGAAGGCTGTTAGCATGATTAAGCAAAAAGAGCTGCTCCCACTCACAGGCTACGTCCATGGCGGATGTTCACCAATAGGCATGAAGAAGCAGTTCCAGACCTTCATCCATGAAACTGCACCTGACTACGACCACATATGCGTCAGCGCAGGTAAAGTCGGCTTCCAGATAGAACTGGAACCAGCAGATCTCATAGCTGTGGCAGGGTGTAAGACGGCGGATATTATAATTTGAATTGAATAATCTTGCAGATAAAAACATAGATTTACTACCTAAAAAAATATAAAATTAGGTAGTAAATTTTTTTTACAAAGAAGGAAAAGTTATGGACTCAATTTTAATAAAAGATACAACACGAGAGCAGAGAGAACAGATAGTAGTGGAATCCATAGGAAATATCAGTGGTTCATGCGATGGCTGCATGTCTGGATTGGCTGAAATGTACCAGGACTACATTGATGGTAAAAAAGAAATCCGCGAGATCAACATGGAATTCAGAGCCCACTATGAATCAGGCGTTGATGGGCCTGAGAAAGCAGACTGTGGGTACAAGCTATGACAGATAATCAGTTTGAATGGTCCAGGAAAAGAGATGAACTCGTAGCCGCGATAGAGCAGCTGGGATTTCCAGGGGAGCTTGGCGAGCAGATTGCCAAACAGCTTGGAAGTACTAAGGCTATGGATAGGATGCTTGCGTATCTGTATAACGTTAAGCCTAGGACAGCAGAGCTCGTCGTTGATGAGATGCTGGCGATATGCAGCGATATAGATACCTGGCACAACAAGAAGGCAGCAGAAGAGGCTAATGCCAGGTACAATCAAATGCTGTATTACGGACTCGGAACTGAAGATGAATAGACGCGATTAATGACAATTTTTATTGTTGATCGAGTGGACATGGGGGTATTGATGAGGGGAGTCAAGATTCAGAAATCGCAGGTGAAGAGCAGGATACTTGAGAAGACAGGCGGAGTATGCGCTGTTTGTGGAAGAGTGCTTCAGCAGGAGAATGTGACGATTGAGCACTATATCCCCAAGTATCACGGCGGGACGGATGATGAGAGAAATCTATTGCCACTATGTAAGAACTGCAATAAAAGCAAGGGCTCGCGTATAGTCGCAGCAAGGGAACACTATCCCTACTTGAAGGCAATCTATTCCAACGAAGCCGAAAAATATAGAACTGAATGGGAAATAGAATAAGGGGACGGGGTTAGTGGTCCGAAAAATGGACCACTGATATGTAATGACCTCCTGTCAAGCAAAAAATGATAGGGATCACCACAAACTTATTTAATTGTTGCTGAAGGCACCTTGAAAGAGCCTCGGAGTATCAGTTCCCGGCATTGGCCACTCTGATATACGTGGATTGGTTACCGACAGGTCAATGGTCCGCCGTGAGCTCTACCTTCTAACAGCGTGGATCACAGATTTCTCTGTGCCGACATAGTGGTCTCGTAGATAGCTCGAACCTTGAAATGGCCGAAGCCCTTTCAAGATGTCTTCAGTTGTTACTTGTTATGGCCAGATGTAAATGGCATAAGCCATCTTACATCTGCTTGATTACGAACTATAACAGCGGGGTGAAGATGTCAAGGCTGCGAAGCACCGCCCTTGGCGGCTCGGCCTTGATATCGGAAACACGATGTTATAACTGATTATGCTATATTATCGGTCATCATGCCCCACATAAAGCATGCAAGTTCTCTTGCTACTGCTGTTTTAGCTACATTGTGTTTCTTGCTCTTACCAAGAACCATTTTGTAGAACTTTCTTCTGAGCCTTTCATTAGCTTTATCAGCATATGCGATGACTTTAGGTGTGTTACCAGTCTGGCGCGCTTTAAGTACTTTTGATTTATAACCTATTTGGCCTCTGCTGTATGACTGTGATGATTCAATAAGTAGTTGCCTTACATGACGATTACCAGCTTTTGTGATACCAAGCCTTGCCTTGTCATCTCCGCTGGAATCTTCTCCAGGCACAAGCCCAAGATATGCAGAAAACTGATTGGCGGAAGCAAAACGTTTAAAATCACCGACTTCAACTAGTACAGATAACGCTGTATGAGTTTGAACTCCGATGAAACAACAGAGCTTTTTAACTGATTCTCTGTATTCATCTTTGGAAGCAAGTTCCTCTATTCGTTTATCTAAACGCTCGAGCTTATCACTTAGAGTTGTATAGGTCAGCAGATATTCATCGAGAATCTCTTTATACAGAGACTCAGGCTTCAATGATTTTAGCCAGTTCACATGTGCTGCTGTCCAGTGGTTTTTTCCTTCATATCGATAATCGTGGCGAAGACAAAAAGAAAGAATCTGTTGCTTCACTTTCTTAAGTGCTAGCTTATGATCATCCCGCATTCGAAGAAATTCTTTTGTTTCTTCATCAGAAGCAGATGGAACATAAACAGGACTGTAGTTGTGCTGAGCAAGACACTTTCCAATCAGTTCAGCATCACGTTTATCGGTTTTTATTCTTTTACCACTACGTGGTTCTAACATGGTGGTAGGTGCAAGTATCACACAGTTAACGTTACGATCAGTTAACTGATGATATAAAGTGTAGCCGAGACAACCGGCTTCATAACCGCATATAAAGTTTGTATCATTTCCGTAGATAGTTCTAAGGAATTCAAGATATTTAAGGACTTCCTTGTAATCAGCGGGTGTGCGCCTTGTGTGAGATGACTTCTCTGTTTCGATTAAATAATCACAAAGAGTAAAACTTTCCTTGTGTACATCCATTCCTACGTAAACTGTGGTATTATTCATTTAGTGACCTCCCTTTGTATGCGGTAATCCCTGTTACCATTGACTCAACATCTTTAGTATACAGGTAAATCCACGTTGCTACATAGTGGAGGTCATTACATATTGTCTAACCCCGTCCACTAGGTCCATCTCTTCAATTCTCTGTGACAATTTCTCCTGTCCAGTCGATAATTCCGCCGAACTCAAATACATTGGTATAGCCCATATCATATAATTTCTGGGCGGCTTCCTTACTGCGTCTTCCGCTCCTGCAGTAAACCAGAATTATCTGATTCAGGTCAGGTAGTGCCTCAGGCATCGTATCGATTATGTCTTCATTAGGGATACATATAGCACCAGGAATATGTCCCGTTTCAAACTCATCTATTCGACGCACATCCACAATAACGTGTCCATCGTCAATCTCCATCATAAGCGCCGCTGTTTCCTGATCAATCTGTGTGTAGCTGTCATTATTGCTCTTTGATGCCAAAAAAATTGATGTAGGGCCATCAGCTCCACCTATAATAGTGACATCCGAAGCCTGTTTATTCCCACAACCTGCAAGCATAGCCAGAGTAGTTATAATTGTTATATATGTTATATATCTTTTTCTCAACTTATTCTCTCCTATCAGACTTCCTTCTGAACTTCATCACGTATCAGCAAAAGAGTTTTGTACTCTCTCTGATTCCAGGCCTGCCGTCCCTCTTTCTCAAGCATTTTTTCATTCTTGGCTATGGCCTCATCCAGTGTATAAAACACCTGACGAAAACCATGTTTCTTTTCGCTTTCTGTGTAATTACACTGACCTTGTACGGAATCCACATCGCAAAAATACAGCCGGCTGATCTGATGCCATATCATAGGCTCCTGAGTTGATAAGCGTTTTTCTTCAATCTCCCCGAAGGGCCTGATGGACTCGTAGATAACATCGTACCCTGTTTCCTCTTTTACCTCTCTTAGCAGAGCCTGATACTCATCTTCTCCCTCTTCGATGCCGCCACCTGGGAGCTTGGCTTCACCGAAATTGTTCTCGATCATCAGAAGCTTACCCTCAATAAAAATGATGCCTCTCACAGCAACTCGACAGATTTCCTCCATATCAGGTGCGTAGTTTTTCTCATCCATAACCAGAATTTTATTCATTGCCACTCTCCTAGGGTCGCTATCACCTTCTATTACCTTATATCAAATCGCATTATCTGCCACAAGACCACTGAGTGTTCCAAAAAGCTCAGGCATCTCCTGCTTCATCCTTATAGGCTTTCCTTCACGATTCAGAAAAGCATGAGAAGATGTTCCATTACATACCGTCTTACCATCTTGGTTCTTCATCTCGTAAGCAAGGTGGAGCTTAACACCTTTGAACTCTTTAACAGCGACACTAATATAGATACGATCTGAAAATGTCGTACTCTGCTTATATTCACAGGTTACACTAAGCACTGGGGAAATAATCCCCATTCCCTCGAGCCTAACATAGTCCCATCCAATCTGAGAAAGAAAATCTATTCTCGCTTCTTCCATCCACCTAATATAATTCGAGTGGTGTGTTATGCCCATTTTGTCAGTTTCGTAATATTGAACAGTATGTAAATATTCCATATTTCCTCCCCAAATGCCGAATTTCTCAGTGAACAGTATCCTCATATTATTTCTCTGATTATACCCAATAAATATGCGGCTTACAATCAATTTGTGTCTGAAAAGGGGCATGAATACTGTCAATATTATGTTGACAAAATTAATATCTGCATTTATATTTAGATAAGCATCTAATTAGACAGTCATAAAAATAAATCGAAAGAACAAAGGAATAATCTTATGAACGAAAAAGAGAAGGCATTATTTGATTTTCTAGACGAGCGAAAGGCTCAGGTTTTATCAGAAGTAAAAGAGCTCGCTTCCCAGGATAGAACTGACGAAAGCAACATTCTTAAAGCAAAATCCAATATCTACGACATCTGTAAGGCTGTGTTCAGCGCTTCAGCCCAAAAGGCTTCAGACGACACTGTAAAAGATGCCTTTTTATCAACATTTGGAAACATAACTGGTCAGTGGCAGAAATCTCTTGACCAGGCCAAAGCACACGATGACAGCTACAAAATCTTGATCGAAGAAGCCAAGTTTTCTGCAGTTTCTGAGATTCTTGAAAAGATTGAAGAACTCTTTTAAGGAGGAATTATGACTGAATCACAGGCAATAGCTCTTTTTAAATGTCTTGCAGACAAATCAAGAATACAGATTTTAAAGTCTCTTATTGAGGAAGAAATGTATGTAGAGCGCCTTTCTGAGAGGTTAAGTCTAACACCAGCCACGATTTCTTTTCACCTGAAAAAACTCGTGGATGCTGGAGCTGTGAAATCCCGCAAGGAGCAGTATTACACCATTTACTCTATAAATGACGATGTTTTCAACGTATCAATACTGGATATTCTCAGAGAAGAATCCGAGGAAAAAGACCTTCAGACAGAGCGCGATGAAGCCTACAGAAAGAAGGTTATAGACAACTTCTTTGAGTATGACAAGCTAAAAAGCATCCCAACTCAGCGTAAAAAAGAGCGCATTGTCCTGGAGGAAATTGCCAAGGCATTTGAGCCAGATCGCACCTACACTGAGCGCGAGGTGAATATCATTATCGCTGATTTCCATGACGATTTCTGCACTCTCCGCCGCGATATGGTCGCAGAAAAGCTCCTGATACGTGATAAGAATCAATATAAAAAAGGCGACTAACCATCGCCTTTTTCTTAACCTTATTTCTGATACTCTTTTAATTCCTCCAGGAATTCCTGGTAGTCTTCGTCGCTCCAACGGAATGTTAATTGCTCCTCAGTGAAATCTTCAGGTCTCTCACGCATTAGTTCCGGACCGTAATCATAGTCAAATCTCTTAAGCACAGCCTCAGCGAATTCTCTAAAGAACATTCCTATTCCGGTGATAACGTTAGCATCCTCGACTACTCCCTTGTGAACGAAGTTTTCCATCTCGACGAAGTCAAATGTTTCTGCAAGCTGCATGAAGAATCCGGCAGTGAACTTTTTCCCTTTGAGAATTCCTGATTTTGCAAGAAGAATGGGCGCTGATGATATGGAAGCAAAGACTACATCTGAGTCCTTTCCTTTTGTCAGAAATTCAATAAGCTTCTCATCAAAAAGAGCTGGCAGCGGATTGGTTGTACCTGGCAAAATCACGCAATCATAGTCTGTAACCGCCACTTCTTCTACAGTCTTGGTAGGTATTACGCAAAGACCTTCCTCACTAAAATACTCTTTTTTCTCACTTGCAATAAAATCAATCTTCTCCCCGAACCATACAGTCAATACTGATGTTAGCGTGGTAATCTCCTGAAGCGAAAAATCAGGATATAATAACACCGCAAATTTTCTCATACTCTTTCCTCCTAGTTTCCCCTTTATATTCCTATTAGAACACCGCAAAAGAACTGCTCCTGAAAAGCAATCTGCGCGTAGATCTCATCTCTGTTTGGAACCTTGATATTGCTCCTGACATTGCCGTTTTCATCACATGGAACGACTATCCATTTGGTCTCATTATCGTCGTACCTGTGATAAACAGCAATAACTTTTCCAATATATTCAGCCACAGGCTTATCTTCCCCCAAAAGATATATGTCCTGCTCTGCTCCATCGCCGCCTATAACGCCTTCTACGTAGCCATAGTTGACGGGATAATACAGCTTGGGATGGCGTGGATGATAGCTCCTCATGGGGCGATCAATTTTCCCTTTTACCACCTGACCGATAACATCCTGGTATCTGTCAGTCGGCACAGGATTTGTCTCATAGCACCCTTCAAAAAGAGCCACAACTTCGCTCAGATTCTCGACTTCTATATCAGCCTGCTCTTCCTCGCCCATGACTTCCCAATATTTCCACATTCCCTGCTTAACACGAATGGTTTTCATGCCTATCTTCTTGGCAGGTATTATGTCATTATCTACTCTATCACCGATCATTACTGCATTCTCTGCCTTACAGTTTGCTCTTGATAAAGCGAGTTCGAATATCTTTCTATCAGGTTTTTCAACGCCTTCTTCCGCAGAAGCTATAACGAGATCTATGAACTTCAAAATGCCCTGTTTCTCAAGTCTTGCTGCTGTTCCTGGTGACTGATTGGCAATAACTCCAATCTTGTATTTCCCATGTAACCGTTCAAGGCACGTATACGCAAATGGAAACAATTCCTCATCCTCACTGCGCCAACGAGGCTTATCCATTCCTATCTCCTGGATCAGCAAGCGCTCGCCCTTTTTCTTTTCCTTATATAGCGCAAGTACCTTGTCCTGTATAGTTTCAAAAGGCTCATTTACAGCTTCAGCTATTTCATGAAGTCTATGTAAAAAAGGCTTTTCTTCACTTATCAAAGTGGAACCCACGTCAAAAAAGATCCACTCAACATTATCAAAAGTCATATTTTGCACCCAATATCTATCTTCATTTTCGCTTCACATGAGCCCCGTTAAACGTGACAACGGCAACGATTGTATCAATATCATCTGTTACTGTAACCTCATAAAAGCAATTTGATCTTCCATCCTTTATAAGCTCTGCCTTGGCAAAAAGAACTGTTCCCTTAGGTGCAGACATAAAGCTTGCCTGTCCCACAACACTCACTGTCGCATACTCTTTTTCATAGTTAGAAGCAACAGCAAAAGCGAAATCCGCCAGCGTATAAATAGCACCGCCCATTACTCCGCCATAGGCATTATGATGCTTATCCGTAAGCTTCATGCTACACAGCGCATAATCAGGCCCTATCTCATCAATTACTGCTCCTGATAATTCAGTTGCATATAAATCCTTAGAAAAAATCTCTCTTGCTTCTTCAAGTGTCCCCATGCCCCATCTCCTCTATGTTTTTTATTTGGTTCTGAACCAGGCTATCAACGATAATATTAGCACTATTATAATTTCAACCAATGTCCATGGCTATTTGCAATGGAATCATCAGAAGCCACAGCCATGGACTCTTTTTCTTTTCATAATTTGGTACTACTTTTACCTGCATACGGTCTACTCCCCACTTTTCCCTCTTTTCTTTAAAAATATTACCACAAAAACATATACGATTATAGCTATAACTGCTCCTGCGATGATAATTCCATACTGATTCGACACCATCATTTCTCCGCCAAAAGTATAGATGAAAATATGAGGGAATCTGGCAATAAACGTAATCAGAAACCATATAGGCAGGTTTTCTTTTGAATAATAGCCAAGCCACGCATAAGTATCCTTGGGAAGCGGAAGTAGCATAAACATGATATGAATGAGGATTGGATTACCTTTTCCTATCATATCCTCAATCTTAACAAGCTTGTCCTCTGGGAAAAGAAAACATAGGAATTTTCTACCAAACTGTCTTCCTATAAGAAATGCGATGGTATTACCAATTGTGGCGAAAAGATCGCACAATAATGCGCCTTTTACTCCTCCAAGAACATATCCTGCTGCAAGATAAAAGGGAAGTCCTGGAATACAGGTAGAAAGAGTCTGTATCGTAATAAATAGTCCAAATATTAAAAAAGCTTCAGCACCCTTTTCATCAACATAGGCCTGAAGCTTTTGGGAATCCCCAAGATATTCTACCATTGGCCTTCCGATAATAAAGTATACAAGAACTAGAAATGTACCTATCAGTGCCAATGATATTATTGTCCGTAAAACATTTCTTTTCATTATGACCTTCTTTTCCTTCTCACTCTTTTGAGCAATGCAGTAAATATATTCCAGCTCGATATTGTCCTAGAAATATGTAAGAGTATCGTGCATTATTTATTTTTCTTGACGCTATTTCTCATGATTGAATTCGCAGTAAAGAAATATGCGATTCTAGGGAACTTGTAGGCATCTACGTACAAATCTGCCACAGAATTACTGGAATTAACAGCCTCTCCCAATGTGCAAAGATTGTCATAGGCATTCTTACCAGGGCCATGACTTCCATAATGAATAAGGTTTCCCAACATTCCGCCGGCGCCAATTGCTATTCCTCCGCCGTATTCTATGCCACACTCATCACACCATGTCTTCATCATACTCAGAAGATTTCTGATCTGCTTACTCTCATAAAAACCCATATTGGCAACAGCATAGATTTTCTTGTTACTTACACCCTTAGCTTCAAGCTTCTCCATTATTCTAAGTACAGTTGAAGGAACTCCATCTACATACAATGGCATACCAAATACAATCTTTTCTGCTGTCATAAGAATGTCAGCAAGCTCATCCAATTTGGTAGAATAAGCCATAAGATTTATATTTTCCTTTTCTCCTTCTACATTATCTGCTAATACATCGAGGAATTTCTTGGAATTGGCTTCTTCCCCGCGAAGACTGCAATTAAGGAAAACTGTCTTACCTGGAATAACATCTGTTTCTGTATTTACAGGCACAGTTTCTGCATTCTTTGCAATCTCATCACATTCTACAAATCTAATTTCCTTAAGCTTTCCATTAAAGTTTGTAACAACAGCCTTCACATATTGAGTTGCTTTTTCTTTGTCCTGATCTGTGAGTCCAACGCCACGGAATACAAAAGTCATAGGCTTGGATTCTCTGTATCTGGTCTTATGGTGCATTTCTCCCTTATAAAATCTGAAATAAGGTAATATATAGCCAATGCTCCTGTCAAAAACAGTCTTTATAAAGCTGCTGAATCCGCCATAAGTATATTTGCTGATAACAACAACTTCCTTAGCTTCATGAATAAGATTCCCCATCTGATCATAGCCATCTTTTATAACACACTGACCAGGATTTTTGAACCAGCATCCAAAGCATCCGGCACAAGGCTTAATGCTGCCGTTATCTGAAATTACCTTCCAGCCTTCATATTCTGCAGCTACCTTACTCCATTCTGATTCGTTTAAGTCATGAATTAAAAGTTTCATTGTCCCCACCTTACAAAACTTTTTGTTTTGCTTACCTTTCCTTTATTTCATGTCTCCTCTTTTGATCATTCCAGGCTTCAAAAACCCTTTTAACATTCTTGTTATTCTTGTCATCCTTGGTTCGAATCTTCATCTCAAGGATATTTTCTATACCCTCAATCGCCCCAACGCCAGAAGTATCGTGCATTTTCACGCCTTGTTTAGTATAGTAAAATTTTATACTCGAGGCAATATCAGTATTTCCATCCGCTCTGTCAAAATATTCTGCCAAAGAATAGGCTTCCTCTACACATTTTTCCATTGCATCGAACTCTTCAAGTCTCGACAGCAAACATGCCTTAATGATCATGAGACCTGCCCTCATCTTGTGAGTATAGTTGATGGTACTCTCTACTGAACTGGCTTCTATCAGCGCAAGCTCTGCATCAACCATATCTACCGCCTTTATTGCATCAGCTTTTTTACCAGATGAAACCAGCACACTTGAAATATTGAAAACAGTATTCAACATCTCTGAGAAGCTCTTAACAAGCGCATATGTAAAATACTCAAGTGCCTCATCAGTTCTCCCAAGATTTTCTGAGAGTATCGTAGCTATTGCACCAAAATTACTTCCATCGTAGTTGATCTGTTTGAGAAGCTCTACCGCTTTCTCTGGGTCAGTCTCACGATACATGTAAGCTATCTTACTCTTTATCGCATACTCGTTAAGTTCGGGATCCTTATTCTGAGACAGATATCCCATTGCCATTTTGAAATAATCTATGGCCTTCTCTGCATCTTTTCTATCCAGCCTTGTCAGATATCTATAGTAGTACAGGCTTGCAGTGGTGTATAAAACCTTGAAGTTGTGAGGATAGCGCGACATGGCATTGTTTGCTTCGATCATAGCTTGATCGAAATCATGCTTACGGCCGAGCTCATCAACACGTTTGCACATATCATCCACATTCTTGGAGGTAAGATCGAACCCCAGCAGCTCGTCCATAGATATGTTAAAAAAATTTGCGAGCTGCATCATGGTCATGATATCCGGAACGGTATTTCCGTTTTCCCATTTAGAGACTGCGCCAACAGTAACACCTATGGCATCTGCCAGCCCTTCCTGAGTCAGTTCCATCTCTTTTCTGTACTTTTTAATTTTGTCCGATAGCAATAGCTGCATCTACTTTTTCCTCTTTTACCAGTTCAAAATCAAGATTGCAAATACCTATTATTATAATGAAAACAATTGCCAGAATTCCGCAGCCTCCTATGAGAGCAGCAGGACTGAGATGAATAGCTGCAGCACTTACGATAAGTGATCCAACAGGCACAGATGCTGAAGAAGTAGCTCCCATTACAGCACCAGCTCTAGCCAGATACTGCTCATCACAGAATTTAACAAACTGTATATTTACTGTTCCTCCAATGATAGATGCTGCAAAAGCCATCATGAAATAACAGGTTCCTACGAGGATATATCCTGGAAGCGCTGCTCCACCAAGCAATCTGCCCAGGGATAAAACATACATGAATGCGCCCATTACAATTCCACAAGTTATAACTATTCTCTTTGATGAAAACTTCTCCATAATTACTGGGGTAATAGCTGATCCGACAATTCCTCCAAATGAAGCAGTCATTCCCATCACGCTAAGCAAAGCACTTCCAAGTCCAAATACCTCAGCTGCAAGTGGAGCCTCCAATGAATTAAGCGGAACCAGGAGGAAATTCATGAATATTGCCATGATGCCGAAGTTGATGATTACGCGGTTTCCAGCCACATACTTAAAGCCGTCCTTTAGCATAGCTAAATAGGATTCCTTGTGAGCCTTCGTCTCAGGAGCTTCTGATACAGTTACTGTTTCAGGCTTTTCTGAAGTTTTTATTGATAAAATTCCTATAGCTGCTGCAAAAAATGTTACTACATCAATGAGCATTGCTGTCTGAACACCGAACTTAGCGATTATAACGCCTGCAACACCAGTACCTACCAGCACAACTGCACTGGATAGGCTTGAATTAAGGCTCATGGCGTGAGCTAGCTTCTCTTTCTTGATAACAAGAGGAATAAATGCTCCAGAAGCAGGCAGATTAAAGGACTCTATAGTAGTGATCACAAGAGTAAATGCTGCCAGAATGTATGGACTAAGAACACCTGCCATATACATTAACGCAAAGGCTGTAATGACGATTGCTCTTGCCAGATGAGTAAATACAATTACTCTCTTTTTATCAAGCTTCTCAACAATAGGTCCAACAAGCGGCTGAACAATAATATTAGGAAGAACATTAAGTCCAAAAATAAGTGCCGCCCATGAAGCACTGTGAGTAATCTCATACGCTAACCATGAAAAAGCTATTGCATCGATTGAATCACCAAATCTGTTGATCAAATTAGAAAACAACAACTTTCTATATTCTTTATCTTTTAATACATCCCCATACCTAAAGTTTTTAGCCATATCTCTTACCTCTCCTTTTCCTTGAATATGACTTAATTGTATAGGGGATCATGACTAATTGTAACATACTGT
>JAEEGK010020967.1_pt1 | contig 13844 bp, 13 predicted proteins | sample 8958771 | NCBI WGS metagenome assembly JAEEGK01 (sample SAMN16246547, study PRJNA631951) | gut metagenome | biome: gut microbiome; feature: rumen; material: SC-attached | host: Bos | place: Iran: Karaj | collected 2018-10 | reverse complement strand
ATTTTTTCAGAATAGAGAATGTGAATATTTTCCATGTCACAAGACAGACCATCCAGAGGATTTTAACTGTCTGTTTTGTTATTGTCCCCTTTATTGTCTTGGGGACAAGTGCGGGGGCAATTTTACCTATACAGAAAATGGAGTGAAATCCTGCGTTAACTGTCTGCGACCACATGTAAGGGACAACTATGATGATGTTAACGCCCAATTTAGTAAGATAGTTGAGGTTATGAAAAGCAGTGAAACAAAAGATAGTCAGAATTAGTCCCGAGTATTCTGATATAGATGATATTATTCATCGGTATCATTTTAGTGAAGGGGACAGATCTTTGATTAAATCCCTTTACCAAAAGCATTTTTCTAGGCCACAGGTGCAGATTGCCTATGATATTAATCCTAAAATAGATGGCATTGATTTAGATGATTTTGCGGTGGCCATAGTTACGTTGGGTGCTGAAATAGATGAGATTATAAATAGCTACGTGGCTAAAGAGCAGATTTTGGAGACATATATTCTTGATGCCATTGCAGTAAAGATTCTTTCCAGGGCATACACCACCCTTGTGAAGGACGTAAATAGATTTAGTGGCAAGATCGTGTCATCGCTGGAGTTTATAGGCGATAGGTTTCCTATGGAATTGACAGAGACTGTATTAGATTATCTAAAGCCTGATGGGGTGTCGCTTAAAGAGGGATACATGCTTTCTCCACTAAAATCCGTTTGCTTGATTCTTCCGTTAAAGGAAGGCGGGGATAATGCATCGGACAATGTGGAAAAGATTTGTAATACCTGTAGCAAGTGTGGAAATCTTAAATGTATTATGAGAAATAGTACCTAAAATTCTATTTTATAGATTTGATTAGGATGGCCCTATTTTTTAGGGAGAAATATATTATTAAAGAGGTAAACCATGAAAAACACTAACATGAATTTAACAAACGCAATGGAAAACCGCGACAAAATTATCGTAAAGACAAGTATTGTCGGCATAGTGGCAAATATTTTTCTTGCCGGCTTCAAGGCTGCAGTGGGATTGTTAACCAACTCAATTGCAATTGTTCTTGATGCGGTAAACAATTTGTCAGATGCACTTTCATCCGTAATTACCATAATTGGAACCAAGCTTGCCAACAAGCTTCCAGACAAAAAGCATCCACTTGGACATGGCAGAATTGAATATTTAAGTGCCATGATTGTGGCAGCCATCGTATTGTATGCAGGTGGAACATCCCTTGTGGAATCAATTAAAAAGATTATTCACCCAGAAAAGGCAGAGTACACTGTTACATCACTTGTGATTATCGCTGTTGCCATTTTGGTAAAAATATTTCTTGGCAGATACGTTAAGTCCAGAGGTGAAGCTGTTAATTCCGGCGCACTTATTGCTTCTGGAGCAGATGCCAGCTTTGATGCCATTCTTTCAGCATCAGTACTTGCATCAGCACTTATTTTCATTTACACAGGCCTTTCCTTGGAGGCAATCGTAGGTGTAGTTATATCTATTTTCATTATTCGTTCTGGTATAGAAATGCTTCAGGAGACTCTAAACGATATTTTGGGAGCCAGAGCAGATAGAGAGATGACAGTAGGTATCAAGAGACTTATCTGCGAGGAGCCAGAGGTTAGAGGCGCTTATGATTTGATAGTCAACAACTATGGCCCTAATCGCAACTACGCATCAGTTCATATTGAGGTTCCTGACACCATGACTGTGGATGAGCTTGATGTGCTTACCCGACGAATCGAGGCAAAGGTCTTCCACGAGACAGGCGTTATCCTTACAGGTGTGGGCGTATATTCATACAACACCAAGGATGATGAGGCATCAAAGATGCGAAACAAGGTAATCGAGACAGTAATCGCTCATGACTGGGCATTGCAGATACACGGTTTTTACGTTGATATTTCAGCAAAGCAGATGCGATTTGACGTAGTATTTTCATTTGATATTGATGCCAGCGAGGGCGTTGATATTATCAAGGGTGAGCTTTATCAGCTCTATCCTGAATACACAATTCAGATTGCTCCAGATGTTGATATAACAGATTAAGATTATTTCTTGGAGGGTAAGATGAAACAGACTCAAGACAAGGCAAGAAACCTAACAATGATGATGGATGAGTATGAGCTTACCATGGCAAATGCTTACTTTAACGATCCAACAATCGACAAAAAGACTAAAGTCAGCTTTGATGTTTTTTATAGAGTAAATCCTGACGGGGGCGGATTTGCAATTTTTGCAGGGCTTCAGCAGATAAAGGATTACCTTTTAAACATGCACTTTTCTGATGAGGACATTGCCTATCTTAGAAGTGTAGGTCATTTTACAGAGGATTTCCTTGATTATCTTAAGGATTTCAAGTTTACAGGAGATGTTGATGCCTTTCCTGAGGGTACAATCATGTATCCAAACGAGCCAATCATCACAGTTACAGCTCCAATTATTGAGGCTCAGCTGGTGGAGACCGAGATTCTTGCTCAGGTTAATCATCAGTCACTGATAGCAACCAAGGCAAGCCGAATTGTAAGAGCAGCTAATGGCCGCGCGGTATCAGATTTTGGTGCCAGACGTGCTCACAATAATGATGCTGCAATATACGGTGCAAGGGCTGCGTATATAGGTGGAGCTACAGGTACGGCTACAGTTTCTGCGGGCCAGTATTTTAACATTCCAATCGGTGGAACCATGGCTCACAGCTATGTTATGTATTTTACAAGTGATGACAATGATTATCGTAAATCCGAACTGACAGCTTTTAGAAGCTTTGCTAAGAGCTATCCAAATAACTGTATCCTTCTTGTGGATACTTACAATGTCCTTAAATCTGGAGTACTTAATGCAATCAAGGTGTTCCAGGAAATGAAGGATGCCGGTATCAAATCCAAGAGCTTTGGTATCAGAATCGATTCCGGCGATTTGGCTTATCTTACCAAAAAGGCACGCAAGATGATGGATGATGCAGGCTTTAAGGATGCCAAAATCATCGTAAGTAATTCTTTGGATGAATATACCATTACTTCCATCTTGCAGCAGGGCGGACAGGTAGATTCATTTGGCGTTGGCGAGCGTCTTATCACTGCTAAGTCAGAGCCTGTTTTTGGTGCGGTATATAAGCTTTGTGCCGTAACAGACGGCAAGACTGGCGAGACTATTCCAAAGATTAAGATTTCAGAAACAGTAGAAAAGATTACCAATCCTGGACTTAAGGATGTTTACAGAATCAAGGATGAAAATGGTAGAGCCGTGGCGGACCTTTTGGCAATTAAGGGTGAAAAGGTTGATATGAATATGGAGGGTGGTTACAAGTTTGTAGACCCTGAGCAGCCATGGAAGAGCACGCACATCTTTGAAAACTGTACAGCGGAGCTTTTGCAGAAGCCACTTATCATAAATGGTAAGCCGGCTGCTAAAGATGAAGATATGCAGACAATCCGTGACAGAGTAAAGCAGCAGTTGGAGACAAGTGTATGGCAGGAGGAGCAGCGATTTGAAAATCCTCACAAGCACTATCTGGATATGACACCAAACTACTACAACATGAAGATGGAACTCTTGCGCAAAGAGGACAAATAGATTTGATGACGGAAAACATTTTAAAGGAACATAATAACAGGCTCGCGTCTATAGGGCTATCCCTTGTTCAAACTGAGCATGGGCTTAGCCTTACTGATGGCGAGCTTTCTATAATGGCGGATTTTAGGGAGATGCTTCCAAGACTAAAGCAGAGCAATCTTCAAAGGGAAATGCTTATAAAGGCAGCCCGAATAAAGGGGGAGCCAATGCCACAAAAGCTTTTAGATGCTACGGCTGGCTTTGGAGAGGATTCATTGATACTTGCAGCAGCAGGCTTTGAGGTGGAGCTTTACGAGTTTGATGAAATAATCGCAGCACTTCTTTTGGATGCCATGGAAAGGGCCGCTCAGATTCCAGAGCTTTCTCAGGCAGTTTCCAGAATGACACTAAAATGCCAGGACAGTATTAAGGCTATGAACAACCTTGACTATCATCCTGACATCATTCTTTTAGATCCAATGTTTCCTGCCCGAACCAAAAGTGCACTAATCAAAAAGAAGTTTCAGCTTTTGCAAAAATTAGAAAGCCCATGCTCCTCTGAAAATGAACTACTTGCGGCGGCAAAGGCGGCCGGGCCTAGAAGAATAGTTGTGAAGCGTCCTCTTAAAGGACCATTTTTAGCTGATGCAAAGCCAAGCTATAGCCTGAGCGGTAAGGCGATTCGCTATGATTGCTTTGTACTAGTTTCACCAAATTAAACATTTTTCACGAAATGCCCTTATTTATATATTAAAATGACCATGTGAAGTTATGTAGAGAAATGACCGTATTGATAAAGTAAGCGAAGCAGGTAATACTTTGGAGGGTCGAAAATGAGTAGAGTTGGTAAAAATACAGTGCGTTCAAGGGTGGCAAGACGTGTGGTGATTGCCCTTTTGATTACGGTGTGCGCAATTACCACGGTCAATTTAATATATATGTCCCGACAGATAATGAAGGAGCAGCATATAGAGCTTGGAATCGCTACGGATTTATGTGCCAGCAACATTGCAGGCTGGATTGGGGACATGGAGGGGCTTAGCGAAGGAATTGCAAATTCTCTTGAGGCCCTCGAAACCATGGACGAGGAAACCATACGTGCATTGGTTGACCAGATTGCGAAGAATCACAGTGAGCTGTTTTTCGTATACGTAGGTACTGAAGAGGGTGATATGTACATGAGTCGAGGCGCCCAGTTTGTAAAAAACATGGACGTTAGAGAGAGAGTCTGGTACAAGAAGGCAAAAAGTACAGGTCATACCATAGTTACTGATCCATATATCAGTGCCACCAGGCCGGATACTATGCTTATAACAGTGGCAACACCTGTATATCACGGCTCAAAGCTCCTTGGAGTTGTGGGAGTGGACGCCTCCCTTGATTCCGTTCGTGACTACATAAGCTCAATTAATTTTAAAGATGAAGCCTACGGATTTTTGGTTGACAGCGAAGGCGACATCATTGTTCATAAGAATGAAGAATACAATCAAAAGCCTGATGAGAAGGTCAAGGTTGTTGATGTTATTCCAGCGATAAACAAAATAATAAAGCATCCCGGCAGCGAGTATGTGATTGCCAAAGATTATAAAGACCAGACCATGGTATACAGCAGCTCTCGAATCAAGGATAGTGGCTGGGTGCTTGTGGTTGCTTATCCAAGGGAAAACATAATGTCGTATGTTGATAGAGGGATAAGAATCAATCTGTTTGTGGCGATTCTTTGCATTTTAATTGCAGCCGGGGACATGACAAAGGCCATCAAAAAGATGCTTCACCCAATTGAAAAGATTAATCCTGTAATGGACAAAATCATAGAGGGTGATTTTAGCGACAAGATTGATTTTGAAGCAGAAGAGGATGAAATCGGGGAGCTTCAAACCAAGATTAGTAAAATGTTAAACGAGTTATCAGCAGTCATTGAACAGCAAAAGTATGTCCTTGGAGAAATGGAAAAGGGAAATCTCATGGTGGAGGATATGGATGATATGCCAGGAGAGCTTGACCAGATTTCCAAGTCCGTTAATTCTATAAAGGAAAGCTTTAATGACATTATTTCAGACATCCAGTTTTCTGCTATTAATCTTCAAAGCTTTGCAGTTGGAGTCAATGAAGGAACTGATTTGGAAGAAATGAAGATGGTATTTGAGGAGCTTTCTGCCGAGGCCAACGCCCTTATGGAAAAGACTTCTAAGTTTAGAACAACTCTTAGAGCTTCTGAGGACAAAATTTTGTCAGAAACTATGCACTAAATAATGGTCAAGAGTTCATATTTTGTGCTTAAACTCATCACATTTATGTTGTACAATGTTCATTGTATTAAAGGGGGAGCCTAACAGAAGGAGGACACCCAAGTGAGTGAAGAGTTCAAAGAATTCATTACTTTTGTAGTGAAAGCCAAGGACGGTAAAGAAATCGAGATGGCTGTTATCGATCAGTTTGAATTTGAAAACAAGGGGTATGTTGCAGCGGCTCTTGTTGACGGCGACACAGTTAGCAATGAAGGATGCTACATATATCGTGTTAAGGTTGGTGAGGATGATTTCAAAGTAGAAAAAATCACCAACCAAATCGACTACAATCGAATAGCCGAAGCCTATATGGAAATGAAATGATTTAAACCAGCCAAGTAGGCTGGTTTATTTACGCCATAACATCCGTTTATGGTATACTAAAAACAGATATAAATTTTTGAAAGTAATTTTGAGAATAGCAAAGCTAAAATCAATAAAATAAACAGGCGGGATAATGAGAAGGTTCAAATTAAAGCAGGTAGAAAATTACATCGCTCTATTTAGAAAGATAACTGAGGCTGTTTTTTTGGAGTTATCTGCCGAGGGTATTGCCAAGGCCAATGAATATTTGCAGACCTGTCAGCAAAAGGCAATCGAGCTGGGGGAGTTTATCGAAGGTGAGGAGGGCTTAGGTCATCCTACTGTCACATGCCTTGAGGAATTTTGCGAGGCAATCTATCAGGTCAACGAGGGTATACTCAGTGAAGAGGGGCTTGCACCGGAGGTGGCTAAAGTTACCTTAGACAATATTATCAACCAGATTGAAGCCAGCGCAGCTAAGGATATTGCCATAAGCAAGGTAGTTGTATTTTTGCCATACAAGGCTTGCATGTGGGATTCCCTTGAGAGCGTTTGGCGCAAGAAAAAGGAAGAGGAAAACACAGAGACTTTCGTAATTCCTATTCCATATTTTGACAAGAATCCTGACGGCACCGTTAAGGAAATGGTTTATGAAAAGGATCAGTATCCAAAGGATGTACCGGTGGTTTCTTACGAGGAGTTCGATTTCGAGGCTGCTCAGCCAGATGAGATATATATCCACAATCCTTATGATGATATGAACTTTGTCACAAGCGTTCACCCGTTTTTCTTTAGTGACAATCTAAAGCGGTTTACCAGTAAGCTTGTGTATATCCCGTATTTTGTTTTGGCAGAGCCAAATCCAGATGACCCTGAGGTGGTGGAGAACCTCAAGCATTTTGCACTTACCAAGGGTGTTGTAAATGCAGATGAGATAATCCTTCAGTCGGAGGCCATGAAAAAGGTGTACGTGGAGGCCTTGGTAGGACATTTTGGAGAGGAAACCCGCCAGGTTTGGGAAACCAAAATCAAGGGTACAGGCTCACCAAAGTTTGACAAGATCCTTGCCATGAAGGACCAGGAAATTGAGGTTCCCAAGGATTGGCTCAAGATAATTGAAAAGCCGGATGGCACCAGAAAAAAGATTGTTTTTTACAATATAGGCGTAGTTCCTATGATAAACGCCGAGGACAAAATGGTGGACAAGATTGAGGATGTCCTCAAGATTTTTAAAGAAAACAAGGATGATGTGGCACTGCTGTGGCGACCACATCCTTTGATGATATCTACAATGGAAAGTATGATGCCGGAATTGGCCAAGCGGTACATTTCCATAGTGGAAAAATACAAGGCTGAGGGATGGGGTATTTATGATGACACTCCAGATATGGACAGGTCAATCGTCATCAGTGATGCCTACTACGGGGATCAAAGCAGCATCGTTCAGCTGTATGAGAAGTTGGAAAAGCCAATTATGATACAAAATCCTGAAATACTTAACGCTTTATAATAGAAAGGGGAAGCAGATGTTTGAGTTAACTGCGTCTATGATGTGCGCTAATTATGGTCACTTAGCTCGGGAGATTACAGATTTGGAGAATGCAGATATTGATTCATTCCATATTGATATTATGGATGGTCGTTATGTGCCAAACTATGCCATGTCCTTAAACGACATGAGCTACATTGCACGTTCTACCTTCAAGCCTCTTGATGTACATTTGATGGTAGAGCACCCTAGCAATACAATAGAGCTTTTTATTCATAATCTTCGTAAAGGCGATACTATATACATCCATCCGGAGGCAGAGTATCATCCATCTACTACCTTACAAAAGATAATAGATGCAGGTATGGTTCCTGGCATAGCCATCAATCCAGGCACAAGTATCGAGACAATCATGGAGATGCTTCAGATTGTGGATAAGGTACTTGTTATGTCGGTAAATCCTGGCAATGCCGGTCAGATGTATCTGCCTTATGTTGGTCAGAAAATCGAAAAGCTTTTAAAAATGAAGGAAGAAATGGGCTTCAAGCTATACTGGGATGGAGCCTGCTCAGCGGACAAGATTTTGACTTACGCACCTATGGGTATGGATGGCTTTGTACTTGGTACAACCCTGCTCTTTGGTCGCGGCCGCACCTACGGGGATATTATTAAAGACATTAGAGAAATGAAGCTATAAAAGTAACTGGTGTAAAAGGGGTTTAATAATTGGGAGGTATGCTTATGAATGTTGCCATAGTTTTAGCAGGTGGAATCGGAGCTCGTCTTGGGGCCGACGTACCAAAGGCATTTGTTCCGGTAATGCAAAAGCCTTTGATAATCTATTGCCTTGAGGCCTTAAATTCCAGTAGTCAGATAGACAAGATTCAGATTGTGGCAGCAGAGGACTGGATGGCTCAGGTGGAGGAGTGGACCAAGGAATATGGTGTAGCCAAAAAGGTTGTTGGCTATTCTGTACCTGGCGCAAACAGACAGCTTTCTATTATAAGCGCCCTAAATGATTTGCGGGAAGTGGCAACTGCAGGTGATTACATTTTGATACACGATGCAGCGCGCCCACTTTTAACGGACAAAATCATAAATGACTGCTTTGCCGGAATGAACGGCTATGACGGGGTGTTGCCTGTGCTTCCTATGAAGGATACAGTCTACCTTAGCAAGGAAGGCAAGCAGGTGGACGAGCTTCTTAACAGGGATGAAATCTTTGCAGGCCAGGCACCGGAGGCCTTTGTTTATGGCAAGTATCTGGCTGCCAATAACAGTCTGGTGGAAGCCGGCAAGATAGAGTCAATCAACGGCTCCACAGAGCCGGCAGTTCTTGCAGGAATGAAGATACACCTGATTCCTGGAGATGAAAATAACTTTAAGATTACAACCCAGGGGGATTTGGACAGATTCTCCGAGATTGTGAAGGGAAAATAAAGATCTGTGACAGGAGAAAGACAAATAGTTGGAAAGTATGAAGGCACTGGTATTAAAAAACGTAGGACAGCTGAATATTGAGGACATTAAAAAGCCTGCCCCAGAGAGGGGAGAGGTCCTTGTAAAGGTTGGAGCCTGTGGTATCTGTGGCTCTGATATTCCAAGAGCCTACAAGGATGGCGCCCACAACATGCCTTTAATTATTGGTCATGAGTTTGCCGGAACTGTTAAAGCAGTGGGAGACAGTGTGGATAACTCATGGCAAAATAAGAAGGTTGGTGTATTTCCGCTGATTCCCTGCAACAAGTGTCAGTGCTGCCTCGAAAAAAAATATGAGATGTGCAAAGCCTATTCTTATCTTGGAAGCCGCAGAGACGGTGGCTTTGCAGAATATGTGACTGTACCTGAGTGGAACCTGATAGAGCTACCTGATACTATCACCATGGAACAGGCGGCAATGCTTGAGCCAATGGCAGTTGCAGTACATGGAATCCGTCAGGTTATGGGACGGGAAATGATTGATGGAGAGGCTAAGTCCATAGATAGAAATTCCAACATAGTTGTTATGGGACTTGGAACAATAGGATTGTTTGTTACCATGTTCCTTAAAGATATGGGATTTAAAAACGTATTTACGGTAGGAAACAAGGCCTTCCAACGCAGCAAGGTAATGGAGCTTGGTATACCGGAATCCAATTTTTGTGACAGCAAGTCAACTGATGTCAGAAAATGGATTAACGTAAATACGAATGATGCAGGGGCAGATATTTTCTTTGAGTGCGTTGGCACAAAGGAAAGTCTTATTACAGGAATAGATTCTGCCGCTCCTTCAGGAAAAGTGTGTACAGTGGGAAATCCCCACAGTGACATGGATATTCCAAGAGACACTTATTGGAAAATTCTTCGCAATCAGCTTACACTTACCGGTACCTGGAATTCCTCATATACCCATGAAAGCAGTGACGACTGGCATTATGTTATCGATAGATTAAATCAGGGAAAGATTAATCCTGAAAAATTAATAACCCACAAATTTGATTTGGATAACATCATTGATGGTTTTGAAATAATGAGGGACAAGAGTCAGGAATATATAAAGATTATGATGGCATAAACATCCTTTAAGGAATATATAGTTAAGTAAATATGAATGAATAATCGGCCCGTGGAACAATTAATTAGTTATAATCTACTAGACTTTGTTTTCACGGGCGAAAATATGCCCTTGTTTATTGCAAACAAAGTGGATTTATTATAAAATTTTTTCCGTAAACGTTTAAAATTATCTGTTTAACAGGGTGAGAGTGCCCTTCATTATATTTTTTTTTAAGGATTTATTGTTTAAAGGAGTTACGAAAATGGTAGAATGGAAGAATTTTGACCAGTTAGAGTCATACAAGGCTCTCCAGGGTCTCAAAAGTCAGGTTGAGCTCAAGTCTGTTATGTCAGGCGCAAACGGTGCAAAGCGTGTTGCAGAGTATTCTGTTCCTATGTCAAACGGCATGGCATACAACTTTGCAGCAAAGCAGGTAGATGACACTGTTCTTGCTACACTTCAAAAGCTTGCAGACGAGGCACAGCTTACAGACAAGTATGCAGCCCTCTACAACGGCGAAGTTATCAACACAGGTGAGAAGAGACTTGTTCTTCACCAGCTTACACGTGGTCAGCTTGGCAATGATGTTATGGCTGATGGCGTTAACAAGAGAGAGTTTTATGTAGAGCAGCAGAACCGTATCGCTGATTTTGCAAACAAGGTACATGCAGGTACTATTGCAAATGAAAAGGGTGAGAAGTTCACAACAGTAGTTCAGATTGGTATCGGTGGTTCTGATCTTGGTCCTCGTGCTATGTATCTTGCACTTGAGAACTGGGCTAAGGTTACAGGTACATTCAAGATGGAAGCTCGTTTCATCTCAAACGTAGACCCGGATGATGCTGCATCAGTTCTCGCTGGCGTTGATGTTGCTCACTCAATCTTTATCCTTGTTTCAAAGTCAGGTACAACACTTGAGACACTTACTAACGAGTCATTTGTTAAGGATGCCCTTGCAAAGGCTGGTTTAGATGCATCTAAGCACATGATTGCTGTTACATCTGATGCTTCTCCACTTGCAAAGTCATCTGATTACCTTAATGCATTCTTCATGGATGATTACATCGGCGGCCGTTACTCATCTACATCTTCAGTAGGTGGCGCAGTACTTTCACTTGCATTTGGTCCAGATGTATTTGCTAAATTCTTAAATGGTGCAGCAGCAGAAGACAAGCTTGCTTGCAACACAGACATTCGTAAGAACCCTGCTATGCTCGATGCCCTTATCGGTGTATACGAGAGAAACGTTCTTGGTTTCGAGACAACAGCAGTTCTTCCATATTCACAGGGACTTAGCCGTTTTCCAGCTCACTTACAGCAGCTCGACATGGAGTCAAACGGCAAGAGCGTTAACCGTTTCGGCGAAAAGATTAACTACGTTACAGGTCCAGTTATCTTTGGTGAGCCAGGTACTAACGGTCAGCACAGCTTCTATCAGCTCCTTCACCAGGGAACTAACATCATTCCACTTCAGTTTGTTGGTTTCAAGAATAGCCAGATGGCTACAGATGTTGTTATTGAGGATAGCACATCTCAGCAGAAGCTTTGCGCTAACGTAGCAGCTCAGATTATGGCATTTGCTTGCGGTAAGGATGATGAGAATCCTAACAAGTACTTTGAGGGTAACCGTCCATCATCAATCATTGTTGGCGACAAGCTTACTCCAGAGACACTTGGTGCTCTTCTTGCTCACTTTGAGAACAAGGTTATGTTCCAGGGCTTTGTTTGGAACCTTAACTCATTTGACCAGGAAGGTGTTCAGCTTGGTAAGACTCTTGCAAAGAAGGTTCTTGCTGGCGATACATCAGATGCTCTTGCAGCTTACGCAAACTTGCTTAATATTTAATTAAAAAATTATAAAAAATAGCTATCCGTATTGCGATAGCTATTTTTTTTAGTTACTATTATTCAAGGTATATAAGAGCGGTTGATTTTAATCAATTAGATATAGGCTCGCAGGAGAAAGCAATGGAAAATAAATACGAGGATGCAGAGCAAGAATCGGTTAAAAAGACATTTGCGGGAGAAAAGAACAAGCTTGCAAAGATGACTTTTAATGAAAAGGTTGAGTATATCTTTTCCTATTATAAGTTGCATATTTTTGCAATCCTTTTAGCGGTTATAGCTTTGGTGTGGGGAATTCATCACGCACTTACTTACGTTAGATACGAATTCTACGGTTTGGTTGTCAATTCAAGTGAGGTTGATAGCAGCCGCCAGCAGGATATACATGATTATCTAGGGATGGGAAAGCACGAGGGTGTTAGCATATCTTCAGATGTATATTCTGATGAGCGAGGTGACATGGCCTACGGCAATCGACTAGATCTTTTGATAGCCACTGGGCAGATGGATTTTGCCTTCACAGATGAGGCAGGCCTTGAATATTTAGAGGATAACTTTTTTCACAGTAAAGAGGAATTGGATGTCAGTTTGGAGTTACTGAAAGAATATGGTACTATCACAGGGGATAAGCCGGCAAAGGATATTTCAGGTAGCCCAATTCAAGAGTATTTTGGCTTGGAAGATGATGTTCACTACCTGTTTTTCTATCCAGGGGAACTCAACAAGGATAAGTTAAAAGCATTTAAGAAAATGTTAGATGAAATAGAAGCTGGTACTATCAAATAATGATAGAGACTCTTCTATTATATAAGAAATAGGACAAGACTAGTCCAATAGAAATAGGAGTATAGGTTTTGGGAAAGCTTTTTGACAACAAATTTATTGATGGAATTAACAAGATAGCAGATGTATTTATACTTTGCTTTTTCTTTTTAGTATGTTCCATTCCTGTATTTACAATGGGAGCATCAATGACAGCCATGTACTATACAATGCACAAGTGTATTTTTAAGAACCGTGGCTACACAACAGATTTTTTCCGTTCATTCAAAGAGAACTTCAGACAGGCAACTGTATCGTGGGTAGTCTTTTTAGTTCTATTTACAATTCTCACTGGAGATATCTACATCATGCGCAACTTTGTAAAGCCAGATAGTCCATTTGCGGCAGCAAGCATATTTTTTACAGTATTACTGGTGTTTACAATAGTTTGGATGACCTATCATTTTGCTTATATTGCGCGCTTTGAAAATGGCATCAAAGCGTCCTTTAAGATATCAGCTATATTTTTAGTAGCAAACATTGGCTGGTCGCTACTTATAGCTGTGATAATTGGAATAGTTCTGTACTTAACATACAGATTTGTATTTTTAGTAATCTTCCTTCCGGTTATCTTGCCAGGGGTGCTACATCCAATTTTGGAGAAAGTATTCCGCAAGTATATGTCTCCGGAGGACCTAGCTAAGGAAGACGAACAATAATGTAATACACTCCAGGAATAAACCTGGAGTTGTTTTGCTATATAGGAGTACCTATAGGGTGAAAATATATTGAAAACGTGGGAAAAACTGGCTATTGACAAAATATTACATGTGTGATACAACTGTACTAGAACAGATAATACAGCCCACGGGGAGGAAATAAATGATCCAACTTAATTACAGGGATGCCAAACCGATATATGAGCAAATTAAAGATGGTTTAAGGCGTCTTGTTGTTTCCGGAGCCGTTAAAAAAGATGAGAAACTTCCTAGTGTACGTGAGCTTGCCACTAGTCTCTCGATAAACCCCAACACAATTCAGAAGGCTTATCGTGAGTTAGAGCAAGA
>JAEEGK010020966.1_pt1 | contig 13845 bp, 7 predicted proteins | sample 8958771 | NCBI WGS metagenome assembly JAEEGK01 (sample SAMN16246547, study PRJNA631951) | gut metagenome | biome: gut microbiome; feature: rumen; material: SC-attached | host: Bos | place: Iran: Karaj | collected 2018-10 | reverse complement strand
AATTCATTTACTTTTAAAAATTGTGATAAATTTTTTCTATTACGAACTGCTTCTTGAATACATTTATCATATTCACTTTTATTTTTTATAATTTTTTGATTTAAATTAATTAAATTAGTATTAATTAAATTATTTTCATAATATTGTTCTAATTTAATTTGATTAATTTCTCTTGAAAATAAATCATAAATTGAATCTAAATAAATTTGATAAGCAGAAATTTTAACATTAAAAAAAGATTTTATTTTTGAATTTTGATTTGCTTGTTTTGTTAATTCAATAAGATTAAAAATATCATTTATTGCTTTTGATAAAATACCATTTTCATTTTGTCTTTGATCTGCACTTCCTCTTAAACAAAAACTTTTTCCTGAATCAATTGGTCCAAAAAATAAAACACAAGAATTTTTTCCATGAAATAAATTAGTGATATTATCTTTAATATTTTCATTATATATTTTTTCTAAAGAATGAGTTTCATTATAAACTTTATCAAATTCTAAAAGTGAAGTTTCTTTTAAAATTGATTGACTAAAATCATATAAATCATTTTTAGTAAAAAATGTTTCATTTATTGAAGAACCTTTTATTGGTTTTGATGATATTATTAAAGTATTTGATGGTTCTTTACAAGTAAACATTGTATATTTTACTTCTGAGTTTAATCCTCCTAATTTTTTTTTTAAAGGACTTTTTGAATTTATTCTTTGATTTGATGTTTTTTTTTGTAAAGGAGATTTTGATTGTTTTGATTTTATTATATTATTATTTTGATTTGAAGGTCCTCTTAATCTTGTTATTATATTTATATTCTGATATGCTAAAGATGGAGAATTTAAAAATGAACTCATTTTTTTTTTATATTTTTATGTTGTTAAATTTTAATTAAATTATTTTTTTCAATTTTAATAAATTTTAAATAATATAAAAATATTTAAAAAACTAAATTCCTTTTTTTAAATATAATTTAAATTATAAATAAAAAAATATTGAATTATATATAATAAATATTTAATAAAAATAATTACTCTTGTTTATCATCAAAATCACTTGCATTAAGAATAACACTTCCTTCTTTACTATTAATATTAAAATCACTATCTCCATCATCATTTCTTTGATTATATTTAATAATAATATTCTTTCTAGTTACACTATAATCACTTGGAATATTACTATTAGTTCTAATATTTTCTTTTCCCGAATAATTAATTTTATATTTAGGAATAAAATTCATCGAATTAGAATTAATATGAGTATTAACATTTCTTCTTTTTAAATTTTTATTATCTTTTGCAGTATCTCTATTATCAATTTGAAGTCTGAAGTTTGCTTTTTCTAAAGATGAAATTCTATTTTTTAATCTTTCAATTTGTAAATTTTGATTATCAGAATCTTTTTCAGAATTTGATTTTTGTTTAAGTGAATCTGCAGTAAAGGAACTTCTTTTCATTTCAAATTCTTTTATTTTTTTTTCTAATTCAATTATTTTATCAGTAAATTCTTTTCTTTCATTTAAAATTTGAGTTTGAAGATCTTCAATTTGTTTATCTTTTAAATTATTTAAATCATTAATATCTTTTTTATAAATTTCAGTACTTTTTAAAGAAAGGGCCAATTGTGCTTCTTTATCTTTTAAATTACCTTGATTTTCATATTTATTTAAAATATCAATTAATTCTCTATTTTTAACAGTTAATTCATGATTTAAATTAATAATATATTCCATTTTTTGAGCAAAAGCTTTATTTGCATTTGTAATTTGTGTATTAAATTTATCATCTCTTTTTGTTATTGCATCATTATATATTTCTTGTAAATTTATTATATCATTTTGTACTTTTGTTTGTAAATCATCTACATTTGAATTAAATTTATCTTTTAATGTATTTAATTCTTCTTCTGCTATTTTTTTTTCTTCTAATAATTTTTTATATTTATTTTCCCATAATATTTTATCTTTTTCATATATTTCTGCCATTTCATTATATTCTGTTTGGATTTTTGATAATTTTTCACTTATTACTTCATTTTCTTTTGTTAATTGATCATTTCTATCTTTGTATTCTTTTCTTAATGCATTTATTTTATTTATATTATCTTCTTTTTCTTTTTCGAGATTCATTTCTATTTCATTTGTTTGATTTGTTACATTATTTAATTTTTCTGTTAAAACTTCTTTTTCTTTTATTAATAATGCTACTTTATTATGATAATTTAATTCTAATTCTTTATATTCATTTCTTTTTTCAGTTAATGCATTTTCTAATTCTTCTTTTTCTCTTTTTATTTCATCAAGTTTTGCACTATATTCTTTAATTAGTTCTTCTTTACATTGTGCAATTTTTTCATCAAAAGTTTTTTGAAATTCTTCAAGTTCTTCTTTTTTTTCATCTATTTGTTGAATAATATAATCAATTTCTTGATTTTTTAAAGCAATTTGTTGTTCAAAATTACTTTTAATATTAACTAATTCTTTTTCATTTTTTGTTATTTCATTGTTTAATTCAGTAATTTTGTTTTCATTTTTTTCTTTCATTTCTTCTAAAGTTTGATTTATTTTATCGATTTGTTCATTTAAAAGATTAATTTTAGAATTTAAATTATCATTTTGAGTTTTATAAATTGAAATTTGAATACAACTTTCATTATATTTATTAATTAAATCATTTAAATCATTTCTCAAATCATCTTTTATTTTTTTATAATCATCATAATTTTTTTCAACAATTTCATTATGAGAAGATTGTATAGTAGATAAACTAAGAGAAGCATCTTTCATATCATCATTTAATTTTTCAATTAATTCTTCAGTTTCAATTAATTCTTTTTCAGTTTTTTCAATATATTCTTGATTAATTTTTTCTGCTTCTGCAATTGCATTTTGTAAATCATCAATTTTTTCATTTTTTACTTGTTCTAATATTTCTAATTTTTCTTGATAAAGTTTAATTAATTCTTCTTCATTTTTTTTATTTAATTCTTCATTTTCTTTCATTTTTTCATATAATTCTTTTTTTTGTTGTTCACAATCACTTTTTGCAAATTCTACATTTTTTAATAATGATTGATTATTTCTTTCTACATCATCTTGATATTGTTGTCTTAAAATTTCTAATTCTTGTTCATTTTCTTCTTTTATTTTTACACATTGTTCTTCAAATTCAGTATCTTGTTTTAATTTCTGTGATTTTAATTCATCTAAAATTTTATTTAATTCATCTATTTTTTCTTTTAAAATTGGAATTTGTTTTTCAGTTTCTAATATTTTTTCATTTAAATCTTTTTCATTTGTTTTATATTCATTTGTTTTTGATTCAATATCATTTATTAATTTTTCATTTTCTTTTGTTATTTTTAATATTTTATTCTCAGTTTCTCCATTAATTCTAATAATATCACTTTCTTGTTGTGCTTTTAAATTGTTATTTTCTTTAACACAATCTTCATATTGAGATAAAATTCTTTTATAATTTTCTTCAAGTATTTTAATATATTTATCATAATCAACTTTATCTTTTAAACTTTGAGATTTTAATTCTTCTAATCTATTTGAAGATTTTTCATTTTCTTCTTTTAAATTTGATAATTCATCATTTGTTTTTTCAATTAATTCATTTAATTTATCAATACTATCTTTATATATTAATTCAGATTTTGAAAAATTTCCTTTCAATTCTGCAATTTTTGTTTCATAATTAGTTTTTAATTGTTGTGAATTTTGATTTTGTAAATTTTGTATTTTTTTAACTTCATCTTCAATTTCTTCATGTTCATTTGTTGCTTCTTTTATTTTTTCTTCATATTCTGATATTAATTTTTCTGATTTTTTCTTTTCAAATTCAAGACTTTTTTCTTTTTCAAATAATTGATTTGATAAATCCATATTTTTTTCTGTTAATTTTTCTATTTTTTTATTAAGAGATGATATTTGATTTTCAAATTTTTCAATTTCTAAATTTTTTGAATTTAATAATAAATCTTTTGTTAAATTCCTTAATGCTAAAGCTTTTGCTTCATTTGCATTTTTAATTTGTTTTTCTAGTACATCAATTTTAGTTTGTAATTCTATTTTTTTCTTTTCAAAATCATTTTTACAAGAATTAGCAATTTTTTCTTTATCATTTTGATTTGATTCTGCTTTTTTAATTTTTTCTTTTAATTCATTAATTATTTTTGAATTATTATTTTCAGATTCTTCAATTTTTTCATTTAATTTCTTAATTTCATTTCCTTTTTCTTTCAAAACTTTACTTAATTTATCAGCATTAGAAGAACTTAATTTTAAAATACTAGTTTTATCATTTTCCATTTGTTTAATAAGAGCTTCTTTTAAAGCAATATCTTTTAAAATTTTCTCTGCTTCAATTTTAGTGTCTTTAATATTAGAAGACATTTTATTTAAAAGACTTTGTTTATCGTTTAATTCATTTTTATATGAATTAGAATGAGAATTTATTATAATTTCAATACCAATTATAATTTGTTCTAAAATAAATTTAAATATTATTGCTTCTTTATTTGGCCCTTGAGATGCAGATCTTAAAACATTTTCTTTAAAATTATCAACATCTCTTTTAAATTCATCAATTGTTTTATAATATCCATTATGTATATTTCTATCAATATCTTTAAATTTATCTGAGAGATATGATGTTAATTTTGATTTGTATATTTCATTGTTTTTTGATGAAATTTTTTTAAATTCTAAATCAATTTGTCTTTGGGCTTCTGGGGATAAATTTTTTAATTTTAATTTTTCGAGAATTGTATTTATTGAAGACTTATGCACTGATATAAGTTTTTGAGTTTCTACTGGGAAAAGTTTTTCTATATCTGTAAATTGCTTTTGATATAATGGTATTATTTCACTTGATATCATTGTTTTGTTTTATTTGAATTTTTTATTTATTTTTCTTAAATATATATAACGAATTAAATTTAAATGAAATTTTGTATTTAAAATGTTATTATTGTAATTGGATTATTATGAAATTTAATAATGTCTTTTTTATGTTTTGTATAGTGAAAATGATTTTTTTAAAAATATGACTTTTTTATTCAAAAAAGTCATTCAATTTTGAAAAATGCAATATTTGCAAAAAAGAAATAATTCATTTTTAAATATGAAAAATAATAATTATAAAGTAATTTTAAAAATTAAATGAATAATAAAAAAAATTAATTATTTATTCAATTTAAATATTTTACTATATATTATCTATAAAATATATTTTTAATTGGATTTTATAAATTTAAAATATCACAATTATTTAAATTATAATTATAAAAATTCATTTTATAGTTTTTATTATTTCAATATATTATCAATATTAAAAATAACAATTATTTTAAATTTATTTATAATTAAATTGAAGATTTAATTTAGAAAAATCATTATCAATTTCATCAATATTTTGTCTTGTTTTTCTTTTATAATTTTGAAACTGTTTTTTATTTTGATTATCTTTAATATGACTTTCATAAGTTTGAAATATTTTATTGATTTCTTCATTATTTATGAAACTAATTTCATCATTTTGTAATGGTTCAATTATAGAAATATTATCATTTATAGTAAATATATTTTCATATCCATTTTTTAATTCATTATTCATTTTATTAATATTAATTGTACTATTTTCTTTTGAATTTTCTTTAGTTATTTCTTTAGCATTTCCTTTAGATTTTTCAATAGATATATCTAATTTTTTTTTTCTATCTAAATTCTTTCCAATATCTATTTTATATTCATTTACTAATAAAACATTATTTTGTCTTATACATTCACAAACATTTCCCATTATTACTTTAATAATAATTATTAATAAATTGATGCAATCAAATATTAAAAAAATATAAAAAATGTCAAATGAAGAAGAAGAAGATCCAATAAATCCAAATGAGAATGAAAAAGAAGAAAATGAAAATGAAAATGAAAATAATGAAAATCAAGAGAATGAAAATGAAGAAAAAGAAAATACAAATGAAGAAGTATTAGAAACAATTTCAATACCATATGATAAATTAACAAATTTAGAAAAAGATAATTTTGAAATAATAGAAGGAAAATTATCAACAATTACTCATTTTCAACCAATAATATACAATCCAGAAACATATAAAACAGAAGAAAAATTAAAAATAAAAAATGAAAAAGGTGAAATTGAATATAAACAAATTCCGTTAGAAAATTATATTAGATGGAAATATAATCAAAATAAAAATATAATTTCAAATGCTAAATTAATAGAATGTTCTGATGGAACACATCAATTAGTAATTGGAAATAAATTTTTTGATGTTACTTTTACAAATATGAATAATGTTAGATTTGGTTTAAAAGTTGATGATAATTTAAGTGTTATTAATCAAATTGTTTCTAAAAGAATGTTAATTTCTAAAAATGAATCTGATTCTTTAAAAATGAAATATGAACAAATTGGTAAAAGTAAAGTTAAAGTTAGTTATTCTTATTTTGAAGAAAAAAAAGATGAGGAAAAAAAAGGGAATAGATATAGAAGAAGGAATAATATAATTAAAGATAAATTATTAGATAAAAAAAGAAATAGAAATGAAAAAGAAAAAAAAGAAAAAAAATGATAAAAAAAGATTAATACTAAAAATATATGTTATATCATTAAATAATTTTTTTAATAGTTTTTTTATTTATAATTTTTAAAATGATTATCAATACATATATATTTTCATAAAAATTAAATTATTCTAATTAATTGAGAATTAAAATATTTCCATATAATATATATATAAAAATAAAATAGATTCATTAATTGAATAATAAACAAAATTACTTTTCAACAATTTGAAATTGTTTTTCTCCTAAATTAAAATCCATTTCACCATGTAATTGAATATTTTTACCTTCATTTAATAAAAGTTGAGTCCCATTTGTACTTGAATTATCAATAATAAAGAAATTTTGATTAATTTTATCATAATCAATAGTAATATGAGTTTTACTAACAGTCTCACATTTAATAGAAATTGAACAATTACCTCTTCCAATAGTAATTGGCATTTTTTCCTTTTTAAAATAATAATTTTGTTCTTTATCAATAGTTTCACCTTTTTTAATTTTAATATAAATAATCTCTTCTTTATTTTTAATTGAAATAGATAAAATAACTTTTCCAATTTTAATATAATTTTTATGATTATTATCTAATAAAACTTGAGTATAAGGTCTTAAAACAAGAGAAAAATAAATTTCTTTATATAAACACTTTAAAAAATAATAAGATAAAGAAGGTTCAAAATAAATATAAAAAATAGCATGTGTCTTATTTATTTTAGGTGTAGTAATTTCATCATTAATTAAAACATCATTTATATGAGAATTTGACATTCCAGAATATTTAGAATCAATACCAAAAAAAACTAATCTTCCTTTATTTTCTTTTGGACTTCCTCTTAAACCAAATTCATCAATTATAATATCTTTATGATTTAAAAATAAATTTGGAAAAGATAAAGGAGGATTTACATATATTAATTTACCTGTTCTACTTTTTGTTATTTGATCAAATATTGGTAAATCATTTTGACTATTTGCATTTAATGTTTGATCTCGTTTTTCTAATAATGATTGATTCATTAATTTTGTAAATGAATTTTTTTTTTCTATTGATTCAAAATTATTATTGTTATTATTATTATTATTATTGTTATTATTATTGTTTTGAATATTTCCTGTTTCATCTGATATTTCTACTACTTTTACTTTTTCAATATTTTTTCTTGTATCAGGTTTACAACATAACTATAAACTGAATTATAAAAAAATATTATACAAGAAATGAAAAAAATTCCATTTTAAAAATTATTTATTTTATTATAATATTTTTTATTAATAAAAAAAAATGTAAAATATTAAAAAATTACTTTCTACTTTTTATCATACTTCTTGATATATTATCTTTAGTAACTTTAAATCTATAAATTTCAGTATAAACATTTGAAGATCTTAAAGAACAAATACAAACATTTTCAGTTTGAATAGTAAAAGTTCCTTCATAAGTCTCAACATCAATTTTTTTTAAATAATTAAATTTTCTCCCATCTAAAACAGCAACACTAAAAGCACCTTTAACTCTAATTTTAAATTTAATTTCACTTCCTTTTTTTAAAACAGTACTTCTTGGTTCAATAATATAAGCATTATCATTATCATAACAAATTTTTTTATTAACTTTATTAGGAAATATTTTTTTATAATCAGGAATAATTTTAGTTTGAAATGATTGATAACTTTTTCCTCTTATTTTAGGTAAAATTAATCCTCCTTCAGTTTGAGGTCTATTATTATTTTTTTGATTATAATTATTAATTTTATATTTATCAAAACGATGAAACACTTCATCATCAGTTACTTTTATTTTATATTCTAAAAAAGGACCATATAATAAATCAGTTGAAGTAACTGGTCTTGCAAGAATTACAAGTAAATAATCACCTTTTGTTGGAAAAACTGGTTCTAAATCATATATATTATTTTCATCATCATATGAATATTTAACATCTCCTAATTTATCTTTTCCATTTGAATTATATAAATCAGTTTGTATTATTGCATCATCAACTTTTATTCTTATTACTAAACTATTTCCAGTTAATTTTATAAAAGGAAAAGTATGACTTAAAATTTGAATATCATATTTATAATATGATTGATAAAATTTACCAAAATCAATTAATTTTTTTTTAAAAAATTGTTTGTCTGTTATAATTTTAGAAGTTTTTTGCCAAATATCTTCTTTTGGTTTATGTGTCATAATTAAATATTCAGGAAATATTAAAAAATAATATGGATTAAAATCATCAGTATCATTTTTTTGCATTTCAGAAGGTATTTCAATTGGTCCTCCTGCGCCAAAAAGTGGATCTAAAAAATACCATTCTCCTTTAATAAAAACACTTTCCCAAAAATGATTATATTCATTTTTATCATCTTTTGGTAATAATCTAGTAAAACCTTCAATTCTTCTAAATTTTAAATTTTTCTTTTTACAACAATATTCAAAAAAATTAACATAACCTAAACTTAAAGCATTTCCTCTTTTAAAAACATTTTCTGGATTTTGTTCAAATTTTGTATTATGTTTTAAATCAATACCATGAATATCATATTTAATTGTTCTACTTATATAATAAAATATCATTAAATAAACATCTAATTCTCCATGTTTTCCTTTATAATTACAAATATAATTTACAGTTTCATCTAAAGTTGATTTTTTTTTTTGGGGACATTCAAAAAAATAATCTTGAAAATGATTACTTTTTACTATGTTTTTTATATATTTTATTCTTTGTATTATATCATTTGGTATTCCATTTCCTTTTTTGTGATTTGGTAAATATATTCTTTCTGGAGATTTTGAACGTGATCTTGATGCTTCTCTCATTTTTGAATATGTTGTTAAATTAAAATGTTTATTGTAAAAACCATCAAAGTGAGTTAAACGAGATAATAAATCTGTATTTTTGTCTTTTATTTTAAAATTTGATATTGTTTTTGATAATATATTTTGACTTGCACTTTCTTCTAAAGTTTTAATTTCTTCATTTGTTGTCATTTATTAATTTTATTTATTTTTTTAAATTAATAAAAAAAAATGAATTATTTTGTAATGTATAAAAGTTAAAATATTAAAATTTCATTTTGATAAATTAAATATTTTTATTTTTAAATATTTTCTATAAAAAAAAAATGAACCCAAATCATGTAACAATGTTAATTGGGACAATAGTATTTTTATGTTTATGGTTAATTGTTTCTTTTATAATAATGTTTAAAGTAACTAAAGGAGTTAATGATAATCAATTGAGAAGTGAATATAGAGGAATGTCTTTTGGTTTAACATTTCTTGCTGCTTTTTGTATGTGGTTAATGTGGATTAGTGTTTATATGCATCAAATGAATCCTTTAATTGCTCCTATTGTTAAACCTGAATTATAAATTTTTATAATTTCTTTTTATCTTAATATTTAAAAGAAATAAAATTTATTTAAAGAATTTGTTTCCTTTTTTTTTTTTCATTTTTTTTAAATTAAATTTTTTAAATTAATTGTTTTATTATATAGGGATTTACTTTTTATTTCAATAAATAATTTTTATGTAATTAAATAATAAAAGTTGTTCATAATAATATATAAATATTATAATATATTGCTATATAAAATATTTAATGTAAATAAAATTTATAAATTTAATTTATTTGTATAATATAAATATTTTAATATAGAAGTAAAAAATATAATCGAATAATATTAAATAGATTATAATTTTTAATGTAAAAAATTAATTAATAAATATATAAAATATGTAGACTGTTTTTTTAACTTAATATTTTTAAAATTTTTTTAGATAAGTTTTTATCAATTTATTTTAAAACAAATTATAAATTTAGTTGAATTATCTCTTCATTATTTTATTAATTTATTTTTGCCATTTTTTCTTTATAATATATATTGTTTAATTTAAATAATTATCTTTTTTATTTATTTATATTCTTTTTACTAAGAATTAATGTCTTCAAATAAAGGAAAAAAAATAAAAAATATAGATAATAAAGATCCAAATAATTTGTTTAATGAAAACGAAGAAGAAAATGAAGAAGAAAATTCAAATGAAAACAAAGAAGAAAATTCAAATGAAAATGAAGACTTTGAAGATGAAGAAGAACAAAAATTAAACAAATCCCAATCAAATGATTCATCATCAATAATAAACCTTGATGAAGAAGCACCAATAGACAAATTAAACATTGATATGTCAGAAGTAAAAATACGTATTCAATCTTTATTATCAATATTATCAAATTTAAAAAAAAAAAAAGAACCAAATAAAAGTAGAAATGACTACATAACAGAATTAAAAAATCTTTCAATGCAATATTATGACTACAACACTGACATATGTGACTTAATATTTAATTTATTTGCTCCAAACGAAGCAATTGATTTTATGGAATCAAACACATCTCAAAAAATATTAACAATAAGAACAAATTCCTTAAAAACAAAAAGAAGAGAATTAGCAAAAAATTTAATACAAAGAGGAATAAATTTAGATCCAGTAGGTGAATGGTCAAAAGTAGGATTAAAAATATATTCAAGTACAGTTCCAATTGGTGCTACTCCTGAATATTTATCAGGTCAATATATGTTACAAAGTGCTTCAAGTTTTCTTCCTGTTTTAGCATTAAATCCTCAACCTAATGAGAAAATATTAGATATGTGTGCTTCACCTGGAGGTAAAAGTACTTATATTTCTCAATTAATGAAAAATAGTGGTATTTTAGTTTCTAATGATTTAAAAAAAGAAAGATTAAAAAGTTTATTTTTTAATATTCATAGATTAGGAATTAAAAATTCAATTATTACTAATTATGATGGAAGAGAATTTTCTAAATTTTATAATAAATTTGATAGAGTTTTATTAGATGCTCCTTGTTCTGGTTTAGGTGTAATTTCTAAAGATCAAAGTGTAAAAGTAAATAGAACTTATAAGGAAATTTTAAATAATTCAAAATTACAAAAAGAATTAATTTTATCTGCAATTGATTGTGTTAATGTAAAAGGAAGTTCAAATGGAATTATTGTATATTCAACTTGTACTATTTCAGTTGAAGAAAATGAATGGGTTATTGATTATGCTTTAAGACATAGATATGTTAAAGTTATTGAAACTGGATTTGAATTAGGAGAAAATGGTTTTGTTACTTTTAGAGAAAAACATTTTCATCCTAGTTTAAAAAATACTAAAAGAATTTATCCTCATATTCATGGTATGGATGGTTTTTTTATTGCAAAATTACAAAAATATGCTGATGGTGTTAAAAATAAAAATGATGTTAAAATTGATGATAATAAAAAAAAAAAGAAAAAAGTAAAAAATAAAAAAAATAAAAATGTTGATGAAATTGAAGATAATTTAAGTGATGAAGAAGAACCTGAAGATATTCAAATTACTAATAAAAAAAATAAAAATTTTGATGTTGATATTGATGAAAATTATGAAGATGATGGAATTTTTAATGAAGATGATTATGAAAAAGATGAAAATGATGTTGAAAATGATGCTAAAAAAAATAAGAAAAATAAAAGAGGTGATAATAAGAAAAATAAAAAAGATAAACAAAATTTAAAAAAGAAAAAAGAACAAAATGAAAATGAAGAAGAAAAAGAAAAAAAAGAAGAAAAAGAAGAAATAAAAGATATTGAAAATAAAAATAAGAAAAAAGATAAAATAAAAGATAAAAAAATTGAAAAAGAAAAAGATATTAAAGAAAATAAAAAATTACTTCAAAAAAAGAGAAAAAAATAATAAATAATAATATAAAAAAATATTTATAAAATAATAAAAATATTTCATTTTTTTTATTGTTAATTCTAAATATTTAAAAATATTATAATAATATTTTGTTCAATTCTAATTTTGAATTGTTTAAACTTTTAAATTGAAATTTAATAAAAATTAAAAGTTATGAAAGAAAAATTTTCTAAATACTTTCTTCAAATAGATATTTTTGGTACACATCCTCGATTTACAATAAATGGAGAAAAAAAATTTAATACTTATTTTGGTTGTTTTATAACAATAATATGTGTATCAATAATTATTTATTTTTTTTTAATATATACAATTGATGCTATTAAGCATGAAAATCCAAAAGTATTAACAACAACATATAATGATGTATCAATTAAAAAACAATTAATAACAGAAAATGATTTTGAAATTGCAATAAGTTTACAACATCAAAATTATACTAATTTTGTTAACGAAAAAATATATTCGTTAACAGCAGGATTAAATACTTATATAAATATAAATGGAAAAAAAAATCATACATTTAAAGAAGTAGAAATAATAAAATGTAATAAATATAATTTTAAATTATTACCAGAATATTTTGAAAAATTAGATATTGAAAATTTATATTGTTTAAAAAATGGTACATTTGAAATTGAAGGAGAATTTCAATCAAATTATTTTAGATATTTATATTTTAAATTTTCAAAATGTAAAAATTCAACTGAAAATAATAATACTTGTGAATCAGAAGAAACAATAAAAGATATTTTAAGTGGAGGATATATTGGAGTTTTTATGTCTGATAAAAGTGTTGATCCAAATCAATTTTCATCTCCTTATCAAATTTATGGTAAAAATGTATTTACAAGTTTTTCATTAAAACAATATGCAGATTTTTGGATTTATTTTAAAACATCAGAAGTACAAACTGATACTGGTTATTTTTTTAAATCAATTCAAACAAATTCTTTTTTTTCTTTTGAAAAATCTCTAAATAATATTGATTATAGAGAAAATGATGCTTTTGCTTTTGTTGGTTTAAGACAATCTTTTACTAAAGATATTTATCAAAGATCTTATTCTAAATTTCAAGAAGCTGCTGCAAATGCAGGAGGAATTGTTAAAATTATTACTTTAATTGGAGAATTAATTGTTTATTTTTTTAGACAGATTTTATATAAAAATTTTGTTATTCAATTTTTTAAATTTAATAAAAATTCTCTTCCAGAAAATAAATGTAATTCATCTTTTAATATGTCACAAAAATTATTATTATCACCTATTAAAAGTAATATATATAGAAATAAAAATGAAAATAAAAATGTTATTTCTACTCCAAAATTTAAATTTGAGAATCAAGAAAAAATAAAGTATATTAATTTAAATAATAATAAAAATAATGCAAGTAATAATAGTAGTAAAAGTAATAGTAATATTTATAATAAAAATAATATTCATACTTTGCAACAAAAACAAAATTTTACTTATTTTTTTAAATCTTCAAT
>JAEEGK010020961.1_pt1 | contig 13846 bp, 9 predicted proteins | sample 8958771 | NCBI WGS metagenome assembly JAEEGK01 (sample SAMN16246547, study PRJNA631951) | gut metagenome | biome: gut microbiome; feature: rumen; material: SC-attached | host: Bos | place: Iran: Karaj | collected 2018-10 | reverse complement strand
CATGAACGGCGATGTGGTCACATACAGATTGGAGGGAGGTTACGGCTTCTTGCCCAAATGGACTTCGGAGCGTTCCAAGGGTCCGCTCCTGGGTTCGTTCGTCAATATCTACAAGAAAGAGCAGCTGGCCGAGATGACGCCTGATGAGATCAACGAACTTCTCAACAAGGATCTCTACTTCAGTTTCTACGATTGGAACAGGAAGGAGCATCGCGAGTACCCGCGTTCGAAACCTGCGGAATGTGTCGACCGCATCATCTATACCTGTCCGAAATGCAATGCGATGCACACAATCCGCAGCAAAGTGGACGAGGTATACTGCGAGGAATGCGGATACAAGGTGAAGATGAACATCTATGGATTCTTCGAGGGCGAGGACATGGTCTTCGACAACATCTACGATTGGGATGTATGGCAGAAGGACCGTCTCAAAGAGAAGCTTCCGCAATGGCAGGCTGAGCCCGACAAGGTCATCACCAGTACCGAGGGCGGAATCCTGAAGAGGATGAACGGCGACGACCAGGAGATATTGGATGAGGGCGTCACCATCGAGATCACATACAACGATGTGATCATCAGGAGCGACAGGACGAACATGAGACTCCCTCTCAGGGATCTCGAGGGATTGACACCCATCGCTCACGGAATAGGGGTCAGTTACGGCGGAGAGTTCTACAAGGTGTGGTTCGCGTTCCCGGATGCGACGATCCGTTTCCGTACCATCCGCAGGATAATCATGAACGAATCGGTTATCTGATGCCTTTCAAGATAGTCTTCCTCCTGAATCTTTGGGAATAACCCGTTTGGTAAGCGACACCTTAATAATGATGGCTCAATGTCGAATCAATAACGGGGCTGTTAGCATAGATGTGAAGAACTCATGGGTATTGTACGATGTTGCAAACTCTGCATACATTCTGTTCGTACTGTCCATAATTCCCATCTATTTCAACAAGCTAGCGCAGGAAGGAGGTCTCGAAGAATCAGAGTACCTCGCATTCTGGGCTGCATCAGTCTCGCTGGTCACGTTCGCAATGCTTTTCTTTGGACCGTTCTGCGGAACGTTGTCCGACAGGCAGGGATGGAGAAAACCGGTGCTGATCACATTGGTCATCATCGGGGCCGTCACTTGTGCCCTCCTGGGTTTCATCCAGATGTGGGCATTGTTCCTTGTCGTTCTCTGTATCGGAAAGGTCGCGTTCTACGCATCCCTTGTCGTCTATGACGGAATGCTCGTCGATGTGGCGAAGGATGAGGAGATGGATCATCTGTCGTCAAAGGGTTATGCGATAGGATACATCGGCAGCTGCATACCGTTCGCATTCTGTCTTGTCTTCATGGTGTTGTCTGACTTCATCGATATGGGGCCGAACATTTTCACCACACAGCAGGCAGTCATCCTTTCACTGGTCCTGGTCGGAGCATGGTGGGTGATCATGTCACTTCCGTTGTTCAAGAATTATGAGCAGGTCCACTACAGGAAGGTCTCCATGAGGCGCCCTTCCAAGAGCATTAAACGTTTCATCCACACCTTCAAGGACATAGCTTCCAACAAGGCCATGCTTTTTTTCATGATCGCTTTCCTGTTCTACATCGACGGTGTGAACACCGTGATGGAGATGGCGACAGCTTACGGAAAGGCATTGGATCTGGGAGACATCGGATTGCTCGGAGGATTGCTGCTGACGCAGATCGTAGCATTCCCTGCCACCATCTTCATGAACAAGATGGCGTTCAGGTTCGGAACACATCGCATCATCATTGTGTCCATAGTCGGATACCTGTGCATCTCGGTGTTCGCATATTTCCTGAGCAATATGGTCGAATTCTTCATCCTCGCATTCGCGGTGGGATTGTTCCAGGGAACTATCCAGGCGCTGTCCAGATCCTACTTCGGAAGGATGGTCCCCAAGGATGACACCGGGGAGTACTTCGGTATCCTGGACATATTCGGCAAAGGATCTACGATCATCGGAACCGCATCGATCGCCATCCTTACCACATTCTTCCGCGAGCCCCGTATGATGGTCTTCGTCCTCATCGCGGTATTCCTGATCGGTCTCATATTGTTCCTGCTTTCCAACAAGTATGCGATTTATGACAATCCCGCAACCAAATCCGAGTGAGATGGGAAAAGGGCCCGAAAGGGCCTAAAGCGTTATTGATCCGACTAGAAGGTCTAATCGACTTCAAGGATACTGGGCCCACTGGATGCGCAGGCATGCAGGGGGTTTGTTCCCGCCCTTGACATGGAATTCCACGCATTCGCGGCAGTTTCCGTGCCTGGGGCAATCAGTATTCTTGCATGGGCAGTCCTCTTTGAGTTCTGTCATGCATAATGAATTGTCTGGATAGGATAAAAGATAATCCGGCCTTTCGGCCGGTTGAATGGTTTCAGTCGAACTTTCCGACGACAGCTTTGATACGCCTTACGCCGGCCGCGGAACTCTCTTCCTTCTTGATCTTGAATCCCTGGAGTTCCTTGGTGTTCTTGACGTGGGGTCCGCCGCACATCTCAGCGGAGACGTCGCCTATCTTGTAGACTTTGACGATCTCGCCGTATTTGTTGGTGAAGACTCCTTCAACGCCCTCTTCCTTTGCCTGTTCGTAAGGCATCTCCTCGCAGACGACAGGAATCTCTGCCTTGATGCACTCGTTCACCCAATCCTCGATCTGCTTGAGCTCTTCGGGTGTGACCTTCCTGTCCAGGTTGAAGTCGAATCTGAGCCTCTCTGCAGTGATGTTAGATCCCTTCTGGTGGATGTCCGGGGAGACGAACTTCCTCAGCGCTGCGTTGAGAAGGTGGGTGGCTGTGTGGAGCTTGGTGGTCTCTTCGCTGTGGTCGGCGAGACCTCCTTTGAAGGTTCCTCCGTCTCCGCGGGACTTGTCCTGGTGCGTCTTGAACCTTCCGTTGAAATCGTCCATGTCGACCTTCAGTCCCTTCTCCGCCGCCAGTTCCACGGTCATCTCGATAGGGAATCCGTAGGTGTCGTAGAGCCTGAACACGGTCTCTCCGTTGAGGACAGGACTGTCGCCGTTCTCAGCGACCATCTGGTCGAATCTCCTCAGACCCTTCATGACCGCCTTGTGGAACTTCAGCTCCTCGTTGTTGATGTTGTTGTAGATGAAATCCTTGTTCTGCTCGAGTTCGGGGTACGCCTTGGAGTAGTTGTTGACGATGACCTCTGCGATCTTCTGCATGAAAGGCTCCTCATATCCGAGTTTGGACATGTATCTGGAGGACCTCCTGATGAGCCTCCTGAGGATGTATCCCTGACCGATCTTGGCGGGAACGACACCGTCTCCCAGGATGAATGTGGCCGCTCTCATGTGATCGGCGATGATCCTGAATGCCCTGGTGTCCTCCTCGTTCTCGCCGTACTTCTTGCCGGTGAGCTCTGAGATCTTGTCGAGGATAGGGGTGAACAGAGGTGTGTCGTAAACGGTCTCGTTGTGGTTCAGGATACGCAGGATCCTCTCGAGTCCCATTCCGGTATCGACGTTCTTCTGTTTGAGCGGTGAGAAGGTTCCGTCCGCGTTCTTGTTGTACTGCATGAACACGTTGTTCCAAATCTCTGTGAACTTTCCGCAGTGGCATGAGGGCCCGCAGTCGGGTCCGCATTTGGGCCTGCCGTCGTCGAAGAAGATCTCCGTGTCGGGTCCGCAGGGTCCTGTCTGACCGGCCGGGCCCCACCAGTTATCGGATTTGGGGTAGAAGTAAATCTGATCGTCCCTCAGTCCGTGGGATTTCCAGAGTTCTGCGGTCTCGGTATCGCGGGGAGCATCCTCGTCACCGGCGAATGCGGTGACCGAGAGCTGGTCGGGCTTGATCCCGAGGACCTCTGTGAGCAGGGTGTAGCTGAAATCGATGGACTCCTTCTTGAAGTAGTCTCCCAAGGACCAGTTACCGAGCATCTCGAAGAAGGTGAGGTGACTGGCGTCTCCGACCTCATCTATGTCTCCTGTCCTGACGCATTTCTGGAAGTCCACCAGCCTCTTTCCTGCTGGGTGTTTCTCTCCGAGAAGATAGGGGACGAGCGGGTGCATCCCTGCGGTCGTGAACAGTACCGTCGGATCGTTCTCAGGGATGAGGGATGCGGAACTGATGTATGCGTGTCCCCTCTCCTTGAAGAAGTTGACGAAAGTCTCTCTCATTTCTTGAGCGTCCATTGTGTACACTCCTTTCTAATAAGGGTGGCTATCGCTACCTCATTAATAAGAATAACCTTAATGCGCGCGCAATCAGTGTTTGGATTGCCTGACAGCTTCGTTGACGTCGCCCTGGGTGATGATGACCTTCACGCCTAGTTCAGACAGTATCCTCGAGGGCATCGGACCGATCTCTTCGACGATCACTGTCCCGCAGTCCTCCAACTGTCTGATAATGGATTCTATGTGATCCCTGTGGTCCTTCCCTGCCACGGTACCCGATCTGTCGATAGGAACGGTCCTCAGGAATCTGACGGTGTCCCCGTCGGTAGCGTATATCCTGAACTCCGATGCATTTCCGAATCCGCTGTTCACAGTCTTACCATCGCTGGTTGCCACTGCTACCTTGGACTCATCATGTTCGGTATCGAATGTGACGTTCAGGTTGCAGTCCTTCAGACCGCAGCCCTCGATATGGGTGAATTCAGCGGACCTGTCCTGTCCTAGCAATCCGATGGCATCCGCACGGCATTGTCTGCAGTGGCGCATCATCTTCATGTCCAGTCCGCAGCGGTCCATCATGTCCCTCCTCTCAAGCGGGGTGGGAGCCTTCAGGTCCGAGAACTTGGTCCCTTCGACAGGGATCAGAGGGAGTATGTTCACGATGTACACTCCCATGTCGCGCACATGCTTCACCAGATCGGGGATATGGGAATCGTTTATCCCTGGGATCATGACGATGTTTATCTTCACCAGCATCCCGAGGTCTACGCATCTGCGTATGCCCTCCAGCTGTCTGTCCCTTAGTATCTTGGCCCCTTCGATCCCGGAATACTTCTTTCCCTCGTAGATTACCGCATCATAGATCTTCGCCCCGATCTCCGGGTCGATGCAGTTCATCGTGACTGTGACGAATCTGACATTCAGATCGAACAGTCTCTGAGCACAATCCGGAAGAGCTAGACCGTTGGTGGAAACGCACAGCGTAAGTCCGGGCATCTCTTTACCGATGAGCTCCAGAGAACGGAACGTGTTCTCATTGGCCAGAGGGTCCCCGGGCCCTGCTACACCGATAACGGATAGCTGGGGGATCTCCTTCTTCACCGCCTTCACTTTGGCCAAGGCCTGTTCCGGATCGAGGACCTCGCTTGTCACTCCAGGTCTGGACTCGTTGCAGCAGTCGAACTTCCTGTTGCAGTAGTTGCATTGGATATTGCACCTGGGTGCGACTGGGAGGTGCATCCTCGCGAACGAATGGTGGGCATCCTCGCAGAAACACGGATGTTCTGATAATGCCTTCCTGAGGTCCTCTGGTATGTCCATGGAAATACTATGATGTGGACCGACCATAAAAGGATGTGGGCATCCTTCATATTTGATATTCTATTAATTATAATAATAAAGAAGAGAAACATTCCGAAGGATCGATGGCAGACTTCCTAGCATCGGTCATGTCCGAATTGAATTCCAACCTTGCAGTAGGCAAGAGGACTCTTGAGCAGATGATGGATTCCGGGGATTTCACATACAAGACCAAGAGCGGTTCGGTGGTCAGCATTCCCAAGGAACAGATGGATTATCTTTGGGAAGTATGCGAGGAGACCGAAAAGATCAGGCTCAGGCTGCCGATCTATGTGTCCACAGATATTTCGTCGGATATCGGTGCTTGGAAGGTGGAGGGAACGCCGGATGCGGATGTCGTCGCCAGAATCCTCGGGAAGAACATGCATCGTGAGGGATATCTGCGCCTTTATCATCCAGATATGAGGGATTTGAAATCGAAAATACCCGATGCCATCATGGTAGTCTTCACGCCTTGATACTAAGGATTATATATGGCCTGGAGATACACGAATCTGCGCGATGAGACCCATTGCGTGGTTGGCATCTGATGCCGATCGATCAAGTTCGAAAGTTCGAACTGACGCTCTTGGAGGTCTTCCCAAGCTTTAAGTACTTGGTGAGATTACAGGGGGTTGCGCGACTCAATAATCGCGTGGCCAGTGCATTGCACGATGGTCAAGTTCGAATCATATCGAGGTGAAAGCCGACTGGTAAGAGTTAAATACTTCTTGCGAGTACGGAAATTTCGCGCCTGTCTATAAGACAGCGATTCAAATCGAATGTAACATGCACCCGAACAGAGGTCCTGTCTCGGGGAAGTGGTGTAGGGCCCCGTAAACGGAGGATGAGAGCGGATAAGCCCAGTGATCACCGATCATACGAAACCTGGACGTGTGCTAGATCATACGCCAGCGGCGATGCTACGCCGTATGGGGGATGGTTCGGCTAGAGCGCTGAAGAGGGTCGTGTCAAGCAGCGATATGCGTCGGGTAGGTGCAAGAAGCCTATGATCCGACGATTACCTAATGGGACTTCCTATTCTTCGGAATGATCAGTAATGATCGGGAACGCGGGGGATTGAAGCATCTTAGTACCCGCAGGAAAAGAAATCAATCGAGATACCGTTATTAAAGGCGATCGAACGCGGTATAGGGCAAACTGAATCCCTTATCGAAAGGTAAGGGAGATGTGGTGTTGCAGGCTCATTTACTCCTTAGCTCAAATACTCGAACTTGTCTGGAAAGACAGGCCGTAGAGGGTGATAGCCCCTTAGAGGAAAGTGAGTATGGAGATTTTTGATGTCCTTGAGTAGTCTGTGTTGGATATCACGGATGAATTTGGGAGGCATTCACTTCCAACCCTAAATACGTCTCTAGTCCGATAGTGCAGTAGTAGCGTGAGCGAAGACTGAAAAGTACCCTTAACGGGAGGTCAAAAGACCTGAAACCATACGGTCAAAGATTTATATGGCATCAAAGGGAAGAAACCAATTTGGTGGACCAGTGTTATATTGTTCGTTTCGAAAAACGATCCAGGGAGTTCTGGTCATTGGCGAGGTTAACTATTCAATTAGGGAGCCGAAGGGAAACCGATTGTCCGCAGTTTTTTACGAGGGACATCGTGTGCTCGCGAGGAGTCAATGGTGCGGATACCCGAAGCCGGTCGATCTATGCCTGAGCAGCTTGAAGCCCCTCGAAGGGGGGGTGGAGGAGCGAACCAGTTCTGATGTGCAAATCGTTTGGATGACTTGGGTATAGGGGTGAAAGGCCAATCTAGGCCGGAAATAGCTGGTTCCCCGTGAAACTAGTCGCAGCTAGACCTCGATCGAGGCAGAACGTGAGGTAGAGCACCAATTGGGTGCTTAGGGGAAGAAATTCCTCGGCATCTTGTTAAACTCCGAACTTGCGTTCACCGTAGACGTCGGGTGTGAGGCCATCCGGGGTAAGCTTGGTGGCCATAAGGGAAACAACCCAGACTACAGTTAAGGTCCCTAAATATCGGTCAAGTGTAATACGAAATGGCGTCGGCGGTCTAAAACAACCGGGAGGTGGGCTTAGAAGCAGCCATCCTTCAAAGATAGCGTAACAGCTCACCGGTCTAGATCGTGGGCCCAGAAAATGGACGGGGCTAAACCGACTACCGATACTGTAGAAGACAGAAATGTTATTTGGTAACGGGGCGTGGTGCATGGGTAGAAGCAGGGGAGTGATCTCCTGTGGACCGTGTACCAACGAGGATCCTGGAGTGAGTAGCAGCAAAGCACGGTGAGAATCCGTGTCGCCGCAGGGGCAAGGGTTCCTTGGCAATGTTCGTCAGCCAAGGGTTAGTCGATCCTAAGGTAGTTCTTAATCGAAGCTATCGAATGGGAATCAGGTTAATATTCCTGAACCAGTAAGATCTTTGCCTACGTTGTTGGATCAGGGTAGTTATTGTAGGCCCGTCAGCCTATCTAAGCGTCGAATCTGATGAAGAACCGTAATGGTGAGAAGTTGGAGAATACGCGATGGGGCGAGCGTAAGCTCGCTTATGATAATCCCCGGTCCCCGTGAAAGCAATGTAGTTACAATCTTATTGTTCGTACCAAGAACCGACACAGGTGTCCCTAGGTGAGTAGCCTAAGGCGTGTTAGCATAATCGTGGCGAGGGAACTCGGCAAATTAGCCCTGTAACTTCGGGAGAAGGGGTGCCAGTACTGTGAGGTACTGGTCGCAGTGACAAGAGAACACCGACTGTTTAATAAAAACATAGGTCTCTGCTAGTTCGAAAGGATGTGTATAGAGGCCGAAGCCTGCCCAGTGTCGGCATCTGAAAATCTGTTTCAACGGATCGAAGGACCGATAAACGGCGGGGGTAACTATGACCCTCTTAAGGTAGCGTAATACCTTGTCGCTTAATTGGCGACTTGCATGAAGGCTCAACGAGTGTTCTACTGTCCCCGCCATGACGCTAGTGAAATCAATCAGTCTGGTGCACAATCCAGACCCCTCCATCTGAAAGCGAAGACCCCATGGAGTTTCACTGCAACCTGTTGTTGTTGTAGGAATTGGCATGTGTAGGGTAGGCGGGAGACGCTACCCAGGAAGGCGCGCCAGCGCCTCTCCGAGTCGACGATGAAACACCGCCCTTGTCAATTCTTACGACTCACCTCTACGGAGGAACAGCTATAGGCAGGCAGTTCGGGTGGGGCGCCACGCCCTCAAAAAGATAACAAGGGCGCCCAAAGGTCAGCTCAGGTAGGTCAGGAATCTACCGGAGAACGTAAGGGTATAAGCTGGCTTGACTCGGAACCAGACAATAGGGTTCGGAGATGGGAAACCATGGCCTAGCGAACCAATCGACCTCCTGAATGGGGGTGATTGATGTCAGAAAAATTACCCTGGGGATAATTGAGTTGTCACGAGCAAGAGTTCATATCGACCTCGTGGCTTGCTACTTCGCTGTCGGCTCTCCCTATCCTGGTGGTGCAGCAGCTGCCAAGGGTGGGGTTGTTCGCCCATTAAAAGGGATCGTGAGCTGGGTTTAAAACGTCGCGAGACAGTTTTGTTGCTTTTTGATGGAGGTGCAGGCACCTGACGAGAAGGACCCTTTAGTACGAGAGGAACAGGGGTCCGCAGCCTCTAGTCTATCAGCTGTCCGGCCGGGCAAGCTGAGCAGCCACGCTGCAGCGGATAAGAGCTGAAGGCATCTAAGCTCGAAGCCGCCTTGAAAAAGAGGTGCCCACAGGACGCCCGTAGATGACGGGTCCGATAGGAGCCGGATGTAAGCGCCGAGGTTCGCCGAGGCGTTCAGTCCGGGCTCACTAAAGTCCTCAGCGCCGCTGGGGTGTGGTCTAGCCGTCATACAGGTTTCGTATGTGTATTTCTCATCCTCAGTATTCTTTTCATTCTTCATTCCAAGTATGCAATCACGAAAAATTCTAATTATCCCCTAAATCGATTACGAAGCATGGACCCTTTCATGATTGCGGTCGTGCTTATCGTGGTAGGCGCGATCTTGTTGATTGTAGAGGCTTTCACACCTGGGGCGTTCATGGTAATTCCAGGAACCGTCCTTGTGATCGTGGGTATCATAGGGGCTGTTTTTCCTAATATGATGACCTCCTGGTGGTCGCCTGTCATCGCTGTTCTAGTCGCAGTGCCTATAGCCATAGCCACAACGAAAATCTACCAACGTCTGGCTGTTCCAGAACCACCGGTAACCACTGTAACGGATTCTCTTGTCGGGAGGACAGGAACAGTGGTCGTTCCTACGGAAGCAGGCAATATGAAGGGCAAGGTCAGGATTGGCTCGGAGCTCTGGTCCGCCACTTCCGACAAGCCATTGGATGCTGGGACGGAAGTGATCGTCGAGAAGAGCGAAGGGGTCCATGTACACGTCCGTGAATCTAAGGAGGACTGATTGACATCGAGGTCGTGCTGATAGTCGTTCTTATCGTTGTGTTTGCAGCGGTAATCGTCATAGTAAGTGGTGTGAAAATCGTTCAGCCTTACGAACAGGCCATATACATGCGTCTGGGAAAGTTCGTGAGGGTTCTCAACCAAGGACTGAATGTGGTCTGTCCTCTCATCAATAAGGTCGTCAAGATGGACCTTCGTACCGAGGTCCTCGACGTTCCTAAACAGGAGGTCATCACGAAGGATAACTCGCCTGTGAACGTGGACGCGGTCATATACATCAAGGTCACCGATCCCAAGAACGCCTTCTTCGAGGTCACCGATTACAGGCTCGCCACTGTGAACCTGGCTCAGACCACGCTTAGGTCCATCATAGGAGAGATGGAGCTCGATGAGATCCTTTCCTCCAGAGAGAAGATCAACGTGAGCCTCAGGGACATCCTCGACGAGAGCACAGACAAGTGGGGCGTTAAGATCGAGGCTGTAGAGATCAGGGAGGTCGATCCTGCCAGGAAGGTGAAGGACTCCATGGAGGAGCAGACTTCAGCCGAGAGGAGGAGGCGTGCAGCCATCCTTCAGGCGGACGGTCAGAAGAGGGCGGCTATCCTCGAAGCTGAGGGAAAGAAGAAGTCCCGTATCCTGGAAGCAGAGGGTCTGAAGCAGTCGATGATCCTCGAAGCAGAAGGAAAGAGGCTCGCTATCATCCTCGAAGGACAAGGTGAGGCCCAGAAGCTCAGGATAATGTCCGTTGGAGCCGCGGCCATGGATTCCAAGGCCCTGTCCGTTCTCTCCATGCAGACTCTACAGGAAGTAGGAAAGGGAGAATCCTCCAAGATATTCTTCCCGATGGAGGTTACAAAGCTCGTGGAAGGAATCTCCGAGTACGTAGGTTCAACCAGGAGCGTCCCAGACAGGGAGATCTCCGACGTGGAGAGCATCAAGGAGGCCGTGGGAAACCCTGACGACATCCTCGGCCCTATCCCCACAATCGAAGAGATCAAGTCCGAGACCGAGAAGCTCGACAAGATGATGAAGGACGACATGGACGATGTCGCCGACATAATCTCCAAGGAACCTAAGATCTGAGAAACCCTATCGGACCCGGCAGGACGGAATATGGTAGTCCTGTCCGGGTTCGAACCGGAGTCGCCGGCTCCAAAGGCCAGCATGATTGACCACTACACCACAGGACTGCTGGGGGTGGGAAGAACTGCGATTATAATGTTTTATCGGTTTCTGCAGAATGCTTCAGGCCAGCTTTCCGATAAGATATGTGGATCTGCATTCCGTGACGGTGACGTCCCTCGTCGTTCCCAGGGGGATGTCGTCCTCGATCACGACCGGCCTGTAGTTGCCGGTGCGCATTATGGTGCCGTCCTTCTTCTCGGTGGCCAGCGCCCTGTAGGTATTTCCGACCATTCCGCAGTTTACGTCGTATTCCACACGGTTCTTCAGCTCTGTCAGTTCCGTGGAGCGTTCTTTGGCTATCCTGCCGTGGACCTGTTCCATCTTTATTGCATCGGTACCGGGCCTGGGGGAGAAGCGGGTGATGTTGAGGGTATCCGCCCTCAGCTTTCTGATGAGGTCTTTCGTCATCTCGTGGTCCTCGTCGGTCTCCCCGGGATATCCTGAGATGACGTCGGTCGCGATGCTTATGTCGGGGCATTTCGACCTCAGCGATCCCACCAGGGACATGAAGTCCTCGGAGATGTATCCTCTGCGCATGGAACGGAGTATCTTGTCGCTGCCGCTCTGAACGGGTATGTGGAGGAACCTGTACACCCTGTCGTCCCTCATCGTCTCGACGAGCCTGTCGGATATCCTCATGAGGTGGTTGGGGTTCATCATCCCTATCCTGATCTTGTAATCCCCTGGGATCTCCAGCATCTTTCCGAGAAGCTCCGCTAGGTCCGTTCCGATGTCGAATCCGTAGCAGGCGGTGTCCTGGGCTGTGAGAAGTATCTCCTTCGTTCCGGATTCCACTATCTTCCTGAATTCCTTCAGGATCTCATCCTCCGGGTAGCTGAGAAGCTTGCCCCTGGCCAGACGGGTGATGCAGTAGGAGCAGTTTCCAAGGCATCCCTGCGCTATAGGGAGGATCGTGCTAGGCCCGTATCCTTTGAAGATGGGGGGGCCTGCGATGCCGTACTTGTCGGCTACCATCTTTGCGAAGGCATGGTATTCCCTGGGAGGGACTATGATCGAGCCGGGAAGGCGGATCTCTATCCTCTGGGGCTGGGCCTTGGCCATGCATCCTGTGACGATGACCTCTTTCCCGGCTTTCTTCAGCTCGGAGATGCGGGATATCATCCTCTTCTCGGTGGTCTCCACGACCGTGCACGTGTTGAGGATGACGATATCCGCTTCTTCCGGGGTTTCGGTTTCAAAAAATCCCATGGAGGCCATGTCTTCGGAGAGCTTGCGACCCTCCCCGAAGTTCATGGTGCATCCATAGGACTCGACATAGTATTTCATCAGCGCGTGCAAGCTTCTGTGGTGGGCACAGCGAATGCCGTCTTCGCAGAGATCTTGGTGATCTTGGCGTGGATCTTGGTCCCCTTGACGGTTCCAGGAACGATCACGAGGTAGTCGTACATCTTTCCGACACCGTCTCCTTTCTTTCCGACGTCGGTGACCATGAGCTCGATGATATCTCCCTCTCTGAGGGTGTTGGCGGTGTCTGCTCTGACGGATTTCCTGATGGTGATGGGCCTGCGGGCTCCGCACGCCTCGCACTCGAGCATGAGGGTCCTGTCCTCTTTGACCATCTTGGTGTCAGGAAGTCCGCACTCAGAACAGATGACGTACGTCTCGGTGTACATCTGCACCTTGTCGTTGATGGACTGGGGGTTGATCTTGGCTTTGAAAACCGCCCTGCGTCCCTCGATGTTTCCAGGGGTTCCGAGCTCTTTCAGCATGAACTGAAGGAGGTGCTCAGGCTCCCTTCTGAGTTTGTCGGTGACATCGATGAAGTTCCTGAAGACGGTGATCTTTCCTTCCTGGAGGATGTCCAGCTCGGGAATCTCGAACCTTTCGTGGTTCTCTGTGATTTCGGGACATGCAATTTTGGCCCTGTTGAGCAGTGCCATATAATCGTCATCGTTTGCCATTTCTAACACCTGTTTGCGGCTATTGCAGGTCCTATTATATAACCTTGTATTGCGGCGAATAAATGAATAATGTAGTCCAGATGATCGGCGCCAGAGGTTGTCCGATATGTTATCCGAATCTATCGGATCGGTTGCGGGCCAGATGCTATTTCGTGAGGACACGTTTTCCAATTGTTTCAAGGTTCCGCGATCCTCTCAAGACATCATCTGTTAACAGGATGGCCAGACTTTCTGAAATCCGGTTCGCTGTAGGTCGCTGGAAAAGGCCATCATAGATAAGTTTTAAATAGTGGTTCATGCTACCCTGCCGTACGTGAAACGCACAACGCGTTTCAGACATGGAGAACCATGATCCCCACCGGGGCCTAAACCTGCCCGGCGTGCTCTCATGCGTTCTGACGTTCGATGCTACGAATGTCCTGGACGGACATTCGCTAGAGTGTGCCGTCACAGGACAGCGGTGAAACATGGCAAGCTGCCAGTTCCATTTCATCCATCATTAGACGGAAAGTCGAAGATTCGACTCCGGTTGATCCTGCCGGCGGCCACCGCTATAGGAATTCGATTAAGACATGCGAGTCGAGAGCCGTCAAAAGCTCGGCGGACTGCTCAGTAACACGTGGAGAACGTGCCCTTAAGCGGAGGATAATCTCGGGAAATTGAGGATAATACTCCATAGGTCATGGGATCTGGAACGACCCATGGCCGAAAGCTCCGGCGCTTAAGGATCGCTCTGCGGCTTATCAGGTCGTAGTGGGTGTAACGTACCCCCTAGCCGACGACGAGTATGGGCCTTGAGAGAGGGAGCCCAGAGTTGGATTCTGAGACACGAATCCAGGCCCTACGGGG
>JAEEGK010020955.1_pt1 | contig 13848 bp, 11 predicted proteins | sample 8958771 | NCBI WGS metagenome assembly JAEEGK01 (sample SAMN16246547, study PRJNA631951) | gut metagenome | biome: gut microbiome; feature: rumen; material: SC-attached | host: Bos | place: Iran: Karaj | collected 2018-10 | reverse complement strand
TGATAGTCTTGCCGTAGTAAGTATCGACGCCATTGCCGACCTTTACCATTGTTTCGGGGGTAATATATCCGTCCTCCATGGCAACAATTACCGATGCAATCTTGAATGTAGATCCAGGGTCGGAAGCACCGCCCGACGACAAGTTACCGACAGCATAGTTGAAATTTTCGTAGAAATTATTGAGCGAATCGCGCATTAGGTTGGCCATAGCGCGAACCTTGCCAGTTTTGACTTCCATAACCACTACTGTGCCGTATTGTGCAGAATGCTGTCGCATCTGGCTTTCGAGTTCGGTCTCGGCAATATCTTGCAGACTTATGTCAATTGTGGTTATCAAGTCCTTGCCGTCGATAGGCTTCACGTAGTCCGATGAATTCTCTATCGGCACCCACACATCTTTCGACACCTTCTGGAATGCGGCATAGCCTTCGGTGCCTGTAAGAATGCTGTCGTAGCTATATTCGAGGCCGTAGTGTCCTTTTTCGCTCGACTCGCCAATGGTTCGGCGTGCCAGTTTGCCAAACGGCTTTTCGCGCTCATATATTTCCGACGAATAAAAACCAGCGCGGTATTTTCCTCTGCGCAAGAAGGGGAATTTCTTCATTTCCTCGTACTGCAGGAACGAAACCCTGCGCTTTATGCAGTAGCTGCGATTGCCGTTATTCTTTGCCTCACGAATTTCAGTCCTATAGGTCTCTCTCGATTTGGTCTTGAACAAATCGGCGAGACAAATGCTAAGCGAATCGACTTCGGCATCGAAAGCAGAATCGGTCATCGACTTTACGCCCTGACAAGCCAAATCGAGATACGTATCGTAGTAGCACACCGATGTAGCCAACAGTTTGCCGTCGGACGAATATATGTCGCCACGCTTGGGCTTTATAGTGGTGGTTCTTATCGAAACCATTTCTTTCTTTTCCTCTGGAGTCACAATCTGCAAATAGATAATCCTGCCGATTATCACGAAGGCGAGGATAATGAGCACAGCCAAAGCCACGTAAGATCTATGTATTATTTTATTTCTACCCGAATCTTTCATTTTTTGGCTTTTTTACGGCTGTTCGACTTCTTTTTCTTATAAATTATCTTGTACGGCGGACGTTTCGATTCCTCGAGCGTAGAACCTTTGGCTTCAAGAAGCGACAAGACACTTTTACGTCTGTTTGTCTTCTTGAGCAGTTCCGACTGTATAGCTACGCCCTCGGCACGATATTTTTCGATTCGCTCCTCCGACTTGCTTATTTCGCGATAAACATAGATGCCATGGAAGTGGTTTACGACATACAACACAGCGAGAATAAACACTAGAATAACAAAACGCACCTTTCTTTTGGTGATTTTGTCCATTATTATGTCACCCGACAATACGCTGCGCATACCTTTGAAGAAATCCATCGCTAAACCCTTTCTGCTATTCTTAATTTTGCCGATTTAGCACGTGGATTTCTTTCCACTTCTTCATCGCATGGAACAATAACTTGCTTGTTAACAGGCTTGAGGCTGAGATTTGCACGACCAAACACATCACGTTCATCGTTTCCATCGACGTTGCCAGTACGGATAAGGTTCTTCACGAGTCTGTCTTCCATCGAGTGATACGAAATAACCGACAGGCGACCACCCTTTGCAAGCACCTGCGGAGCTGCCGTCAGGAAATCCTCGAGCGAAGCAATCTCGTCATTCACCTCGATGCGCAAAGCCTGGAAAATCTGTGCGTAGTACTTTATCTCACGATTTTTCGGAGCAAACTGCTCGAGGAAATTCACAAAATCGTCAATTTCACCGAACGGCTCAGTTTCGCGGCGTACAACAATCGACTTTACCAGACGACCAACGTTCTGCACATCGCAGTAGTTGCGGAAAATACGGAAAAGGTCGTCCTCCGAAGCTCCGTTCAGCACATCGGCTGCAGTACGCGACGACTGCTCCGACATGCGCATGTCGAGTTTTCCTCCCATACGGAACGAAAAACCGCGGTCGGCAACATCGAACTGATGCGACGACACGCCCAAGTCGGCCAAAATGCCATCGACCTTATCGATGCCATAATAGTCGAGATAGTTGCGCAGATAGCGGTAATTTCCGAAAACGAGCTTCAGTCTCGAATCATCAATCTTATTTTTGTGAGCATCACTATCACGGTCGATTGCCACGAGAGTTCCTTTTGCCGACAAGCGCGACAAAATTTCTGCCGAGTGTCCGCCTCCGCCGAAAGTAGCGTCAACGTAAACGCCATCGGGATTGATATTCAATCCATCGACGCTCTCGTTCAACAATACCGGCACGTGATATTCGCTCATCTGCTAATCCTCCGAAAACATAAAGTCGCCACCAAGAATTTCGTCGGCAAGTTCAGCAAAGCTTTCGTTGCCCATCGACTTCTGCTCGTAAACGTCCTTAGCCCAGATTTCTACCTTACCTTCCTGTCCTGCAAAGACAAGTTCCTTCTCGCCACCAATGTAGTCGAGCAGAACTTTCGGGATGAGGAAACGGCTGTTGTTGTCGAGATAAACCTCAGCAGTTCCGCGGTAGAATTCGCGAAGGAACTCAGCATGCTTACGGTTGAAAGGATTGAGTCTTTTCTTCAGCAAACCGGTCTGACGGTTCCATTCGCTCATCGGATAAAGCACCAAGCATTTTTCGTAAATATCACGTTTGAGGACGAAAGCAGCCGCCTGTTCCTCGTCGGGAACCTGACGCTTCAGTTGCGAAGGAAAGATAACTCTGCATTTGTTATCCAGCTTGCTAATGTATTCACCTACAAACATAATCTACAATTCAAAATTCGACGCAAAACTAAACAAAATTTCCCACTTTAAAACACCACCACCCACTCTTTCCCACCAATGTTAATAACTTAAGGCTATTTTTTAAGATAAAACATTGATTTATAATAAATTACAAAATCATGCAAGTTATTAACTATGAGCATTTTTTAGATTGGAAATTAAAGTTTAGGTCTTTTGATTATCTTTGCCCGCAAAACACTTATAAGCATGTCAGAAAACAAACCGATGCAAGTCGATGTTGCCGAAATTATCCGAGCAAAAAGTCCGAAGCTGGCAAAGAAAATGCCTCGTTTCGTCATCAACTTGCTGCGCAAGCTGGTTCACGAAAAGGATGTAAACGAGATACTTGCAAAGGCAAATGGAGCTACGGGCATCGACTTTGTGAACGTCGGCGTAGAATGCCTCGAACTGAAACGACAGGTCAGCGGAATGGAAAACATTCCATCCGAAGGTCGCTTTATCTTCGTTGCAAATCATCCGCTCGGCGGACTCGAAAGCCTTGTGATGATGCAGACAATCGACGAGAAATACAACGATTTCATGTTTGTTGTAAACGACTTGCTGATGGCATTGGAACCGCTGCGCCCAGTTTTCATACCAATAAACAAGGTCGGCAAGCAGTCGCGCACGAACGCCGAACAACTCAACGAACTGTACGCTTCAGACAAACAGGTGCTGTATTTTCCTGCTGGGCTTTGCTCGCGAAAAATTAAAGGAGAAATCGTTGACCTGCCTTGGCAGAAAAACTTCATTGTGAAAGCAGTGGAATACCAACGCGACATAATCCCAATTTACATCGGCGGACGAAATTCCAACTTTTTCTACAGCCTCGCCAACTGGCGCAAGCGACTGAAAATCAAATTCAACATCGAGATGCTTTTCCTTGTTGACGAAATGTTCAAGCAACGCGGACAGACCATCACATTAACAATCGGAAAACCAATACCCTACACCACCTTCGACAAGACAAAAACACCAACGGAATGGGCGGAATGGGTAAAAAAAGAAACTTATAAAATGAAAGGACGAACAGGCTAACAGGCGAACAGCCGTTTGTACAGGCGCAATTCATTGCGTCTCAGAAACGGTTGACTAGCTGCGTACCTAACGGCACGCCTACTCCGGTCGGATTTTATCCTACCGAAGCATTGTCCCTAACGGGACAGGAGACAAATAATGCCACTCAAAACGGCATAGCCATTCAAACAGCGCAGCGATAAACGCCGAAGGCATAGAACGGCGAAGCCCTCAACGAAGTTAAACCCAGAAACGGGCGTAGCCCATTGAAACAGCGCAGCGATAAACGCCGAAGGCATTGAAACGGGCGAAGCCATAGAACGGGCGAAGCCCTCAACGAAGTTAAACATAGAAACTGAGAACTTGAAACCATCCAAATGACCGACATCTTCAGCACCGAGAAACGTTCCGACATAATGTCGAAAATAAGGTCGAAAGGCACCAAGCCAGAGATTAAGCTTCGCAAGGCTCTGTTTGCACGTGGTTTCCGCTACCGCACAAACGACAAGCGCCTGCCTGGCACTCCCGACATTGTGCTGCCAAAATATGGCACCGTGATTTTCGTGAACGGATGTTTCTGGCACCATCACCCGGGCTGTAAGATTGCAACCACACCAAAGTCAAACACCGAGTTCTGGCAGACCAAGATAAAGCGCAACCGTCAGCGCGACCTGGAAAACTATTGGAAATTAGGCGAATTAGGCTGGGAAGTCATAGTAGTGTGGGAATGCGAACTAAACCATGCTCATGATGCTGATTCTGTCGCCGACAAACTTGCCGAACGTCTGCACAGAAAACTTCACCCACAACAACGTCCGTACGAAATCCCAGAAGAAACAGAGATTGGAATTGCTGCAGAAAACGAAACGAAATACGGGAAATAAATCTATTCGTAAACGATCTCACCGCCTTCGAGTTGCATGCAATTCTTCGACTTCAAAATTAACTTTGCACCATTGCCGACTATTAATCTGCCGCGTACAATAAAATGTGAAGTACGGTCTATTTTCAGTTTTGCCTTTGGTTCCAACCTGTAAACACTGCCTGCATCAATCACTAGCGAACTTTTCTCTTCTACGTTCACTATGCTTCCTGCCTCCTGCACAAATTCGGAACCTGCCTCACAGACAAGCACCGTCGGCTTTGCAAACAAACCTGTAACATCGTCGCGCATAGGCTGTGCAACCGTAAGGTTTTGCGTTAGCCAAATTTCCATCTTCGGGGCAAGTATCGCCTTTTCCTTCAACGAGATGCTACCTGTCCAGATGGCGTTGTTTGTAATAGTGTAATCGTCCCAACGCACATCAATGCGGCAATTGCCGTCATCAAACGGAGTGATTCCGATTCCTAGTCCGGTGAGATAAGTTGTCTGCGTATTGCGCGACTGATAATTGGCACACTTGAACTCTCCTGTCGTCATCGAATTGTACAAGGTCTTCGCATTACAAGTACTTGGATTTGTTCCCATATTCAACCGGGTATGCGTGCAGAACATATCGCGGGCATCGCCATTGAGCACCAAACTGTCTATCTGCACAGACCCTATTGTTTTCCTCCACATCGACCTCTCGCACGAACGCGAAAGCGAAACAACCTCATCGTCGGCATCGAAATGCGTCTCCATATCGTGAGTTCCGCAGAAAGGATTCTCTGTTTCGCGACTATGGTAATAATCGTGTCCAGCCCACGAAATGCACTTTATATTGTAAGGTGTGTCGGCTTTGTGAAAGCTATAATTCCAATATCCTTCGGCAGGAATCATGCGCAAGTTGTCGCGCTCGTTGGCATAATAAACATCGTTATTTGCACCACTTAAAATGTCACGACCTATCTGATAGTAAGCATAAACGCCAGCCACCTGCTGCGGACGGCAATCGCTCTCATTGGCAAACTGCAAAAAGTCGAGTTTATTGTTTCGTCCCGACTGGTGGTTTTCAATCCAAATATATTGATTAGAAGAACTTTCGCTGTCCTTGTACGGCAATTTTATACGCACAGCATCGCCGTATGTAACAAAGTCGCGCAGAATAAATGTTTGCGAACCGTCATCCTTTGAAATGTCTGCGTTTTTGGGAGTTCCATCCATGTCACGTGCGACAATCCACCAATCGTTGCCGTTTCGGTTGCTAGGATGAATCCAGTGCATACGCCAACGTTCGTAGCCGTTGCACGAAACTAGTCCTGAGCCCGAACCTCCCATAAGTCCATAGCCTCCCTGCGTTGATAGAAACGGCATATACTCGCCCGAACGGCGATGATTCCCACCTGAAGTATGAAACGAATTAGAACCAAAGAACGAATGCGAGATTTCGTGCTGTACTATCCCTGTCGGATTCTGCGACACATCGTGAGTGCCAACGCACTGCGCCGTACCTACGCCCGAAAAAGGATAATAGCTGCCATTAATCAGCAATTTTCGACCGCGAAGCAACGAGGTTGAAAAATAACCGTTACCTGCACTATCACCACCATATTCCTTTGTAATATTACGGAAGAAGAACTGTATAAATCCTATTTTTCCAGAACCGTTATCGTAGTAAGAAATATCGTTGTGACCATACATTGTCTGCAAACCACCCTGCTCGTTTATGAAATCGACAGCAGCATTCTCGATGTTTGACTCGTTGAAACTTCCCAATTTAAGCACTCGACTCTCCTTGATGTTCACCACAACGAAATCGCCAGTAATCTGCAGTTCATCAAACGATGACTCTCCATAAAGTCTTGTAATACAACCATATAAATTATTAGGATTATATATAGTATCCATAAGGCGAAGAAGATAGTCGGGAGGATTCTGGTTGAGGCTTTCAAGCAAAACCATATTCCAATGATTTGTCTTCGCAAATGGTTTTTCCCTTTCGGGATGCACATCGTAAATGATGTTTACGAAAAAATTGAGCATATGGATTTCACCACGAGGCTTTACCATCCAGCCGTCCCAACTGTTTCTCTGCGCAAACGCAGCTACAGCAAACAGCAGCATCACCGACAGCAAAATCCTTTTTAGCCTCATAATCAATACGCTGCAAAACTTTCGTCGTCGAGCCAAGTCTTTTGCGCACGCATAACCTGCTCAATTACATCGCGCACACAACCTTCGCCGCCTTTCTTGTCGGAAACGTAAAGGGCAATCTCCTTAATCTCATCGGCAGCATCGGACGGACAGCAGGGCAAACCTACAAGCTTCATAATCTGGTAGTCGGGAATATCGTCGCCCATATACAGGATTTCCTCATTGCGAAGGTTATATTTCTTCTTCAGCATTTCCAAATCCTCGGTCTTCCACACACTACCCATAATCACTTCCTCCACGCCGAGATTCTTGTAGCGAATCATTGTCTTTTCGCAAAAACCGCCAGAAATTATTGCAACGACAAGTCCCTTGCGGATGGCACATTTTATTGCAAATCCGTCCTTTACGCTGGTTGTTCGCTGCAAGTAGCCAATCTCGTTTATATTTACTGTCGACGACGACAAAACTCCGTCAATATCAAAGACCACAGCCTTGATGTTCGACAATATCTCCTTGAAATTCAACGTTTCCAGATTTTTGTTCATTTGTTATATGTTTTTAGGATGCTTTCGCTCATAATCTTGTAAACATCGGCAAGATTTTCATCAGAAGCGAGCATATCTATATGTGAATCAATAATTTTTCTATCGCCACGCATGGCAGGTCCCGTCTGCGACGAGTAAGCACCGCCAGCAAGAATCTTGGCAAAACTCTGCTTCAACAATGGCGTTAATATATTAATAGGTATGTTGTTTTCCTGTAAAAGTTTCTGCCCGAGGCAAACGCTATGATTCATAAAGTTGGCTGCAAAAACGCCTGCAACGTGCAAAACTTTGCGCTGCTCGAACGACAATTCGTAAATGAGCGGACTTATTTTTTCGGCAAGGCAACGCACCTCGTGAAACGTATCTGCATTTGAAGTCTCGATGCAGACAGGGATTTCGCTGAAATTATCAATCTTCACATCGCGCGAAAAAGTCTGGAACGGATACATCACCGCAGCGTTCTTCTGCTTGAAAATCTCTTTGGGCAGACTTCCCGAAGTGTGTATGCAGATTTTTTCGTCCGGAAGGCTTATTTGAGCGGCAATGCTGGCATTTGCCTCGTCCGACATCATGAACAGGTAGGCATCGGATTTTGATGAGATTTGGAACAAATCATCGGTGAAAACAGCATTTACCTCATCGGCCAGCGATTGTCCAGTAATGTGGTTTCGGCTGAACATACAGTCGATAACGAATCCTTCGGCACGAAGTTTCCGTGCGATATGATAGGCGACGTTGCCCGAACCGAGTATTGAAATATGTTTTATCATAGTCTTTTTAAAGTCATTCCGTAAGACAAAGCGAACAGGCGCAGGAACGAGCCTCGAGAGCCTGTCTATACGGAATCACCATCAAATATCGTTTTCATGGGAGATTCCGCATAGTTGAACAATATTACGCTCCACGTTCCGTATCGCGTTATTGTTCTAACTTGTGGAATGACGAGAAAAATAAAACAAAAAGGAAACCCCTTTACGAAGTTTCCTTTTTTTAGTTAATAAATCATATTATTCTTCAACGAGAATAACAATCTTATTGTTCTTGCATTCTACAAGGCCGCCGTTGACGCTGAACTTCAGTTCATTATCATTCATTTCCCTGATAACGACCTCACCCTTGTCCAATGTCGAAACGATTGGAGCGTGCATGTTCAGCATCTGGAATGAGCCTTTTGCCCCAGGCACCTTAACCATTGAGGTTTCGCCTTCGAACAACTTTTTTTCAGGTGTGATAATTTCTACTGTCATAGCAACTGTTATTTAGTTTCAGCCATCATCTTTTCACCCTTCTCGATAGCCTGTTCGATAGTACCAACGAGGTTGAATGCAGCTTCTGGATACTGGTCAACTTCACCGTCGAGAATCATGTTGAATCCCTTGATTGTATCTTCAATCTTAACGAATTCGCCCTTCAATCCGGTGAATGCCTCGGCAACGTGGAACGGCTGCGACAAGAATCTCTGAACACGTCTTGCTCTGTGAACAACGAGCTTGTCTTCGTCCGAAAGTTCGTCCATACCGAGGATAGCGATGATATCCTGAAGTTCCTGGTATCTCTGAAGAATATTGATAACTCTCTGTGCTGTTTCGTAGTGAGCCTTTCCTACAACTGCCTCGGTAAGGATACGTGACGAAGAGTCGAGCGGGTCAACAGCCGGGTAGATACCGAGTTCGGCAATCTTACGGCTAAGAACCGTTGTTGCATCCAAGTGCGAGAAAGTAGTTGCTGGAGCAGGGTCGGTCAAGTCGTCGGCAGGTACATATACTGCCTGAACCGATGTGATAGAACCGCCCTTTGTTGAGGTAATACGTTCCTGCATTTCACCCATTTCGGTTGCAAGTGTAGGCTGGTAACCTACTGCCGATGGCATACGTCCCAGAAGTGCTGATACCTCGGAACCTGCCTGAGTGAAACGGAAGATATTGTCAACGAAGAAAAGAATATCACGACCTGTTGACGATGAGTTGTCGCCAGTTCCATCGCGGAAGCTTTCAGCGATTGTAAGACCCGACAAAGCAACACGAGCACGTGCTCCGGGGGGTTCGTTCATCTGACCGAAAACCATGCTCAACTTCGAGTCATTAAGTTTTTCCTTGTCAACCTTCTCCAAGTCCCATGAACCTTTTTCCATGGATTCCTTGAAGCCCTCACCATACTTAACAATGTTTGCTTCGATCATTTCGCGGAGAAGGTCGTTACCTTCACGGGTACGTTCACCAACACCTGCGAACACCGACAAACCGTCGTATCCGATAGCGATATTGTTGATAAGTTCCTGGATAAGAACCGTCTTTCCTACACCAGCACCACCAAACAAACCGATCTTACCACCCTTTGAGTAAGGCTCGATAAGGTCGATAACCTTGATACCTGTAAAAAGCACCTCGACATCGGTACTAAGTTCTTCGAACTTTGGAGGCTGACGATGAATAGGATAACCATCCTGTTTTGGAAGCAGTTCCATACCGTCGATGGTGTCACCGATAACATTCATTAGACGGCCCTTTACCTGATTGCCAACTGGCATCTTGATAGGGTTCTTTGTATCGACGACCTCCATGCCCCTGCACAAACCATCTGTAGAATCCATAGCGATGGTTCTTACAGTGTGTTCTCCGATGTGCTGCTGGCATTCAACGATTAGAGGCTTTCCGTTTTCACGCTTAATTTCCAAAGCGTCGTAAATCTTTGGCAGGTCAGACCCTGATTTTTCGAAACTTACGTCAACTACTGGGCCAATAACCTGAACTATTTCACCTACTAATTGTTCCATTGTGTAACTGATAAAATTTTTGCTAACAAAGGTAATAAAACATATTTGAACTGACAAGAAAATCTCCCGTTTTTTTTCAATATTTTTCTACACATTGAAATACAATACTTTATACAATTGATAATTTGGAAGGCAGAACAGAGTGAATGATATTGCATAATACGCAATTGACAATCTTTTTTCCATACCATATTATTATAATTAGAAAATTTATCTAAATTTGCACTCATAAAAATAACTCTAAACTAATTTCTTATATGGCAATTTTATCAAAAGACAAATCATACGAGTGGAAATTCTCGAAGATTGGTGGAGTTACACGCGTTAACATCGAAACTGGCGACGACATAGCCCACCTTGGCGAACTCGACCAGAAAATGTGGACAGTACTTAGCTGTCCGACCAAAGGTCTTGAAATAGACGACAAGACTCTTGAAATCCTTGACCTCGACCACGACGGGAAAATAAAGGTTAACGAAGTAATAGCCGCCTCTCAATGGCTTACAAAAGTACTGAAAGACCCGAACTTGCTCACCAAACAAGATAGCGTTCTAAACCTTTCGGACATAAATACCGAAGACGAAGACGGCAAAAAGCTATTCGACTCGGCAAAACAGATTCTCAAGAATCTTGGCCTAGAAAAAGATTCCATCTCTATTGCCGATACATCCGACCGCCTTGCAATATTCGCCAAGACAAGATTCAACGGCGACGGTATAATCACCGAGAAATCTACCGATGACGAAGTCCTGAAAGCAACAATAAAATCGTGCATCGATACAGTTGGCAGCGTTACCGACCGCAGTGGCGACCCAGGTATCAACGCCGACCAGATTGAAGAATTTTACACCAACTGCGCCGACTATGCCGCATGGAGCAAGGATGGCGACGATCGCAAGGAATCGGTTTTCCCATACGGTGAAAATACCGCGGCCGCACTCAATGCCTACAATGCTCTGAAAGAAAAAATCGACGACTACTTCTTGCGTTGCAAACTCATCGCATTCAACAACGATTCGACAGCAGCCCTCGACGTTTCGGTTGCTCGTTTCGAGGCTATCAGCGACAAGAACCTTACCACTTGCATCGACGAAATTTCGACCTACCCACTTGCACGTGTAGGCAACAAAAAGGATCTCATGCTCAACGAAGGCATAAATCCTGCTTGGGAAGCTGCTTTTGCATCGCTCAAGAGCCTTATATTCGACGTTGACTTTGCAGGCAAGGATTCGATTACCGAAAGCGAATGGAATACCATTGGTGGAAAATTCGCAGCATACAAGGAATGGATGGATGGTAAGAAAGGTGCTGTAGTAGAATCTCTCGGACTTGAAGCAATAAACGGAATTCTCGCTGCCAACCGCAAGGAAGAACTTCTTTCGATTGTAGAGCAGGATAAAGCATTGGAAACCGAAGCCAACGAAATAGAAAGTGTTGACAAACTGATGCACCTCTACCGCGATTTCTTCCTCTTGCTCAAGAACTTCGTCACATTCTCCGATTTCTATTCACGCAAGGGCGACAAGGCAATCTTCCAGGCTGGTACTTTGTATATCGACCAGCGCAGTTGCGACCTCTGTATCAAGGTAAGCGACATGCCTAAGCACAATTTGACTGCAAGTTTCAGCGGAATGTATATCGCATACTGCGACTGCCACTCGAAGACGAAGAACGAGAACATGACCATCGCAGCCGTCATCACAAACGGCGAAGTAAACAACCTTATGGTTGGCAAGAATGCCATTTTCTATGACCGTCAAGGTAACGACTGGGACGCAACAATCACCAAGATTATCGAAAACCCGATAAGCATACGCGAAGCTTTCTGGTCGCCTTACCGCAAATTTGCAAGGTTTATCGAAAACCAGATTAACAAGTTCGCTGCAAGTCAGGACGAGAAGGTGACAAGTCAGGCAACCGGTACGATGGAAGCTGCGGGCGACCAGATGGTAGCCAACGCAAGCAAGGCTGCACAAAACGTTCCTGGCTCCGAAGCCAAGAAAAATCAGGCTTTCGACATTGCTAAGTTCTGCGGTATCTTTGCTGCAATAGGTTTGGCATTAGGATATATTGGAGGTTTCTTGGTTTCATTGGCAACGGGCTTCCTTAAACTTTCGTGGTGGCAGATGCCTCTTGCAATTATAGGTGTCATGTTGCTTATTTCTGGTCCAGCAATGATAATTGCTTGGCTCAAGTTGCGCAAGCGTAACCTTTCGCCGGTACTCAACGCCAACGGATGGGCAGTCAACGCACAGGCATACGTCAACATCAAGTTCGGTGCAACGCTCACCAAGATTGCCAAGTTCCCGCACATAAAGAACGCAACCGACCCATTCAAGCAGGGCGTTCCTGTTTGGAGAAAAATACTTTATGTAATTATTCTCCTTGGTATCATCTTCTGCGCATTGTACTTTACCAATGTTTTGTCGCGTGTAGGCTTGCCTTCGCCGTTCCATAAGGACGCACCGACAGAAGTTGTTGCTACCGATACGGTTCCCGCAAACGATACCACAGCCACTGTAGAAGCAACGGCAGAAGCTCCTGCTCCAGAAGCACCTGCTGCAGAATAAAACAATCATTATTTAACGCAATAAAAGGCTGAGGTTGCTCAGCCTTTTTTGTTGCATGTTAGGTATTGCCTAAAAACTATAATTAAAGTGGAGGCGCAAAATTTTGCGCCTCCACATAATTTTGGGGCCTCCACATAATTTGGGACATCCACATAATATCCTTCTGATATGGGCAGAACCATCCAAAATAATTTGTCTAAACAAAAAAAATAGGGAGGTCTCCCTCCCTATTCAATTTATCATTTGTTAGTGATTACCTTATTATATTAACCTTTACAACGCTAGCACCAACCTTTACGAAATATGTTCCATTGCAAAGTCCAGAAAGGTCTATCATCTGGTTTTCAGCGGCATTTTCAACTGTTGCTACAACCTGACCGAGAGCATTAACAACGATAACATTCTGACCTTCAGCATTTACAATGCTAATTTGTCCGCTTGTTGGATTAGGATAAACCTCGATTTCATTTGCAAACATTTCATCAACCGAAGCATCGCAGTCGGCAGTAATGTCGTTTACTGTCGGATAGTTCACATAATACTTTCCGAACGAATATTCGACAATGCCTGCTACGCTGTAATATTTGTCCTTCTGGATAGTATATGCACCATTTGCAAAGTTGTGGCTATATGTAACTGTATCGCCAGCAGCATTTACACAAGACCAGTTGCCATAAGGCATTGTACTGCCAGTACTACGGGCACATTCAACACGCACATAGCAAGCTTCGTATGCCTCGCTCTTGGCCTCGTTGATTGTAACGTTCATAGGTCTTGCGACACCTATATCAAATACTTCGAAGTTGGCAACATTCTTCAACTCGGTAAGGCCATGATATTCGGTTACTAAAGCCTGCAACTTAACAGAATCGCCGATGTTAGGATTGTTTATCGAGTCGAATACCCAAACACCACTCCAAGCTTCGTTTGCATCCTGAATAGAATAACCCTTTACCGGGCAATAAGGAGTGTTTATAAAGTTGGATGTTACAACACCCTTTACCCAGACAGTCTGGTTGTTGAGTGGAGAATCGCCGCTTTCCTCGGTTGTATATTGTATATCGCGAATTGCCGTGAAAGTAGGTCCTGCCAAATTAACCGTGAAAGTAGATGATGCAGAAGCAACAACTGTTTGGTC
>JAEEGK010020953.1_pt1 | contig 13849 bp, 10 predicted proteins | sample 8958771 | NCBI WGS metagenome assembly JAEEGK01 (sample SAMN16246547, study PRJNA631951) | gut metagenome | biome: gut microbiome; feature: rumen; material: SC-attached | host: Bos | place: Iran: Karaj | collected 2018-10 | reverse complement strand
GTATATAAAGCTCAAACAAAATATTGACCCCGAAAGTTCAAAAAAATCCTATGTAAGAAAATATTTAAGAAACGACCCCATAAGAACGAGGGGTCAATTACTTTCAAGATTCCATTTATCTGAAGAAGATTTGCAACAAATTGAAGAGTATTTAACAAATAGAAATAAAAAAAGTTAGTGTAAAGCCTACTAAACTTGGGCTTTCAGGACTAAGCGAGCAAACACTAACTTTAATATTATACAAAAAAAGTATATTTACTGCAATAAATAGGAGCGTAAAAATGAAAAGAATATTTTTAATACCATTATTTATAATGTCGGGTTGTAATTTTGAGAATAAAGACATTGAAAAAACAAAAGAAACTTTTTTAATACCAACAAGCCATGATTATAGTGAAGTTTCAGATTATGAATTAACTTGGGATTCAATATTTGATGTCATGGATGAAAAGTATTATGTTTATATTTATTCGACAACATGTACTCATTGCGGAGAACTGAAGAATTACATCATCGAAAAGACCTTAGATCGAGGTGACATATATTTTGTGAAAGGGAGCAGTAAAGATCAGCTTACGAGTGACTCGAAAAAGTTAATTGGTGCGGAAAATCCTGGGGATATTTACATTTTAGGGTATCCTTCATTGCTATTAATTTCTAATCACAAATGTACCAAAAATTTAGCCGGATCAAATCAAATAAAATCTGAATTAAAATAAATTTCTCTTTCATTGAGTAATCTATGTAATTGTGATAAAATATTACAAAGTAATAGCCTTTTTAATTATATGGATTACAGTAAGCTACTTAATGACAAGCAATTAAAAGCAGTTTCAACGAAGGCGCAATACGCAAGAGTTATTGCCGGAGCAGGGTCTGGAAAGACCAGAGTTTTGACATACCGTATCTCATATTTAATTTCGGAGATGAATGTCGATCCGAACAAGATAGTTGCGATTGCTTTTACAAATAAAGTCGCCGCCGAAATGAAAGAAAGAGCACTTCGTTTGCTAAGTGGTGTTGCTAAAGGATTAACAGTATCGACTTTCCATTCCTGGTGCGCTAAGTTTTTAAGAAAAGAAATTGATGTTTTAGGATTTCCAAACAACTTCACTATTTTTGATGAAGAGGATAGCGAGACATTAATTAAAAATATAGGTGTAGAACTTGGTTATAAAAAGAATGATGACTTAGTCAAGTATGCAATTGGATTTATCGCTGCAAACAAATGCAAAGGATTATATCCAGAAAGCGTATCTGTAGATAAATTTAGTCTCGAGAGAACAAGGGTTGCTTTAAAAATCTTCCATTTATATGAAGAAAGAAAAGACCAAATGCTTTCCTTAGACTTTGATGATTTATTACTTAGAACTATTCAGATTCTAAAAGAATTCCCAGAAGTTCGTAATAAATGGTTAGGTAGAATCGATCATATTTTAATTGATGAATTCCAGGACACAAATGATGTTCAATTTGTTTTGGTAAAACTTCTAATGGATGAACACACCCATCTTTATGTCGTTGGAGATCCAGATCAGACTATCTATACATGGAGAGGCGCCAATCAAAATATCATTCTCGAATTTAATAAAACATTCCCACTAGCAGAAACTTTAATTCTTGATAGAAATTATCGTTCAACAAAAGAGATATTGGATCACGCCAATAAACTGATTGCCCACAATAAAAAGAGAGTTCCAAAGGATTTATATACTGAATCTGAAGTTGGAGACCCAATAAAGGTTGAATGTTCTCACTCAAGAGACGAGGAAGCTACATTTGTTGCTAACGAAATTGAAAACATTGTTCGAAAATACCCTAATACTACTTATAAAGATATTGCGATTCTGTATAGAGCTGCTTATCTTACGTTGCCGTTCGAAAATGAATTCATGAGAAGAAAGATTCCATATCAAATTTTTGGTGGAATTAAATTCTTCCAACGTAAAGAAATTAAAGATGTCTTAGCATACTTTAGACTCATCTATAATCATGAGGATGACTTAAGTTTTGAACGTATCGTTAATGTCCCGAGAAGAGGCATTGGTGATGGGGCGATGGATATCCTCAAAGCTGAAAAAGAAGCGGAAAAACTATCATATTTTGAATATTTAGACAGAATTGAGAACTATAGAACAGAGCTTAAAGCAAAGAACGTAATGGCTCTAACTGCGCTAATTTCAAAAATAAAAGAAACCAAGGAAAAACTTGATGAAGGACTTGAGGCTTATCCGAAGATTCTTGAAGACTTCATTCGTGATTTAGGCTACTTTGATTATTTATCTAGTGATGACGAAACAGCGGAGGAAAGACTCCAAAACGTTAAATCATTATTTGACGACATTGTCGACTTTTTAAGAAAGAATCCTGAGTCAAGTTTCGAAACATATCTTGAAAATGCCTCACTTCAAACCTCACAGGACGAGATTAAAGATACAAACTGTGTTTCAATGATGACAATTCATGTCGCAAAAGGACTTGAATTTGATCACGTGTTTGTTGTGTCGATGATTGATGGAGTTTTTCCATCTCAAAGAACAATGGACGAAAGTGGAACTGATGGCCTTGAAGAAGAAAGACGCCTCGCATATGTTGCGTTCACAAGAGCTCGCAAACACCTTTATGTTTCGACAAACACTTCTTACTCATATATTCTTAAAGAAGAATCGAGTAGTTCTAGATTTATTGATGAATCAGGATTAAAAATACAAAGAAAGAGCCTTTATCAACCAAGACCAAGACCAAGGTTTGAAGAATTTGGTTACTTCCCAGATGAACCTCAGCCATCTCTTGCTAGACCATCGTCTGTGCCTCCAAAAGCTAATGATAACGGTATTAGAAACTGGCAACCAGGCGATGTCGCAATACATGAAGTCTTCGGTAGGGGAATTGTTGTTCAAGTTATAGATGGAACAATCTTACAAATAGACTTTGAAACACACGGCAGAAAATCGATTCTCGCCACACATCCAAAAATTAGAAAAGAAGAGAAAGGAGCAGAAGCATGACACTTCAAGAAGCAAAGCTTAGAGCAGAAGAAATCACAAGAACAGTAGAACGCTGGTCTTATGAATATTATGTTTTAGACAACCCTTCTGTTCCTGATAGTGAATACGACAAATTAATGAATGAGTTAATCGCTATTGAAAAAGAATATCCAGAACTCATTACACCTTTATCACCTACTCAAAGAGTTGGTGGTACCGTTTTAGACGAATTCCAAAAGATTCGTCACAAAAGAATGATGCTTTCTTTAGCAAATGCCTTTAACGATGATGATCTACGTGACTTTGATAAAAAGATTCGTGATGCCTTAGGTGAAGACAAAATCGAATATATGTGCGAGATGAAAATTGATGGTCTTGCGATGTCCCTTGATTTTGTTGATGGCAAAATTAATTATGCTGCAACTCGTGGTGATGGAACCGAAGGTGAAGATGTTACAAACAACGTTTTAACCATTCATTCAATTCCAACAAGAGTCAATGAACAAAGACCATTTGAGGTGCGTGGTGAAGTATATATGCCAAAGAAGAGCCTCGAAATGCTCAATGAACAAAGAGAACAAAAAGGCGAACCATTATTTGCAAATGCAAGAAATGCAGCAGCTGGTTCAATTCGTCAATTAGATAGTTCTATTGCTGCATCAAGAAAACTTGAAGCATATTGGTATTATTTAGTTAACGCAAATGAATTAGGATTTAAAAGACATAGCGACGCCTTGGATTATATCCAATCCATTGGTTTTAGAACAAATCCTGAACGTAGAATTTGCAATGGCATCGAAGAAGTTTTGAAGTATGTTCAAGAATATACCGAGAAACGTTCAAATCTCTCATATGATATTGACGGAATCGTTATTAAAGTAAATGACATTACAAAATACGATATTTTAGGTTATACCGCTAAAACTCCTAAATGGGCTATTGCATACAAATTCCCACCAGAGGAAGTTATTACAAAACTAGAAGATATTATCTTCACTGTCGGTAGAACAGGCAAAATTACACCAAACGCCGTTATCACACCAACCAGAGTTGCTGGCTCAGTTATTTCAAGAGCAACTCTTCACAACGAAGACTTTGTTAACGACAAAGGCCTTAAGATAGGTGACTATATCATTATTAGAAAAGCTGGCGACGTTATTCCTGAGGTCGTTAGACCACTTCCGGAAAGAAGAAACGGTAGTGAATGTGACTTTGTCATGATTGAGAATTGCCCGGTTTGTGGTGCACCTTTAGTTAAGAAGGATGCAATGCATTTCTGCGTCTCGCCAACTTGTCCAGCAAGAAGGATCGAGGGAATTATTCACTTTGCATCCAGAAACGCTATGGATATTGAAACGATGGGCGATAAAGTTTCTGAAGAATTCTTTAACGTTGGATTAATCTCTGATATCCCATCAATTTATGATCTTTGGAATAAAAGAGCAGAGATTGTAGGAAGAGAAGGCTGGCAAGATAAATCAGTTGATAACCTTTTAGATGCAATTGAAAAATCAAAAGAAAATTCACTTGAAAGATTGCTCTTTGGTTTAGGTATTAAAGAAGTTGGAGAGAAGATGGCAAAGACACTTGCCAAACGTTATCTTGAACTTGAAAAGTTTGAAGAGTTAACAGAAGAAGAACTTATGACTGTTCCTGATGTTGGACCAGTTGTTGCGCATTCAATTTTTGAGTATTTCCATAATGAAAGTAATATCCAAATGATCCAAAATCTTAAGGAAAAAGGTCTAAATTTCTCATATTTAGGTCAAATTACCGTTGATACAAATTCTCCATTCTATGGCAAAACTTGCGTCTTAACCGGAACACTTTCTAAATATGGAAGAAAAGAAGCAACTGAGATTTTAGAGAACCTTGGAGCAAAAGTGGCTGGATCAGTTTCTGCCAAAACAGATTACGTTATTTATGGTGAAGAAGCGGGTTCGAAACTTGACAAAGCACACGCTCTTGGAATCAAGACATTAAATGAAGAAGAGTTTGAAGAATTACTTCAAAAAGAGTAATATTTGTAATTACTATGAAAGAGTACAACATTGAAGTATTAAAAGACGCAGCAAAAAGATTGCTGTTTGATATGTCTGAAAGTGAATATGAAACCTTATTAAAAGAGTTTGATATTGTCACTAAACAAATGGATATTATTGGTTCAAATAAATCGATTGATGAATATGAACCAATGGCTTTTCCTTTTGAATGCACAACCTCTTATTTAAGAGAAGACATCCCAGAAGAACCACTTTCAAGAGAAGAAGCTTTGAGAAATTCAAAACGTAAGATCGGTGGACAGATTAAGTTACCAAAGGTGGTGCAATAACATGTACGAAGGAAAATCAATTTTAGAACTACATGAGTTGCTAGTTTCCAAAAAGGTAACTCCACTAGATTTAGCAAAAGATGCTATTGAACTTGCAAAGAAGGACAATAACAATGCTTTTGAATATATTATGGAACAAGAGGCAATTGAAATTGCTTCTAACTTAGGCGAACAAGAAGCAAATAATCCTCTCTGGGGTATTCCTTTTGTTATCAAAGACAATATGTCTACTAAAGATGTTCCAACAACAGGCTCATCAAACATTTTAAAGGGTTATGTTCCTGTTTTTGATGCCGCTGTAGTTGAAAGACTTAAAAACGCAAAAGCTGTTCCTATAGGAAAAACAACACTTGACGAGCTCGCTATGGGTGGCACAGGTACAAGCGGACATCTAGGCATAACATATAATCCCTGGGATGATTCTAAAACCAGATTGGTTGGTGGTTCATCATGTGGATCTGCCGCTGTAACCGCTGCCGGCATCGTTCCTTTTGCTCTCGCATCCGATACAGGTGACTCTACACGTAAGCCTGCATCTCTCGCAGGATTGGTCGGCTTTAAACCAACATGGAGCAGAATTTCCAGATATGGACTTTTTCCATTTGCGCCTTCTTTAGATACAGTAGGTGTTTTTGCAAGAAATGTTGAAGATGTGGCCATCGTTACAGAAGTTCTTTCTGGCCGCGATGATAGAGATTCAACTTCATCTACTAAACCTGTTGATAAATACTTTGAAAATCTTAAAAATTCCTGTGAAAAACGTAGGATTTCAATAATTAAAGAGATTAGAGACTCAGTTAAAGACAAGGACGTTCTTGATGCTTTTAATAAAACTGTTGAAGGTTTTAAGAAACGCGGATTCGAAATTAAAGAAGTCTCTCTTCCAAACGATTTGTTGCTTTCTTTATTCCCAACATATTTTGTTATTTCGTGTGCTGAAGCAACGTCTAATAATGCAAATATGGACGGCATTAAATTTGGTCCACTTTCAAACGGCACAACTTTTGAGGAAGTCATGAGTGATGCAAGAACTAGAGGTTTTGGTGAGCTTATTAAACGTCGTTTTGTTATTGGAAGCTTTTCTTTGATGAAAGAAAATCAACACGACTTATTCTTACGTGCTCAAAAGAATAGACGTAGAATTGTCGAAGCAATCAATAATATCCTTAAAGAAAATGATTTTATCTATCTTCCAGCTGCTCCTAGCATTGCTCCAAAATTTAATGAAGCAAGTGATAGATTATCAGACGAATATTTAATTGCCGATAACCACTTATGTTTAGGAAATTTTGCTGGTCTTCCTTCAATTACCCTTCCAATCGGATTTAAAGATGGTATGCCATTTGGCGCGAACTTGATGGGTAGAGCTTTTGAAGAGAAAGAACTCTTCCAAGTTTCTTATGAACTTGAACAAATTACTGGACTTGCCAATATCTATGCAAAAGGAGGAAACAAATAATGGAATTTGAACCTGTTATTGGTCTTGAAATTCACGTTGAATTAAAGACAAAATCCAAAATGTTTTCTACTGCACCTGTCGCATACGGAAAAGAACCAAATACTTTATGTGCTCCTTTAGATATGGCTTTCCCAGGCACGCTTCCAACAGTCAATAAAGAAGGCGTTATCTATGCAATTAGAGTTTCTAATGCTCTGCACATGAAAATTGATAATGAACTTCATTTCGATCGTAAAAACTATTTCTATAGTGACCTTCCAAAAGGATTCCAAATCACACAAGATAGGCGTCCAATTGGTAGTGATGGCTATTTAGAAATTGAAGTTGGTGGAAATACCAAACGCATTGGTATTGAAAGACTTCATATTGAAGAAGATACCTGCAAGCAACTTCACTTCCCAGCATTTACATTGCTTAACTACAATCGTGCTGGCACCCCACTTATTGAAATTGTTTCCAAACCAGAATTAAGAAGTGGTGAAGAAGCAATGAAATATGTCGAAAAGATTCGTTCAATCGTTGTTTTCTCTGGTGTTTCTGATGGAAAGATGGAAGAAGGTTCACTTCGTGTTGACACTAACGTTTCCATTAGACCAAAAGGAAGTAATACTTTTGGGACAAAAGTAGAAGTTAAGAATATTAACTCAATTAATTATGTCCAAAAGGCGATTGATTTTGAAGTAAATAGACAAGCTAAACTTCTTGAAGAAGGAAAAGAAATTCTCCAAGAAACACGCCGTTTCGACGACAAGAAAAACGAAACAATTTCAATGCGTCTTAAGACAGATTCTGTTGATTATAAATATTATCCAGAAACTAATATCACTCCAATTAGACTAAGTGATGAGTTTATTAAAAATGCAATTGATTCATGTCCAGAGCTCGCTGAATCTAAGAAGAACCGTTATATTAATGAACACGGACTAAATGATTATGACGCTTCCTTACTAGTAAGTGAAAAAGCAGTTTCTGATTATTATGATGAGGCAACAAAGTATTCAAAAGCTTATAAACTTTTAGCAAACTGGATTAACGTAGATGTTGCAGCTTATTTAAATAAGAACATTATCTCAATTACTGAATTCCCACTTTCCCCAGAAAGATTAGCGGGTCTAGTTAAGATGGTAGAAGCAAATGAAGTTAATTCTAATCAAGCAAGAGAGATCTTTGCAAAGATGCTTGAAGCTGGAGTTGATGCTAGTAAAGCAAAAGAGATGCTTGGAATTTCTTCACAAATTAGTGACCTTGATTTTATCAAAGACACAATTAACAAGGTTTTAGAAGCAAATCCACAAGCAATCATTGACTATAAAGAAGGAAAAGGCCGTGCTCTTGGTTTCTTAGTTGGACAAACTATGAAACTTACACAAGGCAAGATTAATCCAAAACTTACGACCGATTTGTTGTTAGAGGAGTTAAAGAAACGCTAATGAAAAAGATTTTGGTTACAGGCGGTATGGGCTATATTGGTTCTCACACCGTTATTCAATTATATGAAGCAGGATATGAGCCAATCATTGTTGATAATTTAGTTAATTCTAAGCCTGAAGTATTAAATAGAATTGAAAAAATCATCGGAAAAAGGCCACTTTTTTACGAATATGATGTTCGTGATGAAGAAAATTTGAATAAGATTTTTGAAAAACATGACATTTTTGCTGTTATTCATTTTGCTGGTTTAAAGTCTGTTGGTGAATCGGTTCAAAAGCCACAGCTCTACTTTGATAACAACATTGGATCAACAGAAGTTTTACTTAGAGTTATGGAGAAACACAATTGCAAAAATATTGTTTTCTCAAGTTCTGCTACAGTATATGGAAATCCTGAAAGAGTCCCTATTTACGAAGAAGATAAACTTGGACCAACCACTAACCCATATGGCGAAACAAAATTAAGAATTGAGTATTTACTCAAAGATGTTGCTAAAAATGATAAATCATGGAACATTGTCTTGCTTAGGTACTTCAATCCAATCGGGGCTCACAAATCAGGTTTGATTGGCGAAGACCCACAAGGCATTCCAAATAATTTAATGCCATACATTACTCAGGTCGCTGTTGGAAAGCTTAAACAACTTCAAGTATTTGGAGACGATTATGATACACCAGACGGCACAGGTGTTCGTGACTACATTCACGTCGATGATTTGGCGCACGGACACATCCTTGCGCTCAAAAAAATAGAGGAAAAACCGGGACTTTTGATTTATAACCTCGGTACAGGCAAGGGAACTTCAGTATTAGAATTGGTTCACGCTTTCGAGGAAGCGAACAATATAAAAATTAATTACGTGATTGTTGATCGTCGTCCGGGAGACATTGCAGAATGCTATGCTAATGCAGATAAGGCTTATCGTGAGATGGGCTTCAAATGTTCAAGAAGTATAGTCGATGCATGTAGAGACTCTTGGAATTGGCAAAAGAACAATCCAAAAGGTTTTGATGAATAGGAGGTACCAAAATGGAAAGAAAAAGTATCAGTATTAAAACCATCAACGAAGACATTCTATTTGGCTTTGCGTGGGAATGCGAAAAACCAGAAGGTGTTGTAGTTATTGCAACAGGTATGGAAGAAGCTTCATATCGTTATGATGATTTTGCACAGTTCTTAAATAAGAATGGCTATAACGTTTATTGTATTGACCACTACGGACAAGGTGAAAGTGTTACAGACCTTTCTCAATTAGGAATTGTTCCACGTTCATTCTTCTCTAAATGTGTTAGAGTTCTTGACGATGTTGCTAAAAAATACGCTATCAAGGACAAACCATTAATTATTTTTGGTCACTCAATGGGCTCATTTATGGTTCAAGATTACATTCAACGTTATAATAAGCGCCCAACAAAGGCAATTATCATGGGAACCAATGGTCCAAACGCAAAAGGCTTATATGGAATTGGTTATCAACTTGCTAGATTCGTAGCAAAATGCGCAGGCGAAAACAAAGAAGCTAAATTCCTTAAGTCAATGGCAGTTGGCGCATACGCGAAATCAGTCAAAGATAGAAAAACCGATTGTGACTGGCTTTCTTACAATGTTGAAAACGTTAATAGATATATTGAAGATCCAAAACTTGGTCATCCATCATCAAATGGTTTCTATAGAGAACTTTTAAAAGGAAACCGCAGACTCTATCGTAAAAAATTCTTAGATAAGATTAATAAAGATCTTCCAATCTTAGTTACTGCTGGTGCTGATGATCCAGTTGGTGCATTCGGTAAAGGTCCAAAATCATTAGTTGATCTTTATCATAAACTTGGCATTAAGAATGCAGAGCTCAAATTATATGAACACATGAGACATGAAATTCTTAATGAAGATGATAAGTTAACAGTTTATAACGACATTCTTAATTTTATTAAGAAATAGGATTATTAATGAAGAAGAAAACTATCAAACGTATTAGAAAGTTTACTTCTGATCGTGATTGGAATAAGTATCACACTCCAAACGCATTAGCTAAAACAATTGCGGTGGAAGCAACCGAACTTCTCGAGTGTTTCCAATGGAGTGAAGACTTCAAAATAGACAAGGTAAAAGAAGAACTTGCGGACGTCATTGTGAACTGTCAAAATCTCGCTGATGAGTTAAAATTAGACCTTGACGAAGTCATAAACGAAAAAATGGATCAAAACGAGAAAAAGTACCCAATTGAGAAATTTAAGGGTCAAGCAAAGAAGTATAACGAATAATATCATAGATATTAAATTAGTCTGGTTAACATAACCAGGCTTTTTTTATAACTTTGTGATTAAATCGGAACAATTACGTAAAAATATATACAGTGTATAGTTTTTGTTTAAAAAGTTTCACCATATTAATATTTATTCTATATAATTATGCTTACCGACATATCCAACCCGATGTTCGGGAAAATACACTGCTTGCAGAGTATTTTTTAAACACCCAAAAATAGGAGAAAAGTATGATTAAAATCTTAAAAAGAGACGGTTCAATTAAAGACTTCGACATTAAGAAAATCGAAAACGCAATTGAACGCGCATTTATTCAAGAACATAAGTTCTACACACATGATTTAATTGAAATGCTCGCATTACGCGTAACAGCAGATTTCAATTCAAAAATTAAAGCGGATGAAACAGTTTCAGTTGAAGATATCCAAGATTCAGTTGAAGTTGTCTTAATACAATGTGGTTACATCGATGTCGCTAAATCCTACATCGTTTACAGAAAGAAACACGAATCCCTTCGTCAAATCTCCCAAACAAGTATCGATTACAAAAATGTTATTGATAACTACTTGAAGATTAACGACTGGAGAGTTAAAGAAAACTCCACAGTTACATACTCTGTTGGTGGTCTTATTCTTTCCAACTCCGGTGCAATTACTGCAAACTACTGGTTAAGCGAAATTTATGATAAGGAAATCGGCGATGCACACAAGAATGCTGATATTCACATCCACGACTTATCTATGCTCACAGGTTACTGTGCAGGTTGGTCACTTAAACAACTTATTCAAGAAGGTTTAGGTGGTGTTGTTGGAAAGATCACATCAGCTCCAGCATCTCACTTATCAACACTTTGTAACCAAATGGTTAACTTCTTGGGCATTATGCAAAATGAATGGGCCGGCGCACAAGCCTTCTCATCATTTGATACCTACTTAGCCCCATTTGTTAAAGTTGATAATCTCAGCTATAAAGAAGTCAAACAATGCATTCAATCATTCATTTATGGTGTCAATACACCATCAAGATGGGGAACACAAGCACCTTTCACCAACATCACATTAGACTGGGTTGTTCCAAATGATATGGCAGAACTCAATGCTATCGTTGGTGGCAAAGAAATGAACTTCAAGTACAAAGATTGTAAAGCTGAAATGGATATGGTTAACAAAGCCTTTATCGAAGTTATGATTGAAGGTGATGCTAATGGTCGTGGATTCCAATATCCAATCCCAACATATTCAATCACAAAAAACTTTGACTGGTCAGAAACTGAAAACAACAAGCTGTTATTCACAATGACAGCCAAATACGGAACACCTTACTTCTCTAACTATATCAATTCAGATATGGAACCAAGTGATGTTCGTTCTATGTGCTGCAGATTAAGACTCGACTTAAGAGAACTTCGTAAGAAATCCGGTGGTTTCTTCGGTTCTGGTGAATCTACAGGTTCAGTTGGCGTTGTCACAATCAACATGCCAAGAATTGCATATCTTGCAACTGATGAAGCTGATTTCTATGCTAGACTCGATAAGATTATGGACATCTCCGCACGTTCACTTAAAGTGAAGAGAGATACAATTACCAAACTTCTTGAAGCTGGTCTTTATCCATATACCAAACGTTATTTAGGCACATTCGCAAACCACTTCTCCACAATTGGCTTAGTTGGTATGAACGAAACATGCTTAAATGCACGTTGGTTAAGAATGGATTTAACTCATCCAGAAGCACAAGAATTTACCAAACAAGTTCTCAATCACATGAGAGAAAGACTTTCTGACTATCAAGAACTCTATGGTGATCTTTACAACCTCGAAGCAACACCTGCTGAATCAACATCCTTCCGTCTTGCAAAACACGACAAGAAGAGATACCCAGATATCATTTGTGCTTCCGAAGGAACTGCTAAGACTCCATACTATACCAACTCTTCACACTTACCAGTTGGCTTTACAGATGACATCTTCAAAGCTCTTGATATTCAAGATGGACTTCAAACTCTTTATACCTCAGGTACAGTCTTCCATTGTTTCTTAGGACAAAAACTTCCATCATACAAATCGTGTATGAATCTTGTTAGAAAGATTGCTGAAAACTATCACATTCCTTACTACACAATGTCTCCAACATACTCTGTATGTAAAGACCACGGTTATATTGAAGGCGAACAATATCAATGCCCACATTGTGGTGCTAAGACAGAAGTATACTCCAGAATCACTGGTTACTATAGACCAGTTCAAAACTGGAATGATGGTAAGCTCGCAGAATTCAATGATCGTAAAGAATATGATCCAGCAAATTCTCATTTAACACACGAACTTCATGCTTGTGATTCAGAAACCGAAAAGAAAGCAACAACCATTGATGGAATTACCTTATTCGGCACAAAAACATGTCCAAACTGCAAAATGTCAAAAATGTTATTAGACAAAGCTGGCATTAAGTACACATGGGTTGATGCTGAAGAAAATCCAGAACTCACCATGAAACTTGGTGTTAAGAAGGCTCCAACATTAATTGTCCCAAACGGTGAATCATTTGATTCATACGAAAACGCATCTAACATTAAAGGCTTTATTGAAAGTAGAAACTAAGATGCACGACATTATTATTATTGGTGGCGGTCCATCTGGAATGACCGCCGCCCTATATGCCTTAAGAGCAAATAAGTCTGTCTTAATCTTAGAGAAGGAAAATTTTGGAGGACAAATCGCAAATTCTCCAAAAGTTGAAAACTATCCAACTATTAAAGAAATTTCCGGCTCAGACCTCTCAGATTTAATGTTTAATCAAATCATTGATATGGGAGCTGAATTTGATGTTGCAAACGTCGAAAAAGTCGAGAAAAACGGTGAAATTTTCAAAGTTTACACCAATTATGGAACACACGAATGTAGGGCAGTTATCATTGCAAATGGTGTTAAACACAGAACCCTTGGACTTCCAAAAGAGGAAGAACTAATCGGTAAAGGTGTTTACTATTGTGCAGTTTGTGATGGCCCAATGTATAAAGGCAAAGAAGTTTACTTAATTGGAGATGCCAACACAGCCCTTCAATATGCAGTTCTTCTTTCTGGATATTGCCCAAAAGTTCATATGTTCTGCTTGTTCGATCATTTCTTTGGAGATCCAGTTCTTCAAGATAGAGTTAGAGCAAAAGAGAATGTAATTGTTACATTCAATATGAACCTTGTTGAATACAAAGGTGATAGTCATTTAGAAGGTTTAGTATTCGAAAATACTCAAACCCACGAAAAACACGAATTTAAAACAGACAACGTGTTCGTGTCCGTAGGACAAATCCCTGATAATGAAAGATTTGCTAATATCGTAGATCTTGAAAACGGATTTATTCTTACTGATGAAGATA
>JAEEGK010020952.1_pt1 | contig 13850 bp, 10 predicted proteins | sample 8958771 | NCBI WGS metagenome assembly JAEEGK01 (sample SAMN16246547, study PRJNA631951) | gut metagenome | biome: gut microbiome; feature: rumen; material: SC-attached | host: Bos | place: Iran: Karaj | collected 2018-10 | reverse complement strand
CTCGTCAACCATCTTAATATTCAACTTGGTGGCTTTTTCCAATTTGGCAGGACCGATATTTTCGCCCGTGACAAACAAATCGGTATTCTTCGATATGGACGACACGTTTTTGCCTCCGTGCAACTCGATGACCTTCTTTATCTCATCGCGCGAATAATGTGTAAATGTGCCAGAAATTATCACAGACAATCCATCCAGCGATGATGACAACTTCTCTTGCTCCTTTACCTTGAACTGCAACCCCGCATCAATCAACCGGGCAACAATCTTCACATTGTCGTCGTTGGAGAAATAATCGACAATGCTCTGCGCAATTATTTCACCAATATCACCGACAGCAACAAGCTGCTCGACAGTAGCATTCGACAATGTTTCAATGTCCTTCAAGGCAAAAGCCAATTTCTTGGCCATAGTCTCGCCAACATGCCTAATTCCAAGCGCATAAACCACTCGTTCAAACGGTACTTGCTTCGAATTTTCGATACCTTTTATGATGTTTTCCGCCGACTTGTCGGCCATACGGTCAAGCCTCAGAACTTGCTCTTTTGTAAGGTCGTAAAGGTCGGCAATGTTGTGGACAAGCCCTGCATCGTACATCAGAGCAACGGTTTCCTCGCCGATGGTCTCGATGTTCATTGCCTTGCGCGAAACAAAATGCTCGATTTTTCCCTTAATCTGCGGTGGACAATTGTTGGAATTTGGACAGAAATGCTTGGCTTCGCCCTCAACGCGAACCAATTCGGCTCCACATTCGGGGCATTTTGTTATGAATTGCGTCTTTTCCGAAAAAACATCGTGCGACTCAACTCCCACAATCTTAGGAATAATCTCGCCGCCCTTCTCCACATATACCATGTCGCCCACGCGAATGTCGAGCAAGGCAATCTGGTCGGCATTGTGCAACGAAGCACGCTTTACGATTGTTCCCGCCAACTGCACAGGTTCAAGGTTTGCAACAGGCGTTATCGCGCCAGTTCTTCCCACCTGATAATCAATGCTTAAAAGTCGGGTACTTACCTGCTCAGCCTTGAACTTGTAGGCTATTGCCCAACGCGGATTCTTGGCGGTAAAACCAAGCATTTCCTGTTGTGCGTACGAGTTGACTTTCAGCACAATGCCATCAATATCAAACGGAAGATTACGACGCTCGGTGTCCCAGTAATGTATGAAATCAAAAATTTCCTGCAGGCTATTGCAAAGTTTCACATGGTCGGAAATCTTGAAACCTGCGCGGCGAAGCACTTGCATGCACTCGTAGTGGGTCTTGGCAGGGAGATTTCGCCCCATCATGTAGTAGAAATAGCAATCCAGACCGCGTTTTGCCACTTCCTTGGGATTGATAAGCTTTATCGAACCAGATGTCGCATTGCGGCAATTTGCAAACGGCGTATCGCCAATTTCCAAACGCTCAGCATTTAGCGCATCGAAACTCTTGTGAGGCATGATTATCTCGCCACGAATCTCAAATTTGTCGGGCAGTTCTGCACTATTTATTGACAGCGGAATACTCTTTACCGTACGGATATTTTCGGTAACATCATCGCCCTTTTCGCCATCGCCGCGGGTTACAGCCCTAACAAACTGTCCATTTTCGTACTTCACCGAAATAGATGCGCCATCGAACTTGAGTTCGCAAATTATTTCAGGTTTTTGCTCTATCTCCTTGACAATGCGATTGTAGAAATCGGTAATTTCGCCTTCCGAATAGGTATTTCCCAGCGACAGCATACGGTAGTCGTGAGCCACAGTCTTGAACTCGTTTGAAATATCGCTACCAACGCGCATTGTTGGCGAATCGGGCTGACGGAACTCTGGAAAACGCTTCTCCAAATCGGCAAGTTCCTCGAGCATCTTATCAAACTCAAAGTCGCTTATTGTTGGATTATTAAGCACATAATAATTGTAATTGTGCTGGTTGAGCACCTTAGTAAGGTTGATTATTCGTTCCTGTTCCGCTGTCATAATGTAATAAGTTTAATTTGTAAAACTTGTCTCTTATATTTTTTTCCCAATCTTTTAATGGACAAAATCTAAATATAGAATGGGTGCACTCTTCTCCGTTGATAAAATACCTAACTTTTGCATAAACATAGAAATCTCCACTTACTCCTATTCTTATTACAGGAGACAGCCCAATTGATTTATATTCAATATCTGGTATATGCTCTTCAATATGCTTATGCAGTTTTAGCGCAGGAATAATCATTTCGTCATAAGGATTATCGTTAAAACCTTTTGTAATACGAATATGTTTATAATCCATATCTTTTACTTCTTCCGATATTGGCGAATACTGAGTTACATAATCAGAATACAGTAATTCTATATAATCTCTTTCATATTCTTTCAGCACCTCATTATCAATTCTATATACATATTTTCTATCCTCACATAGAGAAATTTTATTATTCATTTTATGAAAATCTATCATTTTCATTAAATGTACCAATCGCACATATTGGTCAAGATTATATTTCATATAAATTGAATTGGGTAGCAAAATAATATTTAACTGATACTCCATTAACACCAAAGCTACCTTAGAATGTTCTAATACAACATCTGGATTTCGGTTTACTTCATCTCGTGTCAATTCAGGCAACTTAAATTCGATATTCTTATATAATAAAGCTATTACGCTTTTAGCAAAATTACAATCTTTCCGCCAACAATTGACGATCCATGTAATATCAATTTTATATTTTTTTGATTTCAATCTTTCATTTGCAGAATCCAAGTCTGTCTGTGACATACCCTTATAACCTTCTTTTCCAATATATTCGTATATCTCATATGCAGCTATTATTGCTTTCCATCTATCTTTTCCTATTGTACCAATTACTGGTTTTAATTCAGATGTGCCATTCAAATGTTCTGCAATAATATCCATACACCCCCTATCAAACTTAGTAAACGAACATGAATTTGCAACAGACTCTACATTATAAATATCTGCTTGTAATTCTCCTACGGAATCCTTATTCTTATAATTATTAGGAATCTGCAACGGGAATGCTCTGATTTTCTTACACCCATTAATTTTCAAAAATTCTATCGTATCAATAAAACTATCAATTGTCTGCCCCGGAATAGCGTATATTATGCTTACTTCGTATGAAATTTGCCTCTTGTTCAATTCTTTCATACAGCACCTTACCTTTTTCATAAGATTTTTGCGACCAATTTGCTTCATCTCATTTTTATGAATGGTCTGCAAACCAAACTCCAAGTGAACCCTATCATTATTTTCTTCACACAAATTCAAGAATTCATCATTTACGACTTCGAACCTTGCCTGAAATGTAATCTTACAATCTGTTTTCTTTAATAAATCTTTTAAATAGTCTAAATAGCAGTTTCCAATGTTGAAGGTGCCATCTAAAATGTTAATTTCATCAATATTACTCTTAGAAAAAAGTTCTATATCTTTTCTCAAGACCTCTTCATCAATATCAATAGCATCTTTATGTTCTCTATTTCCCCATTCACAGAAACCACAAGAAAATTTGCAACCTCTTTTTGTTTCCCAATAGATTTTCCTTGAATACAACGGAATAATTCCTTCTTGATAAGGAGATGCCAAATATTCTGAATCTAAATCTTCAAATATCACTTTTTTTGAAGAACAGCATTTATCATTGATTAATTTAACAAGAGGCTTTTCTGCATATCCCTTTATAAAGTAATCCGCATCTCCAAACTTTTTTACCAAATCTTTGTCATCTGTAGCTGTAATTTCATAACTACCACAAATTATTTTGCCTTGGAATCCACTTTTTCGTAATTTATCAACTAAATATTTCGCATAATCCTTACTCCATCTTGCAACACCAATCGCAATGAATTTAAATTTCACTAGATAATCAATTGCAGCATCAATCTTTTCATGCATACAATCATCTATACTAATATACCAGTCTTCTTTTCCTTTTAATAATCTTTCCTCCGATACCTGATTTATATTTATACAATAGTGACTTGCCGACACCCCATGCTTTTTCAATGATGCCAATATAGAAGAAATCGAATAGGATCTGGAATCATAGTCTGATTTAGGAAAATCAAATGAAACTAAAACAATATCTCTCGCCATTGCTGCTAATCAGTAAAAATTTTAATCATTGTGCATAGATCATAAATAGTGACTTTCTGCTGCCGATAAAGATAATTATCCAATGTATTTCATAATGATGTCAACAATCTGCTCCTCGCTCTTTCCATCGGCGGAGATGACAAGGTCGTAGTTGCGGGTGTCGTAACGCGAAAGGCCAGTATATTTCTTCACGTAGTTCTCGCGCATCTTGTCAACTTTTTTGATGGTCTTTACCGCTTCTTCCTCTGTAATTTGTTGCTTTCGCATCACACGTTCAACACGATACGGCATCGATGCCTGAATAAAAACATTAAGATGGTTGGGATGGTCACGGAAAACATAAAAGCCGCTACGTCCAGCCACTACGCACGATTCCACCTCGGCAATACCTTTCAATATCTCCGTTTCGGACTCAAACACCTCCTTGCTCGTCGGCTTCACATCGGAGAAATCCATCACAGCAAGGTAGTACAAGGCACTCATCTTCCCGTAATTAGGTACGCCCAAATCGACACTGAACATAGAGCGAGCGAACTCAGCCCACCAGGTGTGGTTCTGACCTTTCAACTTCTCAATCTGCTCAATGTTAAGATTGTACTTCTTCTCCAAAGCCTCAATAAGAGCCTTGTCGTAGAACTCCACGCCTAGCTTCTCGGCCAGCATACGTCCAACAGTACGACCGCCACTACCCAGTTCGCGGTTGATGGTGACAACGTATTTTTCCTGCTTATTCATAATCAATTATACTTTCATTTCGATTTGCAAAAATACGCCTATTTTTTCCTTTTTACAAAATGTTTGGTCCTAGTTTTACGAACAACAATCAAAACTATATACACAAAAAAACACCAACATATACTAAAGATAGTTGATGTTTTTCGTTAGTTATATTATTTCGCTACTTCAATATCTTCGCAACAAGACCTGTCAGAACCTGTCCCGGACCAACTTCCACAAATTCGGTTGCTCCATCCTCGTGCATCCTAACCACCGAATCGCTCCAGCGTACTGCACTTGTCAATTGCTTCACAAGGTTTTCACGGATTTCATTAGCCGACGTATGCGGCAAAGCGTCAACATTCTGGTAAATTGGCACCTTGGCATCGTTAAAGTTTGTCGACACGATAGCCTTTGCAAGTTCCTCGCGTGCTGGCTCCATAAGCGGAGAATGGAAAGCACCGCCAACCTGCAACTTCAAAGCTCGTTTTGCTCCAGCTTCCTTCAGCTTCACACATGCAGCATCAATAGCTTCCTCGCTTCCCGAAATCACAATCTGCTCGGGACTATTGTAATTGGCTGGAACAACAATACCTTCGGTTTCGGCACAAATACGTTCAATTATTTCACGGTCGAGACGAATAACAGCAGCCATGGTCGATTTCTGCTTCTCACATGCCTTCTGCATTGCCATAGCGCGCTTCGACACCAAAACCAAAGCATCTTCGAAATTTAATACACCTGCAGCAACCAAGGCAGAAAATTCTCCTAGCGAATGTCCTGCAACCATACCAAAATTCTCGTTGGCAAACTTCTCGTAGAACATTACAACCGAATGCAAGAAAACAGCTGGCTGCGTAACCTTAGTCTGCTTCAAATCCTCGTCGGTGCCATTGAACATTATTTCAGACAAGCCAAAGCCGAGAACTTCGTCGGCACGCTCAAACATTTTTTTTGCGTTTGCGCCTGCATCATACAAGTCCTTGCCCATGCCCGAAAATTGGGAACCTTGTCCAGGAAAAACCAATGCTCTCATTATAATCTGTTTCTATCAATTAATGCTAAGAATTCCTGTCTTGTCTTTGCCTGCTTCAAGAATACACCTGTAAAATCTGAAGTCGTTGTTATCGAATTCTGCTTCTGCACGCCACGCATCTGCATGCACATGTGGTGAGCCTCGATAACGACTGCCACGCCAAGTGGGTCTAGTGTATTCTGTATGCAGTCTTTAATTTGAGTTGTAAGCCTTTCCTGCACCTGCAAGCGACGCGAAAAAACATCCACCACGCGGGCAATCTTGCTCAATCCTGTAATATAATGATTAGGAATGTAGGCAACATGCGCCTTGCCGTAGAATGGCAACATGTGATGCTCGCACATACTGTAAAGTTCAATGTCCTTCACTATTACCATCTGCCGATAATCCTCGCGGAACATTGCCGAACGTATAATTTCCTCAGCATCCATATCATAGCCCTGAGTAAGGAACTGCATTGCCTTGGCAACCCGTTCTGGAGTCTTCAAAAGCCCTTCACGTTTTACATCCTCGCCAAGCAAACCAAGTATCTCACTGTAAAGCGCAGCAAGACGCACTGTCTTCTCCTTGTTGAACTTCTCAACCTTTGCATAGCCCTGTTCCTCGGGGTCAAGTATCGTATAATTCATCAGTTAAAATTTTGCGCAAAGATACAATATTATTTACGAGGTACGAATTACGATTTGAAAGATTTGAAAATTCGATAATTTGAAAATTTGAAGATTTGATGATTCGATGATAATAATTAATTTTGTACCTTGTTATTAGTTTACCAATGAAACGGATAGGATACGATAAAATAAACGCAAAAGGCTACCTGATAGCAGCGGTTTTCATCGTTGCGTTGGGCATTGGAATACAGTTCAAGTATATGAACGAATTTCCTGCATTCATCCACGCGTGGGCACAGGACGACAGATACGCACTTGCAACCGGATTTCTAGACAACGGTTTCGACCTGTTCCATCCCGAGACAAACATATACAACAAACAGTTTCCAGGATGGTGGGAAGAAGCATACGACACAACTATCACTGCCGTCGATTTTCCTATTCACGAATACATTGTCGCCCTGCTGATGAAACTTTTCGGCACAACATCACCTTGGGTTTTCCGAATATGGACAATGATCTGCAGCCTAATAGGCATGTTTTTCCTGTATAAGACATCATTTATCATCACCGAAGATTGCCAGAAGTCGCTGCTCGTCACCACAATAGCAATGACAGCACCTGTTTACGCCTACTATTTCAACGGATTTTTACCTGGAATTCCTGCATTTGCAATCGGTGTAATCGGACTTTGGTCGTACCTAAAATACTACAAGGACGGCAAAAAGAAATTTTTCCACCTTGCCATCGCCATGATGACATTAGCTACACTCATGCGCACATCATTTGCAATTGAACTGATTGCAATTCTCGGATTCGAACTGCTGAGAATTTTCCGCAAGGAAAGCACTTTCAAGGATAAACTGCCAACCGTCATAATATCGTTTGCGCTCATAATCGCATATATGTTATGGAATTCGCACTTAAGAAAAGAATACGGATCCCTTTTCCTAAACGAACTTTTGCCAGCCAGCAACATTGCCGATTTCCTCGACTTCCTGAACGATGCAAAAACCAATTGGGAATACCAATATTTTCAGAAATTTCACTATCGCATATTCGAAGTACTTGCAGGATTGGCTGTGATTGCAGGATTTGTCAGATTGATAATAAAATTGAAAAACAAGGACGGGAAGTCCACGAAAAAGCAACTGACAATATGGCTTATTCCAATTATATATCTTTTCGGATGCTTCCTCTTTTTAATCGCAATGATAAGGCAGTTTCCAAACCACGACTATTATTTCGTGGATACGTTCTTTTTGCCGATACTGATGCTTTTTGCGCTGATGCTTGGGGCTTTACCAAAAATCAAAAACTACATCGCAGGTGGAATAAGCATTGTCGCTCTTGGTGTTCTTTGCTACTTCATGATTACAAATGTAACCGAAACGCAAGTCGGCAGACGCTGGGCAGAGGACGGTGCATACAAGACTTACCTAAACTTTGAAGGTTCAGCCGAATTTCTAGATTCTCTCAATATTCCCCGTGATGCAAAGATTCTATCTCTGTATGCTTACCCGCAAAATGGTCCGTTCATACAGATGAAACGCAAAGGCTACACGGTGATGCAACACAAGGAAAATATTGTAAATGCTGCTCTCACTTGGGATTTCGAGTATATTGTCATCGAGGACAATATATATAGGGATAATTTTGAAGAACGCAAGGTGGTACTCTCTCGCCTTTCGAAAGTCGCCGACAACGGCAGGATTTCGGTTTGTACGCTGAGCGATACGACAGTCTGCAAATCGGCAGATGAGTTTTTTGCCATGCAATAAAAAAAACAATCCCCAATATTTTATACTGGGGATTGTCCACTACTAATATATATTATGCATTACATTACTTCGGGTACTTCGATTCCGAGAAGTTCCATACCTTCCTTTATGGTCTTGGCAACCTGCTGCGACAGACGCAGACGGAGCAAAATCACATTGGGGTCGTTCTCGTTCAAGATTGAATAGTCGTGGTAGAACTGGTTGAACTCCTTGCACAAATTGTACACATAGTTGGCAACCTGTCCCGGGTCGAACTTCTTGGCCGACTCCTCGACAACCTTGTCAAACGAACACAAGTTCGAGATTATGCTTACCTCCTTGTCGAGCAAATGAACATCCTCGGAAATGCGCTTTGTAAGATTGATGTTCTGTTCTTTTGCCTTGCGCAATATCGAGCAGATACGTGCGTGTGTGTATTGGATGAATGGACCAGTATTTCCGTTGAAATCAATTGATTCCTTAGGATTGAAAACCATCTGCTTCTTCGGGTCAACCTTGAGGATGAAATACTTGAGAGCTCCTATTGCAATCATTTCGATGATGCGGTTGCGTTCGGCTTCGCTCAAGTCGCCGAGTTTGCCGTTTTCCTCCGATATTGCACGGGCGGTTTCAATCATATCGGCAACAAGGTCGTCGGCATCGACAACCGTACCTTCGCGCGACTTCATCTTACCCTCGGGCAATTCGACCATACCGTACGAAAGATGGAAAATCTTGTCGTAGTAGTCTTCGCCCAAGCGCTGAACAACCTTCTTCAGCACTGCAAAATGATAATCTTGCTCATTACCAACAACATATATCAACTTATCGGGATGATATTCGTCAAAACGCTGAGCGGCAGTACCTATGTCCTGAGTCATATAAACTGTTGTTCCATCGCTACGGAGCAGGATTTTACGGTCAAGACCTTCGTTTGTAAGGTCAATCCACACCGAAGTATCGGCATCGCGTACGAAAACGCCACGGTCGAGACCTTTCTGCACAATCGACTTACCAAGTAGATAAGTCTGTGATTCATAGTATATCCTATCGAACGAAATGCCAATTTTCTTGTAAGTCTCGTCGAAACCAGCATACACCCATTCGTTCATCATCTTCCACACGCGACGAACTTCCTCATCGCCGGCCTCCCATTTCTGGAGCATTTCACGGGTTTCGGCCATTAGTGCCGACTTCTTTTCGGCTTCCTCATCGCTAAGTCCAGTTGCTTTCAAAGCAGCGAGTTCTTCCTTATACTTGTTGCTAAACAACACATAGAAGTCGCCAACAAGCTTATCGCCCTTCTTGCCTGCCGACTCGGGAGTAACACCATTACCCCACTTCTGCCACGCAATCATCGACTTGCAAATATGGATTCCCCTATCGTTCACAAGGTTAACCTTCATAACATTGTTTCCGGCAGCCTTTATGATGCGCGACACAGAATCTCCGAGGAAATTGTTACGCAAATGTCCAAGATGCAATGGCTTGTTGGTATTTGGTGACGAAAATTCAACCATAATCAATGGTTTCTTCGCACTATCCTTCTTTTTAGAAGGCGCTGCAAGACTGTTGAGTCTCTTCAGCCAATATTCGTGCGTCATTGTAAGGTTCAAGAATCCCTGTATCACATTATAGGAATCTATGTCCTCGCAACGCGACTTCAAAGAAACGCCAATTTCCTTGGCGGTATCCATCGGACTCTTCTTGCTGTACTTTGTAAACGGAAAAACCACAACCGTGAAATCGCCTTCGATTCCAGGTTTTGTCCTCTCCAACGATATTGTTACCGACTTAGGATCAACAACATACAAATCGGACAATACCTCTCCGATATACCTAACTATATCCTTCTCCATAACTCAAAATTCTCGAACGCGAAAATAATTATAAGTATCCAAAAAATTATCCCTTGTTAGCATTTTGTTGATAAAACGTGCAATATGCTGATATTCCGCACGATGCACATTTAGGAGAACGCGCCGTGCAAACATATCGTCCGTGCAGTATCAGATAATGGTGAGCATCGGGAATATCAGCTTTTGGGATGTATTTTACCAGTTGCTTTTCGGTCTGAAGTACATTTTTTGCATTGGTGGTAAGTCCTATTCGAGCCGACACCCTGAAAACATGTGTATCTACGGGCATTTCGGGACGGTTGAAAAGCACAGCCTGAACGACATGGGCAGTCTTGCGACCTACACCGGGCAGTTTCTGCAAGAGCTTGTCGTCGTCGGGGACTTCACCGCCATAGCTTTCGGCAACGATTTTGGCTGTTTCGAGCAGATGCTTTGCTTTGGCATTAGGATAGGTAACAGATTTCACATACGACAAAATCTCCTCTTCGCTTGCCGTGCTCATTGACTGAGCATCGGGGTAAGCCTCAAACAATGCCGGCGTTACCATATTCACGCGCTTGTCGGTACACTGAGCCGAAAGCATCACAGCCACGAGCAACTGGAACGGATTGCCATAATGCAGTTCGGTCTCCACCTTGCCCATATTCTGCTTGAACCATGCAAGCACCTTCTCGTATCTTTCTTTTTTAGTCATAAACAATTTTTTAACGAAGCTATGTTGTCTGGATTTGTAATCCAGACAAATTGAATATAAGGATTTGCAATCCGCCTATAATTACACAATTCAGTCATTTCTCCACAATCACACCCAACAATCCTTTTATACCAGCATAATCACGTGCAGAACTATATAGATAATCTTCTGGTTTTTCAACAATCTCGCTCACAACAGGATTATTATGTATATAATCAAGTTTTTGCAAGTAAAAATCATAAGAATAAAGTACCTCTATATAACTGCCATCTTGCCAGAACTTATAATTCTTGATTTTTCTATCGTTGTTTCCTACAAACCAAAATCTATCCATCATCCACTCTTTCCTACTTTCTCGCACATTATCATTAACAGCTTCAACAATCTTTTTGCTTGTGTATTTCTTAAAGTCACGTAATATATCGGAAATATTTGTTTCTTCATTTCTTGTTCCAACAATCATGTGAAGATGATTTGTCATCAACACCCAAGCATAAATATCGAGACCTTTACTCTCCTGACAATAAGCAAGTGAATCCAAAATAATGTGCTTATATTCGGGACGAGTAAAGACATCAACCCAATCGACTACGGTAGATGTTGTAAAATATAGGTCTTTAGTTAGAGAAGAATGCATGGTTATATTTCTAGCGCATTACAAATGCTAATATTCAATTCATTCGGATTACAAATCCGAATGAACCAATGTGAACCAAAACACGACAGGACTAGTTTTACAATTTTATATTCCTAGTATTCCAGCAAGAAATGCTCTGCATCGATAGCAGCCTTACATCCCGAACCAGCAGCTGTAATTGCCTGACGGTAATTAGGATCCTGAACATCGCCACAAGCGAATACTCCAGGAACGTTGGTCTTTGCCGTACCCGGGATAGTCTTGATGTAGCCTTTCTCGTCAAGGTCAATGTACTTTGCAAATACCTTGGTGTTGGGTGTATGTCCGATAGCAACAAAGAAACCGCTGATGTCGATTACCTTTTCCTCATTGGTCTTGTTGTTGAGCAGACGAGCACCAGTCACGCCATCCATCTCGTTGCCAAGGACTTCCTTTGTATTGCAGTTCCAAAGCACTTCGATTTTCGGATTTTCCATCACGCGCTGCTGCATTGCCTTTGATGCACGAAGTTCGTCACGACGTACAATCATGTAAACCTTGTTGCAAATGCCAGCCAGATATGTTGCTTCCTCGGCAGCAGTATCGCCACCACCAACTACTGCGACATCCTTCTTGCGATAGAAAAATCCGTCGCAGGTAGCGCAGGCCGACACGCCAAAGCCCTTGAGCTTCTGCTCCGACTCAAGTCCGAGATAGTTGGCTGTTGCACCTGTAGCAATAATCACAACTTCAGCATCAATTTCATCGCCATTGTCAACAACTACATGGAAAGGACGGTGCGAAAAATCGACCTCGGTAATAATACCGCCGCGCACATCGGTGCCGAAACGCTTTGCCTGTTCGCGAAGCTGGTTCATCATTTCGGGACCTGTAACGCCGTTGGGATAACCTGGGAAATTCTCAATTTCGGTAGTGATTGTCAACTGACCGCCCGGCTGCAAACCTTCGTAAACAACTGGGCTTAAATTTGCTCTCGATGCATATATTGCTGCCGTGAAACCAGCAGGACCTGAACCTATAATCAGGCATTTTACCTTTTCTGTCATATTCTTTTACTTAAACTCAAATTTGCGCAAAAATAAAAAAATATTTACTATTTACGAAGTACGATTTACGATTTTTGAATTTTTCAGAAAAAGTATGCTTCAATAAATCAAAAGCATTATATTTGTACCCGATAATATTTAAGTTTAATGATAAAATAGGGATCAATATGAAAAGATTATTACTTTTGATGCTTGGCATAGCATTTTTTTCTGTTGTAAATGCACAAATGGATACAATTGTAAATTCCGAAACCATTACAATAAAAAGAAGCGGGGGTAAATACAACAAGCACATTAAGGACATTGGCTACAATTATGTCAAGGAGGTTTATGACGAATATGGCAACATCATATACCTTGAATGCAAAGGCAAAGGTAACATTGCATGCCCGAACATTGTACCCTCGACCAAGTCGTTTCAACAACTTATGTATAATGCCATCTTGAATTTGGAAACAATGGTATACAACGAATTAAAGGAAGGAAAACGTAGCGGTGAATATATCTACCAAGGCATTAAATTTTCTTACAGCGACGCTCAAATTGTTACCAATGAATATGGCAAAGAAAACTTGAAATACGATTTGACAATATCTTGCCAAACATCCTGTAATATAGAAAACATAAACGATTTCATATATATTAAAATCACTGGCAAAGAAGAGGAATAAAAAAAAAGAGATACCTTGTTTATCAACTGATAAGCAAGGTATTTTTATTCAATAACACCACCAGCTACCACGTCGTCGCCATCATAAAGCACAGCCGACTGACCTGGAGTTGCCGCCGAAACCGGCTGGGCAAACTTTATGTGCAACCTATTGCCTTCCTGTACAGCCTCACACTCAACTCCTTTGCTGTTGTAGCGAATCTTGCATTCCAACCTCATTGGTGAAAGTAGATTCTCGTACTTCATGAAGTTCAAGTCACTGACAAAGATTTCTGTTTTCAACAAATCCTCGCGTTCGCCAAGCGTAACAGTATTTTTTTCGGGATTTATTTCAGTCACGAACACGGGATGCCCAACAGCCACATTCAAGCCCTTGCGCTGACCTATGGTATAAAACGGATACCCCTTATGCTTGCCAAGAACTTTTCCTTCTGGAGAAACAATGTCGCCCTCCCCTATCTTTTCGTCAATGTCGGGAATCTGCGAACGAAGGAAATTGCGGTAATCGTCATCGGGAACAAAACAAATTTCCTGGCTTTCGCGCTTCTTTACCAATGCCTTAAAACCTTTTTCATCGGCAATGGCTCGAATCTGGTCCTTTGTGTATTCGCCAAGAGGGAAAATCGTCCTGGCAAGATTTTCCTGCGACAAACGCCACAAGAAATATGTCTGGTCCTTGCTCAAATCAACGCCCGTGCGCAGGAAATAACGACCATTTTCGTTCACA
>JAEEGK010020951.1_pt1 | contig 13850 bp, 12 predicted proteins | sample 8958771 | NCBI WGS metagenome assembly JAEEGK01 (sample SAMN16246547, study PRJNA631951) | gut metagenome | biome: gut microbiome; feature: rumen; material: SC-attached | host: Bos | place: Iran: Karaj | collected 2018-10 | reverse complement strand
ACCTTCGAGGTGTACGTGGCGAGCAGGTGGGTCTTCACCACGTCCTTGACAGCCTTGATGGCGGGATTGTCCTCGGCGACTTCGACCATCTGAAGACGCAGGCGGATGCGCTTGTAGGTCTGGTCGCGCTTTTCATCTGCCTCGAGCATGGCAGCGGTGAACTCCGAACCGGTGGTCGTATAGACCTGGTCGATGAGCTTCTGCAGCGTGGTGCCGAAAGGAGTCATGACTTCGGTGAGGCCGAGCTTTGCAGGTTCGGCGGTTGAGATGGCTTTCTGAAGGTTGATCATGAAGCCAGTGTACTCAGCATTGTTGAGTTTGGAAATTGAGAAAGTGTTAATTGTAAACATAAAAGTTAGGGTTTAGGTTAATACTAGGTGTCGCGAAGGTTATGCGCATTACTTTTTCGACGGTGCAAAGTTACGCACTATTGGTGGCACATTCGCCAAAAATAGGGCTTTGACCATCTAATTTAACACTTTTTTTGACAACATGTTGTCATTTTCTTCTCCATTTTTGCCGAAATCGGACATCGCCCACGATGTCTTGTTCTGAAAAGATAGACACTATAACCCGACTCAAAAATATACAAAATCAACAAAATCAATTATCAATTTTATCAACTCGCCGATTGGCACGCGCGTATATATTTATAAAATAATTATATATTTATATATAAAAATATATTGCAATAAAACGCGACCCCCCTAAAGATTAATTGTCCCCCAAACTCAACCATAATTGATTTTATTGATAATTGATTTTGGTGAAAAAATTGATTTTTCTGTCCCCTGTCTGCAAAAAGGTAGGCTGTCGGGCTTGCTTTTTCGTCCATTATCGAAGAAATCGCTTCGAAACTTTGGTGGTGTCGTTGAAATGCTGTATCTTTGCGGCGTTAATGGCCTTATCATCCCGCCAGCACATACGCAACCTCCTCCAACAAACACACATAGCCCCAACTCGCCATGCCACAAGACAGCCCCGTCCCACAATACCCATCCCACCGTCCGCGTTACAAAGGCCACGACTACTACGAGCGCGGCATCTACCTCATCACCATCGTCATCGCCCATCGCGATCCCCTCTTCGGCTCCCTCAATATGGACCCCGTCCATCCCGCCGTTGACCTCACCCCGCTGGGGAGGGCGGTGGAGGAAGAGTGGGAAAAGATCCCCGATGCCGAGCTTCTCCACGGCCGTCACCTCCGCATCCTCGGCAAGGTCGCCATGCCCGACCATTTCCACGGCGTCCTCTTTGTTGAGGAGCGCATGGACGTGAGCGTGGGTGAGGTGATACGCGGGTTCAAGATGGCGTGTGCCCGGCGTTGGCATGAGTTGACGGGCACGCCATCGATGGCGTGGAACCTAACACCCGACGGCCGCCCCCTCAGCTCCATGTCCCGCGCGCAACGCGCGCGCTACTACGCCTCCCTCCCTCGCAACCAGCAGCCGCTGTTCGACGATAACTACGACGACTCGGTGCTGTACGCACCGAACCAGCTGGAGGCTATGCTGGCGTATGTGCATGACAACCCGCGGCGGGCCATCCTGAAGGCACGCGTGCCGCAGTTCATGCAGAGCTGCCTATGCCTCACCATCGCTGGCGTGCGCTACTCTGCCTTCGGCAACTTCCTCCTGCTGCGCAGGCCGCTCAAGGCGCAGGTCTTCTGCCATCGTTTGGCACGCATGGGGCAGCTCACGCTCGAAGAGCGCCTCGCGAATGGCTACACCGCCCTTCCTTATCCACCCGATATGCGCTCCAAGGTGCGCTACACCGACACCCAGGCGTGGCAGCGCGATCGCGAGGCCTGGATCAAGGCTGCCCAGAACGACACCGTGCTCGTCACCCCCGGCATCTCCCCCGGCGAGCGCGACATGAAGAACATCGCCATCAACTGCCGCCTCCCCCTCATCCATCTGCAGAAGGAACCCATCACCAAGAAGCCCGAGGGCGAGCGCTTCTTCGCCTGTGCCGAAGGCTCCCTCCTCATCCTCGCCCCCTGGCCTGAGGATCTTGACGCCATGCCTAGACAGTTTGGTGGAGATTACGACCGTTTCCACAACATGAACCTCCTCGCCGAGCAGATATGCGCGATGGACATCGCACGCACCGAACTGTCGTTCAGGGTGATTGGGGAGTGAAAAAGGCCAACGATGCGAAGCATTCGCAAAAACCCTCCAAAAAATTTGGAGAATTTGCAGAAATGCTGTATCTTTGCGGCTGGAAAATGGTTCCTAATTTTTTCAATATGAAATTTTTCTAACTTATGAGGCAAGCCCACCTGTGAAGGTCGGCTTGCTTTTTTTCGTCCATTAAAGAAGAAATTGCTTCTAAAATTTGGAATAAAGCGAAGAATGGCTTATCTTTGCGGCGTTAATTAAATCATACCATCATGCAGGATAGCAAGCAGAAGATAGCGGCAAAGGCGTTTGCTGAGAAGTGGAAGGATCGTGGATACGAGAAGGGTGAGAGCCAGACGTTCTGGCTCGAATTGCTCCACAATGTGCTTGGAGTGGAAAATCCTTACGACATCATTACTTTCGAAAACCAGGTGCAGCTCTCTCACACCTCGTTCATCGATGCCTATATCATCCCCACCAAGGTGCTCATCGAGCAGAAATCCATCGACAAGGACCTGCGCAAGCCCGTCCCACAGTCCGATGGCACAGCACTCACGCCCTTTCAGCAGGCCAAGCGCTATGCTGCCGAAATGCCTTACTCGAAGCGTCCGCGTTGGGTGGTGACCTGCAACTTCAAGTCGTTCCTCATCTACGACATGGAGCAACCCAATGGCGAACCTGAGGAGCTGTTGCTCGAAAACCTCGAACGCGAAGCCTATCGCCTGCAGTTCCTCGTCGATGAACGGAGCGAGCACCTACGTCGTGAGATGCAGGTGTCGATGCAGGCAGGCGAAATCGTGGGGCGCATCTACGAAGCCCTGCTCAAGCAGTACGACGATGCTTCGCCCGAAGCCCTTCGTTGGCTCAACATCCTCTGCGTGCGCATCGTCTTCTGCCTCTATGCCGAGGATGCGGGCATCTTTGCGCGTGACCAGTTCCACAACTACCTGGCGAAGTTCGATGCCGAGAGTATGCGAATGGCTCTTTTCCAGCTCTTCGACACGCTGAACAAACCTATCGACCGACGCAGCAAATTCCTACGTGACGACCTGAAAGCCTTCCCCTACACCAATGGCGGCCTCTTCACCGAAGAGATCGAGATACCGCAGTTCACCGACGAACTGCGCGAAACCTTGTTGCAGAATGCTGCGCTTGACTTCGACTGGAGCGAGATCTCGCCAACCATCTTCGGCGCGGTGTTCGAATCAACACTCAATCCCGAAACACGTCGCTCGGGAGGCATGCACTACACTTCCATCGAGAACATTCACAAGGTCATCGACCCGCTCTTCCTCAACGATTTGCGCCATGAATACGAAGCTGCGCTCGAAGAGAAGATTGAGCGCCAACGTGCCCGTCGCCTCGATGCCCTGCAGGACAAACTTGCTTCGCTGACGTTCTTCGACCCTGCTTGCGGATCGGGCAACTTCCTCACCGAAACCTACCTGAGTCTGCGTCGATTGGAGAACGACATCATTCGCGAACGTCATCACGGACAGATGATGTTGGGCGAATTCAGCAATCCCATCAAGGTCAGCATCAACCAGTTCTATGGCATCGAAATCAACGACTTTGCAGTCACCGTAGCCACCACCGCGCTATGGATCAGTGAGGCGCAGATGCTCTCCATGACCGAACGCATCATCCACCAGGACATTGATTTCCTCCCCCTCAAGACCTACTCGAACATTGTCGAAGGCAACGCCCTCCGCATCGATTGGGAAAGTGTCGTGCCCAAAGAAGAGCTGGATTATATCATTGGTAATCCGCCGTTTGTGGGACAGGCGATGCGTTCCAAGTCTCAAACTGAAGACTTGCAGATTGTTTTTGCTCCAGCTAAGGATTTTGGTAAACTCGACTATGTAACTGGATGGTTCAAAAAAGCATCTACTCTAATTAAGGGAAGCAAGGCAGAAGCTGCATTTGTTTCTTCTAATTCTATTTGTCAAGGTGAAATGGTGAACCTTTTCTGGCAAAAACTATTAAATGATGGTTTATATATTAATTTTGCTCACACTACTTTTCAATGGATTAGCGAGGCCAAAAGCCAGGCAGCTGTTATGTGTGTGATTGTCGGCTTTTCATATAGAGAGCATAAAGACAAATATCTCTTCACAAGTAATAGATATACAGTCGTAAGCCATATTAATGCATTCTTAAAAGCCGCACCCGATATTTATATATCTAATCGTAGTGAAAGTATAAATAAAGGTTTGGCAAAAGTCGTACAAGGTAGTCCTCCGGCTGATGATGGCAGACTATTATTTACAAAAGAAGAACGTGATATAATAGTCGCTAAATATCCCGAATTGTCAGATGTCCTCTTGCCTTTTGTAGGTAGTCGAGAATTCCTTAATGACATTTCATTTACTCGATATTGCTTGTGGCTTGTAGGCAAGAGACCAGCAGACTATGCTCATATTCAAGAGTTGGTAGACCGTTTTAATTATATTAGTGAGTATCGTCTTAAGAGTCCTGTCGATCGAATTCAAAAAACAGCTATTATTCCCTATTTATTCACCCAAAATCGACAGCCACAAACTGATTATCTTCTTATCCCACGAGTCTCTTCATCTTCGAGACGCTATATTCCCGTAGGCTTCATGCCTCCAACTGTCATTGCAAGTGATGCTACTGTTATCATTAGTAATGCTTCTATATATGACTTTGGATTGATTAGCTCAAATGTTCATAATGCTTGGGTGCGAGTCGTTGCAGGACGATTAAAAAATGATTATCGTTACGCGCCTTCGGTTTATTATAATTTCCCTATGCCAAATCCCAATGATGAGCAGAGGAAAAAAATAGAAGATTCGGCCAATGCCATAATTGAAGCAAGAAAATTATATCCCGATAAAACTCTTGCAGATATGTATGGTAATCAAATGTATCTCTATCCTGAATTGTTAAAGGCACATCAGCAGAATGATCGCGCCGTCATGGAGGCATATGGTTTCCCAGTAAAGAGTACATTCACAGAGAACGATTGTGTCGGTAAACTTATGGAACTTTATCAGAAGTTGACGAAGTGAGAAAGATATTATAAAAACTTCTTCCTTATTAATATTTTTGTAATTATGTTTGATTATAGTAAAATCCCAGGAAAATATCTTTTAGATAGTCCAATATTTGAATTGTTGTATAAACGGAATAATTATTCCTTTTATAAATATGACAATTCAAACATAAGATCATTCATAGATAAAAGAGTATATATAGAGAATGCCAAAAATCTATATGAGTTTTACGATAATCACCCTGAATCTGGAATTAAAAGACCAGAGGATAAAAATATTTCATTCGAAGATGTGATAAAGTATTATCATGATTTATCGTATGCAGAAATAAAAGCCTTATCAAAACAAATGAAATATTCTTCAATAATTCCTGATGAAATTTGTCAATATAAGTATGATGATAAGCCTAAAATGTATCAAAATCCAATTATTTCACTTCTAATATTTCTTGCAATTTTATGGGCAATTATGGTTTTCATAATTGGTATTAGTTCTGAAGGTTTATCATTATGGACAATTTTAGAATGTTTATTTGTAATGATTATAGGATCAGCATTTTTTTTCGTAGATTTATTAATTATTTATTTTATCTTGCAGTCTATATATGTGTTTATCCACAATTATTTAGCTAAGCGTGAATATACTCAAATTGAAAACAAATATAGTGAAATTGCTGCAATAAGAAATGAGCAGATTCGATATCTAATAAATAAGAACTAATGTAAAAAGAGAAAAAGAAGTGGGAAATAGGGAACGCAGGCAAATATTTGGAGATGTCGCATAAAAGGCGTATTTTTGCGACGAAAGATAAAGAACAAAATACAATAGCCTCAATATGAAACAAAATGATTATCTTAGTTTGAGCAGGGATGGCAAGACTGTCGTTGGATGCCGAAAGGAAAATAAAGGTGCTGTAGTCATTCCTAATGGAGTGACTATGATTGGGGAGTGTGCCTTCGAGGGCTGCACGAACCTCACCTCGATAGAGATTCCAAACAGCGTGACTGAGATTGGGAAGTGTGCCTTTATGAAATGCACGAACCTCACCTCGATAGAGATTCCAGACAGCGTGACCGAGATTGGGGAGTGTGCCTTTACGAAATGCACGAACCTCACCTCGATAGAGATTCCAGACAGCGTGACTGAGATTGGGGAGTGTGCCTTTGCACTCTGCACTAGTCTAAAGGAGTTTGTTGTGGATGAAAAGAACCCCAATTATTGTTCTAAGGATGGTGTCCTATATTCAAATAATATGTCAAAATTGATAGCTGTTCCAGGTGGCAAAGACAATGTAAAGATTCTTAACAGTGTGACCGAGATCGGGGATGGCGCTTTCGCAGGTTGTACGAGCCTCAATTTGATAAAGATTCCAAACTGTGTGACTGAGATCGGGGATGGCGCCTTCCTTGGCTGTACTAGCCTTACCTCGATAGATATCCCTGACGGTGTGACTGATATTGGAGATGGCGTTTTCTTGAAATGCTCGAGTATCACCTCGATAGAGATTCCAGATAACGTAACTACGATTGGGAAAAGTGCCTTTGAAGGCTGTACCAATCTTGTCGAACTGCATTTGCGACATAAGAAACCAATTGACAGAACTAAATCTTTTCAAAATCTTGACCTATCAAAGATCACACTCTATGTCCCCATAGGCACAGGTTATGCCTATCGGCATCATCCATTCTTTAGCAAGTTTAAGGAAGTGGTGATTGAGAAATAATATAGATACAGATAATTTGAAGGTTAATCAAAAGTCTTTTGATGTTTATATTAATTTAATAAATTAAATAATATGAAAGATTATTTTATCATGTCTGAAGAAAGAGAAAAGTCTCTATGGAAAGAAGCTTTGTTCATTTTCGATACTAATGCAATATGTGCCATGTATCGTATGACAAAGGATACACAAAAGACCATGCTTGAAATTCTTGATTATTTGAAAGAAAGAATATGGATTCCAGCTCATGTTCTTTATGAATATAAGAAGAATAGAATTGAGGTGATAAAAGAGCCTATTGGAAAATACTATTGCAATCCAGATTTTTTTAGTAATAATTATAAACAGCAATTAAAACAATTTATTGATAAAATCGAAGAGCAAGAGTATTATCATCCATATTTCGGTGAGACAGAATTAAATGCCTTAAAAAAGTCTATGAAAGAAGTCTCTAAATCGATAGATGATATACAAGAAGCTATCAAGAATGAATTCAAGAAAAGAAAAGGCGAAATATTAGCTCAAGAAAAATCAGATATTATTTTAGACAGAGTTCTTGCTTTACCTCTTGGAGAAGAATTTTCATATTGCCAAAAAATAGATATAATGAAAGAAGGCAAATGGAGATACGAGCAAGAACTCCCTCCTGGTTATTTAGACTCCTCTGAAAAGCATGGCATTCAAAAGTATGGAGATTTAATTATATGGAAAGAAATTTTACAAAAGGCAAAGTCCAATAACTGCTCAGTTATCTTTATAACCAATGATGTCAAACAGGATTGGTATGAAGAGCATGAAAAGCGTCAATCTCCCAATTGCCCTCGACATGAATTAATATTAGAATTTAAGGAATGTACAGGGAAAGACGTCTGGCTATATACACTTGATCAATTCGTCGAAAAATTGGAAATTATATTCAAAGATAATACGTCATTACCATTTTATAAGGGATTAGAAGCTGTAAAAGAAGTTCTTGCTCGTACAAAAAGACAAAAGGAATTAGAAGATAAAATAAAGAAAGCGAAGTTGATAAGAGTAAGATGTAATCACTGTGGCCATCATTTTTCTGTTAATCAAAAAGACTTTGATTTTGATTGGGAGGTTACAGGATATTCGGAACGCGAGATGGGTGAAGAAAAAGAATGGGAATGTACAGAGACTATTATATGTCCTGAATGTGGCGAGGAGTGTAGCATAACTTTCCACATTTGGGAATATCCCATAGGCTCATATAATTATGATGAAATAGAAACCGATGGTTGTGATATAGAAAAAAAAGATATTGATCTTTCAGAACTTATCTCTTTTTTCTTTGATGAAGATATAGGTTTTGATGATATAGAATACTATGAAGAGAATTAACATTATAATCACCCCGGCATCTCCTGCACCACCCTTCCATCGAGTAGTTTGCCATTGGCGTGCTTGTTGCGCTTGATGCCATCCTGGCCCCAGGTGCCCCATTGCTTGAAGAAGAAGGAGGCGTGGGCAGCGTGGGTTTGGGCGAGGAGGCTGAGGGCCCATTCTTCCTTCATGGGACGGGCGTGAGGACCACTTTCGCCACCTACGATGACCCAATGGATGCCAGTGAGGTCGAGGGTGCCGAGGTCTTCGAGGAGGGGTTCGCAGGAGAGGAAACGGACGGTGGCGGGGACATTGCGGAGGCAGTCGATGCGAGACTTATAGGCAGGGGTTTCGACAGTTACCCCCAACCATACATTTTCGGGCACAGGGCGCGTGGAGAAGTATTCCTCCATGCGCTCTGCTCGTTTTGTAAGTACCTGAAATCGATGCTGAGGTGTGGCGCTGATGGTCTCCATGATGCGATCGATGAATTCGAAGGGCACATCGGGGTGGAAGATGTCGCTCATGGAGCATACGAAGACCGTGCAGCCCTTCTTCCAAGCCTTGGGTGTGTCAAGGTCTTCGGGGTGCAAGGTCAGCTGAAAGCCGTTCTGATACTTGGTTTGACCCATTGCATGAAGTCGGCGAGCCATGACTTCGGCATAGCAATGGGCACATCCGCTGGATGTCTTGGTGCAACCCGTGATGGGGTTCCACGTCTTTTCGGTCCATTCTATTTTTGTGGTTCGCATAGTGCTTGAATTAATAAAGATGGCGATCTGCGCTCGGAATATTTGATGTTGAACTTGTTCTTTTTCTTCAGTTCCTTGTTTTCCTTGAGGTCGAAGATAAATAACTGACCATTGTCCTGCAGTTCTCTCAACACTTCATTGACCTGTTGGGGAAGATAGCCTCTTCTCAGCGAATCCATATAGATTGCGCTGTTCGTTCTGGCGTAACCAGCCAACCAATTGGTGAGCCACGTTCTGCATTCATTATTCTGCTTTTCGATCTGCACTTCCTTGAAATGGTCACGAAAGAGGTCTTGTTCACCTTCGGCCAAATGGTAGCCAAAGCCGTAGGCATCAACCAGTTTGCGTTTGATATTGAGTATATTCTCAAAGCCCTTGGCATTGTGTGAAAAGAAGAACAGCGCGAACTTGTTGCCTTTACCACGTTCAATGGAATAGGAAGCCATATAACAAAGACACTGATTACCGAAAGCTTCTGTCAGGTTGTCTATATAGTCATCGATGTTCATAGGCTCATCGGAACGGATGGGATGATTCGGGGGAAAGAAGGAATCAATCATCTTGCGAAGTGCATGGGCTCCCTGATTTGCCTTCTTGTTGAACGCATAATGGGTGAATCGATGCATGAAGGAGACGGGCAGGAACAACAGGATCTCGGAACTGCCACGACTCATAATGTTGTAGAGAACGTCACGAGTAATGCCTTTATAGCCATACGGATCGATGAAGAAGAAGTTGACCACCCCCTGTCTCGGCAGCGACATAAGGGAATTGGCGTTGATTTCCTTCAGCAAATCGATTGCATCTCGATGCGTGTAAACGACTTGACAAGGGGCAGGTACATTGCCAAAATGGGTGTCGATATACTCCTTGATATTCTTGATGAAGGACGCATTCTTGTCGTTGAGATGAAGGATGATACGAGTATCCGACGGGTGTTCTTTTCGCACCTTCAGGATGGTTTTGTAGGCACGGATCGCGCTACCGACACCGCCATCGTCGTATATGCCTCGTCCGCAGAAGACATCGTAGATGTTGATTTCCCTTGCGAATCCGGCTGCGCTAAGTATGATGAGATACAGTTCGAGATATTTCTGGTAGAACTCTACCTTAGCCCTGGAGTGTGGCAGCATCACGCTCTTGGCATTGCAGGCCTTGGTCATCGTTATCTTTGACGTTTGTTGATGATTTCGGCTGCAATCTTCACGGCAGTCTCGTTGTTGGAGGCACAGACGAAATGGAAGATCGGCACGTTGCGGCTGTTCTTCATGACAAGGGGCTTGTTGGTGACGAATTTGAAGAGCGTGCCCAGCTGTTCGCAGTAGAGGTTGGCAATCTCGGTGATGATGTTCTTCACCTTCGTTGTGTTCTCGACTTCGCCGAACAGGCCAGGCGCCACATCGCGATAGAAGAACCTTTTCTCCAGTACCTCAGCACTTAACCCGAAAAATCGTTCGAGCAGCTGGGGGCTTCGCAAAGTGCCATCGTTCTGAATGAGACGGGAAATGATGGCGCCTGTAGGAACGAGAATCCAGAGGTCGAGAGAGGGACCAGCCAGTTTTTCGATGGATTTCCACTCGATGTCCATGCCGAAGGGATCGAGCAGACATAGGGTCTTGAGGTGCTGGGGTCGGCCGGGGATGTAGATCTTCCGAGCATCCTCGCACATCATCTTGGCGAGCGCATTGATGGCGACATTTGCCTCCCAAGGGAGATAAAAGCATTTGCCCTCCTTGGGGTAGTTGTCCAGCTTGAGCTTGAGTTTTTCGAGACTGTCCTGGTCGTTATCGACGAAGTAATAGAGGTCGAAGCCTCGCGTCTTGCCCTCCAAGGCAATGACACGTTCGGCAGCACCCTGATAGACGCGAAGGTCCTGCGCCGTGACGTCTTCGCCCCACAAGGACAAGGTCCTGCCTTCGCCTTCCTCGCGCAACCCACGATCGCCACTGCCCGCAAAGCCATCGAAATAGACCAGGTGCCATTTGAATTTGTCGCGGTACTTGTTCATGATGGTGAGGTAGGCGCGGACATAGCTTTCGAAGCAGTCGAGCTTCTGCTCGGTCCAACTCCCTCCCCACGTGCTTTTTCTATTAGAATTCGCCATTTTTCAGTTTGTCAATATACGTGTTGATATGCTCGGCCGTTCCCTTTGGAAATACATTAGATGACACGCCGCGCGAGATGTTCCTTGCCTCGTTGGCATCGGTGCCCGGGAAGACGCTCTGGGCCAAATCGGCGGGCATTCCCGTAAGGAGCCGCTGCTTGACGAAGTGGCCGAGCACGTTCAGAACGGTTTGGCGAAAGAAGTCCTCACCAGCTCGTTTGGCGCATTGCGAACGCTTGTCGGCAAGGAGCACCCAAAGCTGTTCGATCAGAGGCTTGGCGCTGGGTGCAGGATAAGCCGCCCTCATGCCAAAGACCTTGCCGAAAAGGGTGGCCAGGCGTTCGTTGGTCAGACGGCTGCCTTTATTGTCGTAGCACAGCTGCTCGTGAGTGAAGTCGAAACGTGCCACAATGTCCTCGATGATACGGCTTTTGCGTGCTTCCCTTTCTTCCTGCGTCTCTACCTTGCCCTCGACGATGCTGCTGGGGCATTCGCCTTTCTTCGGTTGCTTCGAGAGGTCCTGATTGATGGTGACCTGCGCACCTGGGAGCGGGAAAATGCCGCCGTAGGAGTCGCCCATGAAGACGTTGCAGTTCTCCATCTGATTGAAGTTCACCACCTTGGCATCCTCTATGATTTTATCCTTGTCCATTGTTCAAATTGTTTAAATAATGTTCTACAGCCGCTTGAGCCAATGCTACCGGGTCGGCACCCAAAGGGAAATTGGGGTTGTTCATCATGCCTTGGAAAACATTTGAATTGCTGATTGAGTTGTGGTTGTGAACCGTTGGCAGCGTATTGGCAAGCATCTCCTCTTCGAGCTTCTTCATTCGTGCCCATTCTTCGTCGGTAGCATAGCGTCCCGCAAGATTATTGAGCATGGTGAAAAGTTGCCCTACGAAGTTGTAGTTCTTGCGACTTTCGATATAGTCGAGGATGGAATTCCAGGTCAGTTGCTTGTCGGCTTTCGAGCTTTCCTTGTTCAAGCGGTATTGTTCTCTTTCGAGTTGCCTGATCCTTTCGTTGGCGGTTGCAAGCTGCGCTTTGGTCAGTTCCAGATCCTTCTCAAGAGAAGCCACCTTCAAGTCTTTTCCCGAGTCTTTCGATTCTTTGCCGTTATCGACAGGTCGTCGATTTATGATGGGCATAAATTTGAAGTAGAACGGGGAATTGTGATTCACATAAAAGTTGATCAGAGGGCCAAAATGCAATACCTCCTCATCGGCCAATGTGGACATGACGCAAAGAAGCAGATTGTCCTTGATGCCCGCCAGATATTTTTCAGTGTCCTCGTAACTAACCTTAAACATTTGATCCATCACGGCAAGATGATAGCAGGCATCGTTGAGAATTGAGACGGGCGCAGGCAGTCCCCTGTGCCTCGGTTCGTTCCTCAACTTCGTTAGCACAGTGATTATATCGTTGTAAACTCCACCTTGTTCCTGGTAATAAGTGAGTGTGCGTATACTATATTTTTCCTTCGAGATCTTCATTGTTTGGACTTATGTCGAAAATCGGGCGCAAAGTTAAGAAATAATTTGATAGGTCGGACTTTTTTCGGGTACTTTTTTGGGGATAATTTTCAAAAAATGTAATTGCCTTCGAAATGTGGTGCATGATTGAGTCAGACAAGAAAACTTTTTTTTCTTTTGTTCGAACGATGTAATTCGTTGGAAAATAATCGTTTGTTTTCGGGGCGCAGTCATTGACTCAATTCCTTGAACGGAATCATCGTTGAGGAATTGAGTCATTTCTACCTTTGCACCGCAAGAACGAAGAAAAGGACTTTCGGGAAGTCTTGCACAGATATAATATGAAAAAGAAAAGGTTTTCGAAACTCGACAGGATTGTTAGGAATGTCGTCATCATGGCCGCAGCGACAGAGGCGGTGTGCGGCCGCAAGTTCATGAAGCGTCAACGCAAGCGCATGCGGTACTTCTCCGACGAGGCGCAGATTGAGATCTGGCTTCAGGTCTGCAACCGCATGTTGCCACCTGAGATGCAGCTCAGTTTGTCGAAGGTAATGGCGAAGTCATCGATCATCCGTGACGAGGCGCAGTGGATTTACGAGCACATCCTCAAGAAGCCCACGATGCCGAAAGACGAGTTGATCAAGCGCATCGACAAGATTATTAAACGAATGGTAATTAAGAAATACGGCCATGGCAGAGACAAGTAAAATCTACGGACAGTTCACCCAGAAGGGACTCGTCTCGGAGGTGAAGCCGAGTGCGGACCAAGAACCGCGAATGATGCGACAGATGCTCTTCCTGCCCGAAGGGCTGAAGAACGAGTCGACTGTGCTGGTTAATAAGGACGAGGCTGTGGGCATCGTGCTCGATGTGCGAATGTGGATCGAGGTGCGGAAGGCTGGCGAAGTCTGGTTCGTGGAGAGTTTCGGGTACGAACTCAAACAACAAGAATAATAAACTATGTTAGTACAAATTAATGTTAATAAGCTGATTAAGGAATTAAAGAGCGGCTATTGGCCGGACTCTTTATCCATGTATCTCAAGTTCTTTTCAATCCTATACGATGAGAAGGCCATCCGTTCGGGAATCATCGAGAGAGAGAAGGCGCTGCCCATGAACTACTTTGCAACGCTGATTTTTAGCGACCCGGATTTGCTTGAATGGATGGAGCTGCGCAATCACTTCAATCATGATAGATTGCTCTACATCATAGGTGCCCTTTTCCAACTGGGATGCTTTTCCAAGGATGTCGATATTCAACGACTGGCAGAATACTTCCTTTCGCGTTGGAAGTTCGCATGGGATAACGATATTTATTTTG
>JAEEGK010020950.1_pt1 | contig 13851 bp, 10 predicted proteins | sample 8958771 | NCBI WGS metagenome assembly JAEEGK01 (sample SAMN16246547, study PRJNA631951) | gut metagenome | biome: gut microbiome; feature: rumen; material: SC-attached | host: Bos | place: Iran: Karaj | collected 2018-10 | reverse complement strand
TTATGAAACCATAAAAGAAAATTGTGATATTATAAGAGGGTTACAAAATGCAAATAATTTATTACAAAATTTAAATAATAATTCAGATATTAATAAAAAAGAAAATATAAATAACAATAATAATGAAATTAAATTACAACAACAAAAATTTGAAGATGAAGATATGATTAATAAATTCATTGAAGAAAATAACGACAACTCTTCTCAAATTGAAAATATAAATGAAACTTCGTTAATTAATAATCAAAATCCACAAGAAAATCAAATTCAAAAAAAAGAAGATGAAGAAGAAGAAAAATTTATTCCAAAAAACATCATTTATCTTAATGATATATCAACTTATTCAAAAAATATATGTATTTATATAAAAATTATAAAAAAATGTGAAGTTAAACCTTTTTTTAATAAACATACATTTAAAAATGGAAAATTATTATCATTTGATATTATGGATTCAAAAGGTTTTGAAATGCAAGCAAATATTTTTGATGATACAATAGATAAATACACAAATCTTCTTCAAGTAGGTGAAATTTATTATATTCAAGGTGGATACGCAAGAATTAGTGAAAAAATTTATACAAATATTAAAAGTGATTATAAAATTATTTTTGATTTGAATACAAAATTTACAAAAATTGATAAAAATAGAGACACAATGTTTTTACAAAAAAGTGAAAATATAAGTATAATTAAATTTAGTGATTTAAAAAATTATCAAAAAAATTCTGTTGTTGATTGTATTGCTTATGTGCTTGAAGCTTCAAAAACAACAATAAAATCATCTAAAAATGGAACAAATATTAAAATAAGAAGAATTTTACTTTGTGATTATTCAGGAATTAAAATTTCAATGACTCTTTGGAAAAAATTTTGTGATTTAGAAATAGAAAAAGGAAACATTTTATTATTAAAATACATAAGAGTAACTGAATATAATGGAATTTGTTTAACAACAATTGATGATAGTAATATTATTATTAATCCAACCATTGATTTAAATGAAATAGATGAATTAAAAAAATATATTCAAAATGGAATTAATCAAGATGAACTTAAATTTTTAAATAAATTAAATTCAAACGAATATAATTATTCAAATTTAACATATTCTCCATTAAATCCAAATATTGATATTAATATAAATAATAATAATATAAATGAAATAAATAATAATTCAAATAACAACAATAATATCAATGAAAAATTAGTAACAATCAATGAATTATTATTTTCTTTAAAACCAAACAGTAAATATTCTCCAACTTTTAATATTAAAGCTACTGTTTATGGAATAAACCACAGTAATAAAAATTATTTTACTGGATGTCCAAACAAAGCGTGTAGAAAAAAATTATCAAAAACAAATGAAAATGAATGGTTTTGTCAAGCTTGTAAAGAAAAATATACTGAACCTTATTATTATTATACTGTTAGTTTGAAAATAAAAGATTTAACTGGAGAACATTTTGTTGATCTGTTTGGTGACACTGTTACTACTTTATTTGGTATTAGAGCTGATGAATATAATATTATGATTGAAAATAATAATATTGAAAAATTAAATGAAATAAATTCACAAATTGAATTTCAAAAATTTTATTTTTCTGGTAAAGCAAGTATTCAAAAATATAATAATAGAATAAAAAAACAATTTTTTGTTTATAGATTTGAAAAAATTAATATTAAAAATGAATCTTACCAAATTTTAGAAAATATTAAAAAAATAATAGATTCAGATTAAAATAATAATAAAAAAATAATAATAATTTCTTTTTGATTTTAATAAATAAAAAATTAATTTTATTTATATAAATTAATAATAAATTAAAATTAATAAAATTAAATATAATAATAATAATAATATAAATAATAATATTATTTAAAATTAAAAAAAATATTTTTAAGTTTTTAAAATTTATTTAAATTATATATTAACTATAATATAAGAGTAAGATATTAAGCATATTTATAAAAACAATATAATAATTTTTATTTAAACAAATCTATTTTATAATAAATCATTATTTATTTATACATTTTATTTTAAAAATATGATAATCATTAATTTAAAATATGTTTTTCGATTTTGTTTTAAATGTCTAAATACTAAATTAAATAAATTTTTGTTGAATAAAATTTATATTTTTAATCTAAAATATAATTAATATTAAAAATAAAGATTAAGTTTATATGATATGTTATATTATATATACTATATTACCATTTAATTATAAAAATCAAATAAATATCAATATTATATTATAATAATAATATTAATATTTACATTTTATTTTGAATTTTTATACATAATTATTAACATTTTTTATTTTATCAAAAATGAGTGTGTTTTGAAGATAAATGTTATTTTTTAAAGTAAATTTAATTTTCTTTTTTTGTTCAATTGAAGAATTTTTTAAAATATTAAAAAATAAATTTTTTCCAAAATCATTTTGTAATAAAGTAATAATAATATTTTCATTATTAATAATTAACCAAATAAATTCATTATAATAATTAATATTATAATTTTTTAAATAGCTAATTATTTTTTCAATTAAAATTATACAATTATTATTCTTATTAATTAAATAAAAAAAGTTTTCTCTTATTAAATTAATCATAAAATTGCAATAATTAAGTCCAAATCTTTCCAAAACAAAAAGTAAAACAGAACAACCAAATTGATTATTAATTAAGCTTAAAAAATTCATTTGAATAATTCTTAAAAGTTCATATCTAATATATAAATTACTATTCATAATTATAAATTTAATAGTGCATAAAGATCCATACAAATTATTACATATTTTATCAATATTATTAAACAAAAATTTATTTAAATATTCTCTTTTATGTTCGGGAAAATCAATAATTATTTTTTGAATTACATGTTGTGAATTTTCGTTACAAAATAACAAAAGTAAATTTTGACATAACAAATTTTCTAATATTTTTTCTTCTTGAGGAGTTCTAATTACATCTATTAATGATTGAATTGAATAGGTTCCACTTTTATCAATGCAAATGTGAAGGAAATTTCTTTTGATTAAATTGAAAATAAAAATTCTTTGAAAGAAATTTAATCTTTGAAATAATTTTTGAATGAAATAATTTCCATAATGATTGCACATAATATCAATTAAATAAAATTGATATTTTTGAATAAAATTATTAATATCATTTTCATTTAAACCTTGTAAAAGATATTGAAGATAAATAGAACCTTGATGTGTTTTTACTTGAGCTAAAAATAATTTCATATCTTTTTGTAAAAATATGTTGTAGGCAATTGGATCAGAAAAATTATTTTTTTCGTTTGGTTTTATTATAGTTTGATTTTGAAATTTTTTTTCGTTTTGTTCTTCTTTTTTTTGTTCTTCTTCAAATGTAATTTCATCATTTAATAAATCGCTTGGTAATAAATTTTCTTCTGTTAATAATTTTTTTTCATTTGAAGGAGAATTTGGTTCTGTTGTAACATCTGAATAGTTTATTTTATTATAATTTTTATTTTTTGAAACTTCGTTTATAATTTCGTCTAAACTTTGATTTGAATTATAATTTGACATTTTTTTTTTATTTTTTTTAAATTAAGATTGTGTATATAAATTATTTATTTTTTTTAAATAAATACTAAATAGGTTTATTTTATTAATAATCAATTATTTATTAAATACATCATAAAAAAATTTATTATTTTTTAAATCGTTTAAAAAAATATTTTTTTTATTTAATTATTAAAAAATTTATTAAAAATTATTTAAATTTTAATTAATTCAATTTTAAATATATTTTTAAAAAATATTATATTAAATAAAATGGAATATCCTCAACAATCAGATAATCAACAACAATTAATAACAAATTCAGATTTAAATTCTCAAAATAATTTATTAAACCAAGATCAAAATAATCAACAATTAACAAATAATTATCAAACAGATAAACCTGGATTTGTTTCTACAGATTATCCTCCACAACCACAATTAAATATGGCACCAGCTCCTCAACAACAATTCATGGGTCAACCTCCTCAACAACAATTCATGGGTCAACCACCTATGGGGCAAGCTCAACCAGTTATAGGACAACCTGTTGCATATATTCAACCTGTTGTTGCATCTAATCAAGTCGTTCCTAATTCAGTAATAGTAAGAAATCCACAAGATTTCAAATGCTCTCCTATTGTGTGCACATGCCCAAATTGTAAAAACGTTGTTACAACAATGGTAACAACTAATTTTAATTTTGCTAATTGTCTGTGTTGTTTTTGTACTAGTTTACTTTGTTGGTTTCTATTTCAATGTTTACGAGATAAAGATATTAGTTGTAATGATGCAACTCATATTTGTCCTCATTGTCAATATGTTATTTTCAATTACTCTGCATGTTAATATTTTTTAATTAAAATTTGATTTTATATTAAATTAAATAAATATAATTATTAGAAATTAAAAAAATATTTATTTAAATATTAATATAAATATTTCCCTTATTTTCAATGTTTTTTTTAAATTTACAATTTTTTTTTTATTATATACAAAAAGAATTTTTATCTAATAATATAAAATAATATTTTTCATACTTTAATTAATTGTTACAAAATAATAAAATTAAATCAAATAAATATTTTTATTACCTCAAATTTTAATAAAGAAATTAATATTTACAATAAATAAATTATTTTTATCATATTTTATAAAAATCCATTATTTGGTCTTAAATTATATATTTTTTCTATTGTGTTAATATTATTTTTATTATAAAATTGATTTTGAATATTTAAAAAATTATTTTCTTTATTTTCTAAATTTAAATGGAAAAATTGACTTGTATAAATTAAATATTTATTTAGTTTATTTCTTTGTATATCAAATTCCATTTCACATAAACTTATAAACCAATTTTTATATTTATTTAATTTACAAACATTATTAACATTTTCAAAATTATTAATAATATCTTCTTTAGTAAAATATTGGAAATAAATTCCAATAATAAAATAAATTAAACTAACGCAAATATCTTTTTCGTTCATAAAAATATAATAATAATCTAAAGTAATTAAATCTAACAATAAAAAAAATTCGAATAATAATTTATTATTAAAATTAACATCATTTCTAAATTTAGGAATATAAACATTTTTTTGACTATTTTTTTCCGAAATTGAATCCCATTTTGATGTAATAAAATTTCCCCATTCATTTAATGTGGGATAATTAATGTTCCATTTTAAAGTTTTTAAAATTTTATCATGACAATTAATAATTTCTTGATTAGTATAACAAAATTCGCAACTATAGGCAAAAACTTTAATTGAAGGAATTGAAACGTTATCGATTTTATTTGAAATTAATAAACATGCGAGTCCAATCAATTGAATTTCATTTAATTTTGGGGATTCGTTTAAAATGGAAAAATAAATATCAATTAATGTTATTGCTAAATAATATGTTTCTCTTTTAAAATGTAATTGAAATGAAATTTCCATTAACCAATCTAAAAGAATTATTCTTTTTTTTATTGTTAAATTATTTAGATTATTCATATAATTTTTTCTTATTTTGTGTAAATTTTCTGTTTTTTCTAGTAAAAATTTATCATAATTATAAACATTTTCTATTTCATTTAGATTTTTATATTTAATAAATGAATAATATTCATTTTTTATTGTTTTTTTATTTTCAAAATTTGTTTTTTTGCGTTTTTTAACCAAAAAAATTTGTTCTTTATTTTTTTTTGGGGAATGATAATTTATTTCATTTGAATTTTCTATATTTAATATAAAAAAAAATATTATAAATTTTTTTACCTTTTAATGATTCAAATAAATTTAAATCCTTCAAATAATTTGAATTATTTTTCGGATTTTTAGTATTTATATTTGAAATTTCTTTAGATAAATAATTTTTTTTATCTTCTTCTAATTTCATTTTTTTAAAAATTTAAATTTTAAATAAAAAATTAAATTTTAAATTTTTTATTAAAATATGTTTTTCTATATTTTATAAATATTATTGAAAAATTATCAAAATATTTTAAAAATTAAATTTAATTTTAAATTAAATATTTATTTTATATTATTATTATTATTATTATAATAATTATTTTAATAATAATAATTTTATAATAATTTTATTATTTTTTTTTATAATGGGTGAAACTTTTAGTAATTCAAAAGAAAATGAAGAAGAAAATGATGAATATTTCAATTTAGTAAATCAAATAATAACAAACGAAAAACAAAATTGTAATAACTCAAAAAACAAAAATAAAAATTGGAAAGAATCTTTATTAAAATTCTTAGATAAACAAAATAAAAATGGAATTGATTGGTGTAAAGATTTATATGATTTAATAAAAAGAAAAAAATTTCAAAACGAAAATAAATTTATTGATCTTTTTTTTTGGAGCAAATTTGAATTAAAAACAAAACCAAATTGTTTAAATCAATCGAGTTCAATGTTTTTATCAAATAGTTTTAATTCATCACATTCAAGCAGCGGAGAAAAACAAAACATAAATTATAATAATAGTTCAAATAATTTAACAAGTTTATCATCAAATAATTTAAATTTCAGTTCAATTAAAAAAATTCTTTCAAAAATGGAATACGAAAATAATAAAATTAAACTTCAAGAATACATTAAAATTTTTATAAATCATTTAAAAAATAATGAACATCCAATTAAAATTTGTATTGAACTTTTTATGAAAGTTTTTATTAAAGAAATTTCTTATCATTTAAATGATATTAAAAATATTGAAAATAATGAAGAAAAAATTAATAGAGCAAAAATTGTTACTGAAGTTTTAATTCAACAATGTTGTTTATTTTTATTTAAAATTCAAAAATGTTTTGGTTATTATTATTCAAAAGTTTTGCCTTATAAATATTTTAATGATGAAAAAGAAGAATTTACTATTTTATTTACAAAAGAATTTTTTTCTTATAAAAAATTTTATAATTTATTTTATGAATTAATTAAAATTTCTAATGAAAATGAAATAAAAAATTTCAAAGAAAAAATAAATAAATTAAATGATTTAAAAATCACTCCGAATGACATAAAAATAAATGAAAAATTTCAATTAAATAAAATAACAGAAAATTTTATTTTTGATTATGTAAATAAAAATAATATTAATTTAAATGAAGAAAAAATAAAATTTTTTAAAAATTTTTCTAAAGATGAAAATTATTTGCCTTATCAAAGCACAATTGATTTAATAAAAAATATTGATAGTTTTTATACACCTTTTGATAAAATGAATTTATTTCATACAATGGGTGTTGATGTTATAGATAATATTTCTCAAATTTGGAAGCCAATTCAAGATTCATTAAAAAAAGGTTTTTTAGACATTGATGGAGATGAATTAATATTAATTTTCACATTTATTTTAATAAAATCGAAATTTGAAAATATTTTAATTCATTTAAATTTTATTAAATTTTTTACTACAAAAAGTGCAAAAACAAATCAAGGTTATTATTATAGTTTAATTGAAGCAGCTGTTGTTAATATAAGAGATTTGAATATAAATTTAATTGAAAATGAAAAAAACGAAAATTTAAAAGAAAAAAATAATTCGAATATTTCTAATAATTCAATTACAAACACACAATCATCTGAAAATTTAAATGAAATAGTTAATATAAATTAATTTAAAAAACAAATTTAATAAATGATAATTATAAATAATTAATATATAAATATTATATTAATTTTATATAAAATAATAATGAATAATTTCCAATTAAATAATATTATTAATGAAAATATTCAACCAATTTCTTTATTATATTCAAAAAATAATATTTTTTTATCGCTTAAAAATCATGTAATTAAAATATACGAAATTAAAATTATTAATAATAATAATAATAATAAATTAACTAAATTCAATCTTGTCACAGCAATTCAAGAAAATTCAGAAAATATTTTTTTATATGAATTGCCTAATAAAAATATTATTTATTATTCAATTGATGGATTTTTAAAAATTAGAAATAAAAATAATTTTATTTCAATCACAACGTTTTCTATTCATATTGAAAGATTGAAAATTTATAAAAATGGAAATTTATTAACTTTATTTAATAATCAAATTAAAATTTGGAAAATTGATGGTTTGAGATTTATTCATTTAAAAAAATTTATTTTTAAAAATTATTTAATTTATAATATTTTCGCTTTAAATAATGAATATGAATTTATTTTTTCTTTTTTTGATTATAATTCAAATGAAAAAGGAATTACAATATTTAAAAATAAAAAAGAAAAAAATTTTATTTTTATTGAAAAATTAAATAATAATAATCAAATTATAAATCAAAATAATTTTTGTACTAATTTAATTTTCTTTAATAATAATAATAATTTTATTGTAAATGATTACAATAAAATTTATTTAATTAATAATAATAATAATAATGAAAAAAATAAATATAAAATCGAAAAAATTTTTCATTTTGAAGAAAATATTAATATTATTTTAAAATTAAATGATAATAATTTTATTATTTCATTTGATTCAATAAATAATATTGTAAAAAAAATTTCAAAATGGAAAATAAATAATAAAGAAAATATTATAAAATTAGATGAAAAACTTGCACATTTTTCAATTATAAATAATTTAACTTTATTAAATAATAATTTTTTTATTTCAATGTCTAAAGATAAAACTATTAAAATTTGGAGATATAATTAAAATTAATTTAATTTTTATTTATTTTAAATTTAATATTTTTTTTTTTTGATTAAATAATTAAATTATGTCAACTTCTTCTATTTCTAATAGTAATTATTTATCAAAAATTAATATTAGTCAAACAAATTCAAAATATTCAAAAATTAGAAATTCAAGTTCAAATAAATTAACAATTTCTAATATTTTAAATAATAAAAATATTATGGTAACAAATATTAATAAAAATAATAAAAATAATAATAATAATATTTATATTATTAAATCTTACAAAGATAAAAATAAAAATGTTAATTTAAATACAATTTTTTCATTACCAAAAATTAAAAAGAAAATATTTAAACAAAATAGTTATAAATTTTTAGGAAATAATTCCGCAAGAAAAATAGAAAATATTGAAAATAATCCTTTAATTAAAAGTTTAATTCATTCTGATGATTTAAGTAATTACAGCGAAAATAATAATAATATTAATAAAAATGATAAAAATATTATTTTAGAAAGATTTATGAAAAAAAAATATTATGAAGATATTGAAAAATTTACTGTTAATAAAATGATGAGAAAAAATTGGTTCAATGGTTCAAAAACACAAAATCAAGTGCTTAAAATTCATAAAGTAACAAATTTTTGGAAAGGAATTTGTGATTATTCTTTGCCTCGTTTTAATATTGAAAAATTTAAAATGAAAAAAAATAATTTTTCAGAAAAAATTATTAATTTAAAAGAAAATAAAAATGAAAATAAAAAACTTCCTAATTTATTTACATCTGATGTTTTATCAGATCTTCTTCATAAATTAAGAACAAAGAAAAAAAATGAATTTTATAAAAAATTAAATAAAATTGAAGAATTAAAAAATTTAAAATTAAATTTTATTTAAATTTTTTTTTAATTTATTTTTATTAAATAAACAATAATTTTAATAAACATGAAAAAAATATTTTTTTTAATAATATTAATAATAAATAAAATATTTTCACTAATTTATTTTGATATTTTTCCAACTTTAAATAATTTATCATCAAATAATTTAAATAATTTTTACAATTTTTACATTGAAAAAAACAATTTATTAACATATTTAAACATTGGAACACCATCACAAAAAATTCCAATTTACATAAAATTTAATTTTTTACCGTTTATAATTCCAGACACATCAATTCAAGGAATTTATAACAATTCTTTATCAAAAACATACAATTTCATAAAACAAGAAAATGATTTTACAATTTATTATCCAAAAGTTAATATTTCATCAGAAAAATTTATTTTTAATCAATTTAATAACAATACAATTCAATCAAACAATAATTTTAATTTTGCTTTAGGAATTTCATATGATTTTGAATTTGATTTTTTTCCTGGTTGTTTGGGATTAAAAGTTGCTGAATCAGATTATTATGAGCAAACTAATTTTATTCTGCAATTAAAAAAACAAAATATTATTAATAAATATTCTTTTTATTTGGATTTTAATAATAACGATGAAAATTTTTTGGGGAAATTAATAATTGGCGCATATCCGCATGAATTAAATAAAAAATATAATGAAAAAAATTTATTTGTTAGTAATATTGAAAAAAAATATTTATATGAATGGAATTTAATTTTTAATTCTATTTTTGTTAATAATAAAAAAATTGAAGATGAAATTGATATTATTTTTAGGCCGGATTTTGGAGGTTTTTTAACTAATGAAGAATTTTATAATTATATTTTTAAGTCGTATTTTGAAATTTATTTTAATTCTAATGTTTGTTTTATTGAAAATGTTAAAAAAAAAGATATTTTTTATTTTGTTTGTTATAAAAATAAAATTAATGTGAAAAATTTTCCGAAAATTTATTTTTATAATAAAAATTTTAATTATACTTTTTTTTTGGATTCTAATGATTTATTTGTTGAATTTAATGAATTTTTGTGTTTTAATATTTTTTTTCAAAAAGGTTTTGAAAAAAAAAGTTTTACTTTAGGTTTGCCTTTTTTTAAAAAATATTTTTTTGTTTTTGATTATGATAAAAAAATTGTTGGATTTTATAATGAAAATTTAAATAATGAAAATAAAAATTTTAATAAATATTTAAAAATAATAATAATTTTTGTTTTGTTGATAATAATAATTTTTTTGATAGTTTTTATTTATAAAAGTTATTTTAAAAAATATTTTAAAAATAATAATAATAATAATAAATTTGATGAAATTGGAGAAGAAATTAAAAATATTTCTGATTTAGAATTAAAATATAAAAAAGTAGAAAATTAATAAAAATAATTAAAAAATGTAAATATGAAAATTAATTTTTGATTTAATTATTTTATAATAATAAACAAAATATTAAAAAAAAATTAAAATTTTAATTAAAAATATTTTATTTAAATGAAAAAATTATTAAATTTTTTTTTGAATGTTTTTTTACCATTAAAATATTTATATAAAAAAAACATAATAATTAATATAAAAATATTTTAATATTAAATTTCATCATCATCAATTCCCAAATATTTTTTTCTTTCTTCAATAAAATTTTTTCCTTTGATTTTTTTTAATTCTTCATAAATATTTAAATGATTCATATTTTGAATAATATAATCATCTGAATTAGTAAATAAAAATTTTGAAATATCTTTATTTTCTTTTTTATATTGTAAAATTTTAAATGCTAATTCAATATTAAAACTAGTCATATCTAAAATATTTAAAATAAAATCATTAGATTCTTCTTTAAAATAAGTTTTTAATGTTTTTAATATTGTATCAATATTTTGAAATTCTTTAATATTTTCAGATGCCATTAATAAAGAATTATTAAGAATTTTAATGTCATTATTTTGATTTCCATTCCAAATAAAATTAATTTTTTTAAAATTATTTTCCATTTTTAAATAATTAAAATTATTAAATAATTTAATAATGAAAAAATATTATTAATAAAACATGGAAAAAATTATGATTAATAATGATAATAATAATAATTTAAATAAAAATGAAAAAATTTCATTTTCTTCTTTTAATGAAATTTCTCGTAATAAAACTTCTTTTTTAAATTATGATTTAACATATAAAAATTTTTTAAAAACTCAAAAAATAAAACAATTAAATATTTATAGAAAAAATTTAAATAAAAAAATAAATGAATTAAGAGAAAAAATAGAAAAAAATAATTATTTAAATAATTTAAAAAAAAATTATAATATTAACAATAATTTTCAAATTTTTAAAAATAATAATAAAATTATTCAAATTGAAAAAATTAAAAATAAAAAAATTGAAAATGAAAAAATTAATTTTAATTTATTTAATAATGTAATTATTAATAATGAAAAAATATTATTAAATTACATTTGTTTTTTAAATTCAAATGATTTATTTCGTTTTTTTTATATTAATAAAAATATTCATAATTTAATAATAAATCTTTTAATATCAAAAATTAAAGAAAAAATTATTAATAATTTTTCAATATTTTACAAAAATATTTTTTCAAATAATAATTTTTATTTAATTATCAAAAAATTTAAAAAAAACAAAAAATTACACATAAAAATTTTATTATCAATCAAATCAAAAATCGCAGAAAATTTATTAATAAAAAATTATAAAAACACAATTTATCAAATTTCATATAAAACAACAAATAATAATAATTTAATTTTAAAAAAATTTGAAATTTTAAATGAATTTTTTTTTCAAATTGTTCCAAAAAACACACAAAAAAATTTTTGGATTATTAAAGAATACACAACTTTTCATTACGATGAATACGAACGTGCTTATTTTTCAGATATTCTTCAATTTTCACCAAATGAAATTATTAATTTTAATTTAAATATTTTTAGCGAAATTGGTTTAATAAATTTTAATAATTTCATTTGGGAAAAATTAAAAATAAATTCAATAAAAAATGAATTAAATAATGAAATAGAAAATTTAAATAAAGTTTGGAGAAAAATTGATTACATTGAAAATAATGAATTTGTTAAAAATAATATTATTCAATTGTTTGAAAATTATTTTCTTATTGATAAAATTTTTTTTATTGATGTTGGTTATTATATTTTTAAAATTGTAATGAAAGCAAATAAAATTGGAACTTACATTGGAAATGAAAATAATATTGGAATAAAAATTAATATTATTAATGAAAATGAAATTTTAGAAAATGAAGCAAAAAAAAATAATTTAATTTTTGATGAAAAAAATGAATTAAATGTTAGATTAAATGATTTAATAATATTTTATATTACTCAAAATAAATAATATTTTTATTTATTATAAATAATTTATTTATAATTTATTTTAAAAATTTTTAAATTTTTATAATAAATTTTCAATAATATTTTAATAATCATTATCAAAATAATCTAAAAAACTATCAAAACTATAATTATATAAAATATGATTATCAATTTCAATAAAAGATTTTTCAGAATTATTATTTTCTGTATTTTCATTTTCAAATTTTAATTCTCCTGCATCTTCAAAAAAATCAATACTATAATCTAAAACTTCAAAATAATTTAAAAAATTATTAGCAGCATATTTTAAATAATTAATAAATTGTTTAGAATTTTTTCCTTTGAAATTTTCTTTTTTTTTATTTAAAATATCACTTAAATATTTTACTTTATTATTTTTTATTTTTTTTTCTTCACTTATAAATAATTTATAAAATTCATAAATTGGTTTTTCTAATTCATTTTTTAATATTGATAAAATTCTATTTTTATTCAAATTATAATTATTAATTTTAATATTATAATTTTTGTATCTTTCACTAATTGGAATTATTTTTAAAATATCTTTTAAATTTTGTCTTAAAAAATATTTAAAAAATTTCTTATTTTTAAACATTGCAATTTTTCCATCTAAATAACGAAATTTTACTGTTTGATGCTGAGAACTTTCATATATAATTGAATTTATATAATCTATAATAAAATTTAAAAAATAAATTTTTATTGTATTATTTAAATTATCTATCGATAATTTTGAATGATTACTTCTTTTTTTTATTGTTTTTTTTCTTCCCCTTTTTTTTGAAATTAAAAAAACTGTTTTATTATTATTATTATTATTATTATTATTATTATTATTATTATTATTATTATTATTATTATTATTAT
>JAEEGK010020949.1_pt1 | contig 13851 bp, 10 predicted proteins | sample 8958771 | NCBI WGS metagenome assembly JAEEGK01 (sample SAMN16246547, study PRJNA631951) | gut metagenome | biome: gut microbiome; feature: rumen; material: SC-attached | host: Bos | place: Iran: Karaj | collected 2018-10 | reverse complement strand
CGCCGCCGGGACGGCGGCGTCGGGCACGGGAGCGGCGGGCGCCGCTTCGGGCGCGTGCTTCTGCGTCGGCACCGGGTCGGGACCGGTCTCCAGCCAGGGAGCTATGGCCTTCAGGCCGCCGTAATTGCGCTCCCAGCCGTCCAGCCCGCCGATCACGTCGGCGGCGAAGGGATCGGTATTCAGCGCCTCCTCCACGGCGGGGGACAGGGGCGTATCGTAGAAATACCAGTTGAGATAGTCGGCGACGAAGTCCGTCTGCCAGGCGTCGGTCCCGTGGCCGCCGGACCTGCGGAAGCAGAACTTGACGTAGTCCTCCGGGACGTAGCCCAGCCAGGCGTATACGCTTTTGGCGATCTCCAGGCTCAGGGCGTCCCCCTGGGACTGGTCGGCGTAGTCGTCCACGGTGTGCTGGAGCACGATGGCCCGGGGCTTCTCGTTTCCCTCCCGGGGCGTCAACGCCAGGGAGGCCACCAGCTCCTCCTGGTCGAAGGGCAGGCGGCAGCCGTAGCCGTAATCGCTGCCCTCCCGGGCGTAGAAGCGGCCGGGGACCAGGAAGCGGCGGAAGAGCTCCGTGGTGCGCCCGGGGTTGTGGCGGACGGAATCCGCCAGCACCTCTCCGCCGGAGACCGTGCCCCAGGAATAGACGTTGCCGCCCTGGGGATAATTCATATTGTAACGGTACACCGCCGGGCCCGTGGCCCCCGCCGCGGAGGGCACGCACACGTCGATGCGCTCGTCGAAGACGGCGGAGACGAAGGCGTATTTCCCGTTGATGGAGAAGCCGTAGACCGCCAGCTTCCCCGGATCGATCAGCTCGTCCGCCCGGCCCAGGGTCCCGACGGAGACGCCCTCTGCGGCCAGCAGCTCCAGGGCGTCGATGCCGATGCTGGTCCCCAGGGCGGCCAGCATCTCGTTGGAGATCTCGTTCAGGTCCCCGTCCCGCCGGTAGGGGAAGAAGCTCCGGAGGGTCCCGGCCCGGTTGCCCCCGGTGGAACGGTTCAGCCAGGGGTCGTTCCGGTCGTCGGTGGTGACGGAGGCGGGGATCTCCAGCACGGCGACGCCCTTCTGCAGGAGCGCGGCGGCGTCCGCGCCGAAGGAGAGCATCACCGGCGCGGGGTGATCCAGCCCCTCCGGGACGGCCAGGATGTATTCGACGGTCTCCGTCCGGCCGCCGTAGGTGACGGCGACGGGGACGATCCACCCGGCGGGCCTGGCGGTGAAGGTCGCCCAGTCGAAGCCGCCCTCCGTCCAGCGCAGGGCGCCCAGGGAGATGCCGTCCGGGGCGGCGGGCTTGAAGCCGTATTCGTAGAACTGGGCCAGCTCCAGGATCTCCCGGCGGCGCTCCGGCCAGTCCTGCGGCCCGGTCACTGCCCGCCCGTCGAAGAACTCGTAGACGTTGGGAAGGGTGGTTTCCACGGGCAGGTCCATGGGGTCGGGATAGCGGGTATCCCCCCAGCGCAGGGCGGCCACCGCCGCCTCCAGGGCCTCTGAAGCTTTGTCCACGGAGGCCTTGTCCCCGGAAGCAAGGGCGGCCTCCGCTCCGGCCCGGGTCTCGTCCAGGGCCGCCTGGGTCTCCGGCGTCCATACCCCCTTCACGAAGCTCGGGCTGTCCAGCCAGCGGAGGCGGTTCGTGAGCTTCCAGCCGTCGGGGGCGAAGGGGGTCTCCCCGTCCCAGCCGGCAAGCTCGAGCTCTCCCCAGTCGGCGTTATAGTCCTGGGTGCCCGCGGGGAGGGCGTCGTCCCCGTGGCTCCAGAATACCCGGGCCGTGCGGGGCTGCCCGTCCGCCGGGCTGTCCCCGATCATCACGTCCAGGCCGACGCGGGTGCCGTTCGTGAGGGCCGTGCCGAAGAGCTCGATGCAGAGGAAGACGTTGTAGCCGCTGCCGTCCGGCCGCTCGTATACGGCGTGGGCGGAGATGCGGCCGGAATACTCCCGGTTCGCCTCCATGGCGTGAACGGAGGAATGGTTCACCACCATGGCGTTCCGCTCGTAGGTGACGAGTCCCTCCCGGGTGACGGTGAAGAGCCCGTCGTCGTCCTCGAATTTGTTGCCCTTGTCGTTATAAAAGTCCAGGGAGAACTCCACCCCGTCCTCGCAGGCGTAGGTGTTGGGGTCGTTCTTCCCGGTGAAATAGTTGTAGCCCCCGGCGCTGCGCTCGCTTCCGGGGGAGGCGAGGCCGGAGAAGGCGGGCGTGGCGTCCCACACCTCCGTCAGAAGAAAGAGCCGCTCCCCGTCCCACAGGGCCCGGAGGGTCCCCCGGGTCTCCGTCTGTACCGGGGCGGCCGCGCCGCCCCCCCTGGCGTTGGCGACGGGGACGGCCTCCGCCTCCGCCCAGGGGCCGGAAACGGTCCCGTCCCCGGGGACGGGCTCTTCGGTGAAGCGGGCCTCCAGCCGCGCCGGGGCTTCGGCGGCGGCAGGCAGGGCCAGCAGGCCCAGCAGCAGGATCAGGGCCAGAATAACGGCGGCCAATTTCATCTCTCCTCTCCTCCTTCAGTCTCAAAACGAACGGGGGACGCAGTTGTGCTGCGTCCCCCGAAGAGCGGAAATCTTATTTCGCGTCGCCGTCGAAGTACTTGCGGATGCGGAACTGTCCCAGCTCCCGCATGAAAGCGCCGGTGACGCCCAGCATGAGGCCGTTGTGGCTGCAGCCGTAGAAGAAGCCGCCGTCGTGCTGGGTCTTGCGGTTCATGACCACCAGGCCCTGGCTGCCGTTGCAGTTCTCCTCCACCCACTGGAAGAGGTAGACCTCGGGCCGGAGCTTGATGTAGAAGCAGGGGCTGGACCAGGTGGCGCCGCCGCTGTTGTCCGCGGAGAAGATGGTCCAGGAGTAGCTCTCGGGGGAGGAATAGACGTGGATGGAGCTCATGCTCTCGCTGTAGGCCCAGGCGAAGCAGCGGCCCACCAGCTCGTCGGTGAAGTGGTGGCGGCGGGCGAAGGGGGCCTTCAGATCGCCGTATTCCACGGTGCCGAACATCACGTTGGCGCCGGCCTCCCATTCGCTGTGCCAGTTGCCCACGCCGGTCTTCACCGTGGTGGCCAGGCCGTTTTCAAGGTCGATGACCTGGGCGACCATGGAGCAGTCGGGATCGCCGGAGAGGAGATGGGCGAAGAGGTAGAGGCCCCTGTCCGGCTCGAAGCACTTATAGGTCTCCTGCTTCCAGGTGCGGCCGCCGTGACGCCACTTGAGGGTGGTCTCGTCCACGAACTGATACTCCCAGGGCTTGCCCTTGTCGCCGCTCCAGGGGGCCTGGGCGTATTTCTCGTTGTCGTTCCAGACCTTGAAGCTCTTGCCCACCAGGTCGAAGTTCTCGGCCAGGTTGTTGCCGGAGGCCATGATGTTCTGGCCGCCGCCGAACACGGCTTGCTTCTCCCTGGCGTGGCCCAGGGCTTCCTCCCGGGTCATGGGGATGTCCACGTCCGCAGGACGGTAGGAGTAGCGGCCGCCCTTCTTGTCCTTGAACATGGCGGCCATGGGGCGCTCCTTGTTGCCGAAGGAGGTGATCTGCTCCAGATGGGCCACGTCGCCGGTGAGCTCCAGGTCCGCCCGGTGCAGACGGTAGGTGAGGCTGTTGTCCTCCTCGAAGCCGAATTCCACGCCCGCGGCGGTGAAATCAAAGAAGTTCATGACCTCGATCCACATCTTGCCGGAGAACTCCACCTCCCAGCGGGCGTAGACGTAGTTCTCGTCGTCGATGCGGATGTAGTCGGCGGGGTTCGTCATAGTGATGCCGCCCTTTTCGCCTCCCAGCTCCGTGAAGGTGGTGCAGCAGACGCTGGGGTTGAAGCTGAGGATCTCGTAGCCGGTGTCGAACTTCCAGCGGAGGCCGCGGCCCTCGATGCGGTTGGTGGTGGTGTGCAGCTTCGCGGGCTTCTCATTGTCGCCCTTGTCCAGCCAGCCGAAGTAGTATTCGCGCTGGATCTCCCGGGGGATATCCCGCCAGCCGGTGGGCTCCTTGCGGCCGGAAAGGTCGCTGCCCACGGGCACGGAGATGCCGAACCAGGTCTCGAAGGCGGTGACCGCCCAGGTGCGCCGGTCGATGACCAGGTGCCAGCCGCGGCTGGTGCCGGGGATCAGGTGGGTGAGCAGGGTGATGGGGCCCTGGGAGATGGCGGCGTATTCCGCGGTGAACTTCTTGCCGTTCTCGTTGACCTTCAGAACCTTCTCGTCCGTGATCTCGTAGATGAGCTTTTTCGGGGCGAATTTGCCCTCCAGCTTCACGGTGAACTTCAGCCCCGCGAGGCAGGAGCAGCTTTCACCGGCGGCGGCGCCCAGCGCCTTGGCTTTTTCCTCCACGTATTCCGGGGTCAGGGGATCGAACTTGGTGAAAAACATAACTTTTGCCCTCCAAACTCTGTTTGATTTTGTCTATAATGATTCTAATCTGTGCCGGGCTGCTTGTCAATCGGATTCTCCGCCGCCGGAGGGAGAATTTGCGCGCGGCCGCGGGAATGGCGCGGCGGCCGCGCAAAACGGTTGTCACGGCGGGGGGAGCGTGGTATAATACGGGTGCCGTCGGGCCTGCCGGCGGCCGCAAACGAAAGAGAAGGAGCGCAGAGAAATGAAAAAACGCATCCTGTGCGCGCTGCTTGCGCTAATGTCGGCGCTGCTGCTGGCCGTGCCCGCCCTGGCGGAGGGCGAGGTGACCTCCGGACAGTGCGGCGAAAACGCCTTCTGGTCCCTGGACGGGGACGAGACCATGATCATCAGCGGGAGCGGTAAGATGGACGCCTACCCCGTGTACAACCAGGTCTACAACCACCAGATCGTGACCGCCGTCATCGAGGACGGGATCACCAACGTGGGGGATCACGCCTTCTTCGAGTGCTCGAATCTCTCGGACGTGACCATCCCCGACAGCGTGACGGCCATCGAGGACTACGCCTTCTACAAGTGCTACAGCCTGACGGAATTCACCATCCCCTCCAGCGTCACCTGGATCGGGGCCTTCGCCTTCTTCGGCTGCAAGCGCATGACGGGGCTGACCATTCCCGAGGGCGTGGCGCAGATCGGCGCCCAGGCCTTCGACGACTGCAGCCATCTCGCCATCGTCTACATCCCCCGGAGCGTGAAGAGCATCGGCTGGGGCGCCTTCGGCGGCTGCAAGCGCATCACCGACGTGTACTATGCGGGCACGGAGGAGGAGTGGCAGCAGATCGAGATCGAAGGCTACAACGGCCGCTTCACCCAGGCCAAGCGCCACTATTCCGATTCCGGGGCCCTGGCGGCCATCCACGTTACCGTGAGGGGCGAGATCGTCCAGTGGACCGACGCCGTTCCCTTCATCGACGAGAACAGCCGCACCATGGTGCCCCTCCGCGCCGTGGCCGACGCCATGGGCCTCACCGTGGGCTGGGATCGGACGGAGCGCATCGCCAGCTTCTCCGACGGGGCGAAGACCCTTTCCTTCCACATCGGCGACCGGGAGGCCAGGACGGAGACCGGCGCCGTCGTCCCCATGGATACGGCGGCCGTGATCGTGAAGGACCGCACCTACGCCCCCGTCCGCTATCTGGCGGAATACTTCGGCTATGCGGTGGACTGGGTCCCCGCCGCCCGCACCGTGGTGCTCCGATAAGCGAAAAGCGAATGTAAAAATCGGCCCGGAAGCAAATCAGACGCTTCCGGGCCGGTTTTTGCCGCTGTTTACTTTTTGAAGACCCCGTCCAGGAAGGCGAAGAGCCGTTCCTCGTTTTCCGGCGTCGCGTAGTCCGGGTGGCCGTGGGTCCTTCCCTCCATGGGCTGGAGAATGGCCCGCCCGCCGCCGCAGACGGCGTTGATCCTGTCCACCAGAGCGGGGGATGCCTCATAGGGCACCACTTCGTCGGCCGTGCCGCCCTGGATCAGGGTGGGCGGGCAGTCCTTCGTGACGTAGCTGCCCGGCCAGGTGAGGGCCATCAGCTCGGGATAATCCCGGCAGGGGACGCCGGTGAACTGGTCGGCGAAGTTGGGCATCTTCATGCCGCCGGGCATGGGCTCGCTCTTCTCGGTGAACTCGCTCTGCATCGCCAGGTCGTACACGCCGAAGAGGCCGATCACCGCCTGCACGGCGGAGCTGACTCCGGGATTGCCCATGCTCGGGTCCTCCAGGGCGGCCACGCCCGCGCTGCAGCCCAGCATGGCGGCGAAGTAGGCGCCCGCAGAATCGCCGCCCACGGCGAAGCGGTCCGGGTCCAGGCAATATTTGGCGGCGTTGGCCCGCAGGAAGCGGACGCCCGCCTTCACGTCGTACACCGGCAGGGGGAATTTGGCTTCCTGGGAGAGGCGGTGGTTCATGTTCACCACCGCGTAGCCCCGGCGGATGCCGTTCATCAGGTAGATGTTCTGGGTGTCCCGCTTGTCGCCGCCCCAGAAGGCGCCGCCGTGGATGAAGATGATGGTGGGAAAGGGGCCGTCCCCCTCGTCGGGCAGGTAGATGTCCAGGGACTGCATCGTTCCGCCGCCGACGGCGTAGGGCAGGTCCAGGAATTTGCGCTTGACGGCGTTTACGTCCATGGTGGGCAGGGCAAATTCCCCGGGCTTTGCTTCGGGAGTGACGATCTTGATAACGTCCATGATATGCCTCCTGTTTTCGTGTTTTCTGTCTTTAATCTAGCATAGGCTGTCCATGCTGTCAAAGGGAAAAAGACTTATCCCATGCTCTCCGCCAGGGCCAGGGCCCACTGGTCCAGGGTCAGCTTCTCCTCCAGCCCCCACTGAGAGAGGGTCGCCCGGAGGACCCGATCCCCCTTCTGGAGCACGACGGTCGCGATGTGGGTCATGTCCCTCCAGGCTGCCGCGCAGTCCACGGGCAGCGGCGGCAGTTCCAGAGGCGCATAACGCTTTTGAAAGGGGGACCAGGCATAGCGCCGGATGTCCTTTGCCAGCAGCCAGGCCACGCCAGGGCTGCGGCATTCATACCAGTCCACGGCCAGCCCGCCGGAAAGCTTTCGCACCGTGGTGGTGACGTCGGCGCACTCCTTATACATCAGAATGCGGGGGGCCAGCCAGTCCCGTCGCTCCGCCACGGTGTTGAAGTCGGCCACCAACCCGGTCATGCTGGGGATGTAATCCAGCACCTCGCCCCCGGCTATGTCCGCCATGGTGGCGAAGGGGATATCGCCCGCATAGCGGCTCAGGGCCACCCGGTCGCTCCGGTCCAGGGTCACGCCCAGGGTGTGGAGCAGGGCGGCGAACAGGAGCGCCGTCAGCAGTACCGGCGCGAATTTGCCGGCAAAATAGGCCGCCGGGCTCCGGCGGGGCGGCGAAGCGCCCTCTCCCCGCAGGGCGCGCTGGAAGCGCCGGAGATATCCCAGCTCCAGGAAGGCCTCCGCCGCCGCCCAGAGAAGAAGGAGGATCAGCAGCAGCATGACCCGGGTCTTCATTGCGACCGTCGCCAGCACCAGGCCGCCCCGCGCCATCACCAGCAGATAGATGGGCCAGTACAGCAGCCACACCATCGCCCGCCGCCGCCGCTTTTTCACGGCGTTCAGGGCCAGGGCCTCCACCTCCGGGTCGGTGTTCAGCTCCCTCGAGTCCTCGTCCATGCAGCGGTAGATGTGGAATTCTCCCCGCCGGTCCAGGTATTCCCAGTCGCAGCGGCGGCTCAGCTCCAGCTGTTCCCCGTCCGGCGCGCCCATGTCGTCGCGAAAGAAGCCGCCGGGGTTTTGCGCGCCTGCCAGCCGGTATTTCACCCGTTTGGGCTCGCCGCAGTCGAAGGCCGCGAACCCGGCGAAAAAGCCGTCTTTGGCAAGGAAAAACCCTCTTTCCGCCATATCCTCCAGCCAGCGCTCCATGCCCTCCACGTCCCAGGCGGGGCAGGGGGGCAGCCGGTAGGCCCGCCGCGCCTTCGTTTCAGCTTTCGCCATGCTTCTCCGCCTCCTTCTCCGCGTCCAGGACGCATTTCTTCAGCCGTTCCAGCTCCGCCTCATAGGCCGCCAGGCCCTTATCGGTGATGCGGTAACTGCGCTTGCGCCCCTCCACCAGGGTCTCTTTGATGAGCTTCTCCTTCTCGAATTTGCCCAGGATCGTGTAGAGGGTGGCGGGGCCCGGCTTCACCCGGCCCCCGGTGTGCCTCTCGATCCATTCCGATACGTCGATGCCGCACTTTTCCCCCTGCCGGAAGGCCATGAGCACGTAGAACATGGCTTCCGTCAGCATCACCATCGGCTTCCGCGGCATCTGTTTCACCTTCTTCAATATCGTTTCATGATATCAATTAACGATATTATAGAACGCCCCGCGCCCTCTGTCAAGGGGGCGTGGAAAGGGACGGATTATTCCTGTACCTCCCGGCGGGGGAAGCGGGCGTACATGGCCTTCAGCCTTTCGTTCAGCTCCGCCAGCTCCCGGCGGTCCAGCCCCCGGCAGACGCCGACGGCCTTCCACGGACCGTCGGTGTCGTAGACGAAGCGGACCTGCAGGGCGTAAACCTCCCCCACCCTTGTGACGGCGAAGGAGAGGTAGGGCTCCATGAAGGTCCGGATCAGGCCGGTCTCCCGCCCTTCGACGATCCCGTCCAGGGCCTCCGTCAGCTCCCGCAGCTCATAGGCGAGCAGGCAGCTGTCCTCCTCCCGGAAGGAAAGACTGCCGTCGTCGTAGGCGACGCCCACCACGAGCCAGTTGACGTCGTACAGGTCGCTTCCCCCGTCGGGGAACTCATAGCCCAGGATATCCAGCTCCAGGCGTTTGCCGTTTTCGGTAAGAGTAATGCTCATATTATAAACCTCCAATCATCCCTGCCGGTTTCAGTTAAAGTATCCCTCCGAGATAAGCAGTTCCAGGACCCGGGCTTCTCGCTCAAGCATCATGGGATGATTATGCGGGCTTTCCACAACGCTGCGGTTCCTGCGGATTGCGGTATAAGGATCGACCCATTCCAGCGTGTATGCCTCCTCCGCTTCGTATCCGTCCAGGTTTTGCGGGGCTGCGGAAGTCTCAACCTCACAAAGATAATAGAAATTGTCCTGGATAAAGCATTCCGTTTCGTCCCCGTCACTTTTCTGCTTCCGATGAATGTAACCATATTCCCGGATGGTTTTGGGGATCACAACGAGTCCGGCTTCCTCCAGGGTTTCCCGCGCCATAGCTTCCTCAGGCGTTTCCCCGGTTTCAATGCCGCCGCCAGGAAATTTATAATGGTCGTACTTCATGCTGTGGATCATGGCGATTTTCTTGTCCCGGATGATGATGCTCCTGGCGGAGTTGCGGGTAAATGAGTGCGTACATGCGGTATAATCCTTTTTGTCCATCTCAAACAGCAGTCTCATAGCCGCGCCTCCCGTCCAAAACGCCGGGGAGCATAGGAACTCCCCGGCGCGGTGTATCTTATCTTACTTATTCTGCTTCGCCCGGAAGGTGCTCTTGGCTCTCCGCTCATGGTCCAGCACCCGCTTCCGGAGCCGCAGGGACTTGGGCGTGACCTCCAGCAGCTCGTCGTCCGCCAGGAACTCCATGCACTGCTCCAGGCTCATGATCCTGGGCGGCACCAGGCGCAGGGCTTCATCGGAGCCGGCGGCCCGCATGTTGGTCATCTGCTTCTTGCGGCAGACGTTGATGACGATGTCCTCCTGCTTGGGGCAGGAGCCCACCACCATGCCGCCGTAGACCTTCACCCCCGGAGAGATAAACATGGTGCCCCGGTCCTGGGTGTTGAAGATGCCGTAGGCCACCGCTTCCCCTGTCTCAAAGGCGATGAGGCTGCCGGTGCTGCGGCGCTTCACCTCCCCCTTCATGGGGGCGTAGGAGTCGAAGACGGAGGCCATGATGCCCTCGCCCCGGGTGTCGGTGAGGAATTCGCTGCGGTAGCCGAAAAGGCCCCGGCTGGGCACCAGGAAGATGAGCTTGGTGCGCGTCCCCGTGGGGTTCATCTCCTTCAGCTCGCCCTTGCGGTTAGAGAGCTTCTCGATGACGGAGCCCACACAGGCGTCCGGCACGTCGATGACCACTTCCTCCATGGGCTCCATGAGGACCCCGTTTTCTTCCTTCGTCAGCACGCGGGGGGGAGAGACCTGGAATTCAAAGCCCTCCCGGCGCATGGTCTCGATGAGGATGCTGAGATGCATTTCGCCACGGCCCGCCACGTTGAAGCTGTCGGTGCTGTCCGTCTCCGTGACCCGCAGGCTCACGTCCTTCAGGGTCTCCCGGAACAGCCGGTCCCGCAGGGCGCGGGAGGTGACGAATTTGCCCTCGGTGCCCGCGAAGGGGCTGTCGTTGACGGAGAAGGTCATCTCCATGGTGGGGGCGGAAATCTTCACGAAGGGGAGGGGCTCCGGGCAGTCGGGGGCGCAGATGGTGTCCCCGATGGTGACGTCGCCGATGCCGCTGAGGGCCACGATGTCCCCGGCAAAGGCCTCCGTCACCGGCGTCCTCGCCAGCCCGTCGAAAACATAGAGGCTGACGGCCTTGGCCTTCTCCTTCTGCTCCGGCTTCTCCGCGTTGAGCACCAGGATCTCCTGGTTCTGCCGGAGGATGCCCCGCTGGATGCGCCCGATGGCGATCCGGCCCACATAGTCGTTGTAGTCCAGGGAGGAGACCAGCAGCTGCAGGGGGGCGCTTTCGTCCCGCTCCGGGGCGGGCATATACTCCAGGATCGTGTCGAACAGGGGCCGGAGGTCCGTGCCCTCCGCCTCCGGGGAATAGGCGGCGGTGCCCGCCCGGGCGGAGCAGAAAAGCATGGGACTGTCCAGCTGCTCGTCCGTGGCGTTCAGCTCCAGCAGCAGCTCCAGCACCTCGTCGATGACCTCGTGGACCCTGGCGTCGGGCCGGTCGATCTTGTTGACCACGACGATGACCCGGTGGCCCAGCTCCAGCGCCTTGGACAGGACGAAGCGGGTCTGGGGCATGGGGCCTTCCGCCGCGTCCACCAGCAGGAGCACGCCGTTGACCATCTTCAGCACCCGCTCCACCTCACCGCCGAAGTCGGCGTGGCCCGGCGTGTCCACGATGTTGATCTTGGTATCCTTATAATGGATGGCGGTGTTTTTGGCGAGAATGGTGATGCCCCGTTCCCGCTCCAGGTCTCCGGAGTCCATGACCCGGTCCTCCACCACCTGGTTTTCCCGGAAAACGCCCCCCTGCCGCAGCATTTCGTTGACCAGGGTGGTCTTGCCGTGGTCGACGTGGGCAATGATGGCGATATTGCGAATGTCCATGGGAATCAGCTCCTGTCATAAATAGCGCGCCTGAAAAATAACCGAGACATTATATAACCGACTTTCCCGGATTGCAACGAATATTTTCCCTTCGAGGGAAAAAACTTTTTTTCAGGCACGCGCCCCTTCCTTCATAAATTGTTTTCAAATTGCCCTTGACAATGCAGGAGAAGCGTATTATATTGTCATTAGCACTCAGGAGGCAAGAGTGCTAAATCCCGGAAGGGAGGCGGAACGCATGGAGCTCAGCGAGCGGAAGCGGAAGATCCTCAAGCTCATCGTGGAAAGCTACGTCGCAACGGCGGAGCCCGTGGGCAGCAAGGCCATCGCCGCCTCTGAGGAGCTGAACCTCTCCAGCGCCACCATCCGCAACGAGATGGCGGACATGACGGCCATGGGCCTGCTGGAGCAGCCCCACACCTCCGCCGGGCGCATCCCCTCTCCCCAGGGCTACCGCATCTATGTCAACGAGCTGATGAACGAACACCGCCTCAGCCTGGAGGAGACCCAGCGCATCAACGACGCCCTCAAGCAGAAGATGGCGAAATTCGACGATCTGCTGGCCGACGCGGGCAAGCTGGTGAGCGAGATGACCAGCTATCCGGTCTACACCGCCGCCGCCCCCAGCCAGACCCACACGATCCGCCGCTACGACCTGATCCGGGTGGACGGGAACACGGTGATCGCCGTGGTGATGCTGGACGACGAAAGCGCCGTCAACCGGGTGATGCGCTTCCCCGAGGGGATCGAGGAAAACCTGGTGCGGAAGATGGCCACGGTGTTCAACGCCAGCTTCACGAACCTGCCCCCGGAGCAGATCGACGGCGCGCTGGTACAGGCCGCCGAGCGGAGCCTGGGAGACGAGAGCGGCGCCGTGGCGGCCCTGGCGGCTTTCGCGGTGCAGGCCATGACCCCCGCCCAGCCGGGCCGCCCCCAGCTGGTGGGCGCCAGCAACATCCTCAGCCTCCCGGAATACCGGGATGTGGACAAGGCCCAGAAGCTGATGGACTACCTCTCCGACGAGAGCGTGATCCGGGACATCCCCCAGGACGGGGAGGACGGCGGCGTCCGCATCCTCATCGGGCCGGAGAACGTGGCGGAGGAGCTGCGGGACAGCGGCGTGGTGCTGGCCTCTTACGATATGGGCAACGACATGCGGGGCGTCATCGGGGTCGTGGGCCCCACCCGCATGGACTATGCAAAGGTGGCCGCCTATCTGCGGGGCGTCGCCATGGGGATGCAGCGGGCCGCCCTGGCGGGCATGCCCCAGCCACCCCCCCAGCTGACGGCGGGCACTAAAGGAGAGTAGAGATAGCCATGGACGAGGAAAAGCGGAAACAGGAGACCGGGGAGGAAGCGGAAGAAGCCCCGGAAACGGAAGCCAGGGAGCCTCAGGCCCCGGAAGCCGGGACGGAAGCCCCGGAACCGGAGGAGGCCGCCCCGGAAAAGGAACGGAAATTCGGCCGGAAAAAGGAAGCCGAGCTGAAAAAGAAGCTGGAAGCGCTCAAGGCGGAGACGGAAAAGGTCCTGACGGCGGAAAAAGACAAATATCTGCGCCTGGCCGCCGAATATGAGAATTATCGCCGCCGCAGCCAGAAGGAGAAGGAAAACGTCTATTCCGACGGCAAAGCCGACACGGTGCTGCAGCTCCTTCCGGTCTACGACAACCTGGCGCGGGCCCTCAGGGCGGAATGCTCCGACCCCAATTTCTACAAGGGCGTGGAGATGACCATGACCCAGCTGCTGGATATCTTCGCAAAGCTGGGCGTCACCCCCATCGAGGCGGAGGGGCAGCCCTTCGACCCGGCGGAGCACAACGCGGTGGTCCACGTGGAGGACGAAGCCCTGGGCGAGAACACCGTGGTGGAGGAATTCCAGAAGGGCTTCAAGCTGAACGACAAGGTCATTCGTTTTGCCATGGTCAAAGTGGCAAACTGAGGATAGATTGCATAAGGAGGAATTGAATCATGGGTAAGATCATTGGTATAGATTTGGGTACGACAAACAGCTGCGTCGCCGTGATGGAAGGCGGCGAGCCCGTCGTCATCGCCAACGCGGAAGGCAGCCGCACCACCCCCTCGGTGGTGGCCTTCTCCAAGACCGGGGAGCGCATGGTGGGCCAGGTGGCAAAGCGCCAGGCCGTCACCAACCCCGACCGCACCGTCAGCTCCATCAAGCGCCACATGGGCTCCAACTACAAGGTGAACATCGACGGCAAGAACTTCACGCCTCCCGAGATCAGCGCCATGGTGCTGGCGAAGCTGAAGGCCGACGCTGAGAGCTATCTGGGCGGGCCCGTCACCGAGGCGGTCATCACCGTCCCCGCCTACTTCAACGACAGCCAGCGGCAGGCCACCAAGGACGCGGGCAAGATCGCGGGCCTGGATGTCAAGCGCATCATCAACGAGCCCACCGCTGCGGCTCTGGCTTACGGCCTGGACAAGGAGACCGACCAGAAGATCATGGTCTATGACCTGGGCGGCGGCACCTTCGACGTCTCCGTGCTGGAGATCGGCGAGGGCGTCATCGAGGTCCTGGCCACCGCCGGCGACACCCACCTGGGCGGCGACGACTTCGACGAATGCATCATGAACTACCTGGTGGCGGAGTTCAAGAAGGAAAACGGCATCGACCTGAGCACCGACCGCGTGGCCATGCAGCGTCTGCGCGAGGCCGCCGAGAAGTCCAAGATCGAGCTTTCGAGCGTCACCACCAGCAACA